>ERZ1740059.117-NODE-117-length-42133-cov-6.510100_pt1 | contig 42133 bp, 34 predicted proteins | sample MGYA00581744_ERZ1740059 | MGnify/ENA primary metagenome ERZ1740059 (study PRJEB43018, sample SAMN04849738) | marine metagenome | isolation source: floating plastic debris | place: Pacific Ocean | collected 2008-08-28 | study: EMG produced TPA metagenomics assembly... | reverse complement strand
TCAATGAAAATTTTGGACTGAAAACTTAAGGGTGTCCCAGTGTCGAAAACAGGAGTAGGTCGTTGCCAGTTTCTATCAATAAAAACCCTTATTACTACAGTAAGGGTTTTTTTATGCCTAAACAAAAACCCTCAACAATAATCGCCGGCTTTTATTAATTTGTTTTTTCAGTCGACATATTTGTATTTATCTACCTCCCTTTTCCACCCGTTCTTTGTCGAACTTGAGTATACTGGATCCTCATTATTTTCACGACTCAAAATAAGCCGCTTATTTTTTTTATGTAAAATTTTGGCCATTGCAGTTGCCAAAATTAGCGATCCAAAAAACGGAATAGAGAAAGCCATAACAAAAGGGTGTATCATCCATATTAAAAATACACTTAGTAATAACGACTTCAATAGCTTAATCCTGTCTAAATCATGGGTAGGCCTTTTCAAAATGTAATAAAGGCACGTGGTAAAGGGTAGCAGCATAAGTAAATAATGATTGATCCAAGATATAGGAGATATATAAAGCGTAGCAATTGCCAGTAACGAGAATTCAAAAGGTAATTTGTTATTATTATTCTGTACCATGGCGCTTCTACACAAAAACAGAAGAATCAAAAGGACAGCTATTTTTAAGCCTTTCATCACAATTGATGCGGCCGGATAGGACAAACTCATGACATTGACGTATAGGTCTTTGAAACCTCCATTAGCCGGAGTATCGGTGAAATATCTGTAAAAAGCCGCACTTAGGGACTGATTTGTATGACGAAAGCCGCCAATTCCTTCGGCCACCGTTCCTTCTTCAACAAATCCAAAAAAATAGCTAATCCATGATTCCATTATTTCCGGATATCTTGAGAATCCTAAAATGAGAGGCAGTATTATCCCCCAGCAAATGATGGTACTGACTCCACCCCATAGCATTGTTTTCCACTGTCTCTTGTAAGCAAAATAGGCAATAAATAACGCAGGTGTAATTTTTATAGCTGTGGCAACCCCCAGTAAAATCCCGGCACGAGTTTTTCTGTACCTGACAAACTGCTCGAGCCCAAGTACTGTAAGAGCCAATACAAAAATGTTGACCTGAGAAGTTTCAAGGTTGGTTATGATAACAACCGATGATAATAGTAGGCCCCCTATCCATAGATAGTTTGGAGGATCATCTTTTTCCCCGGAGGTGAGCCATATGGTTCTTGAAAATGACTTTGATAATACTATAACCAGAAAAAGGTTCAACCAAAACCACAGTGACGCTCCTAACCACACTGGTAATTTCGCAAATGGTGCGAATATGGTGAAGAAGAATGGAGGGTACTTTGCAATGGTATTAAGTTTCCCTATGGAATTTGGAATAAATATATTCACATCATCAAATATGAGCATTTGACTATATCCAATAAAATCATCGTATTGACTACTATGTCCCCGCTCACTCATTGCTCGTTTAACCATATTCAGCCAAAGAAATAATACAACCAAGGCCAGTACGATTTTGGCCACATTGATCCAGCGTTTTTTGATACTTCCGTTTTGTAGAAATTTTGATAAATGAGTACTTAGATAGTCGAGCATGTAGGTTAGATTGAAGTAAATGTTCAATCTAAAATCTTTAAATCTTCCATTAGAAATAATAATTTATCAATTAAATATTTCAGGTATATTTTAGTATATTAAAAGCTTTATCAAATGTAAAAATAGTACCCAAGGTGAGTGATGAAAGCACACTAAATAATTACTAAGTGGAAAAGATTCGGATCATCTTTTTCAATATTCTTAAAATGGGAATTTAATTACATATCAAATTGGTTATTTTGCAATTTCCATGAAGAGATTTGCGATAATCATTACCCTAATCATACTAGTCCTCTTCGGCGCATATTTATGGTTTGATTATTTCATCAAATCACCAAGATCTTATGACTTGATTAGCTATGTGCCTGAATCGGCTGCTTTTGTAGTAGAAACCAATAATTTTCCAGATACCTGGAATTCATTCACCGAAAGTTCATCTTGGCAATCCCTTAATGGAATAAATGCAGTTAGACAAACTAACCTCTGGTTGGGTGAAATAGATAGCCTTAGTGAAAAGAAAGGAGTCTTAGATCAACTTACTAAACAAGGGCTTTTAATCTCCGGTCATAAAACAAGTCAGAGTTCTTTAGACATAGTACTTTATGTCAACATTTCTACATCAGAATCACAAGAATCTCTAGCACAAATTCTAAAGCTTATGGAAAGAGAGAAAAGCCCTACATTATCTACACGTGTTTATCAAGGGTTTGAAATTCAAGAGGTTGTATTGAGTTCTGACCATGCATTTTCATATATAATTGATGACAACATGTTTATCGGGAGCTTTACCCCTTTTCTTGTAGAAGATGTGATCAGACTAATTCAAGGAGATTTTAAGAGTAGTTTTTATTCGCAAAATGCATCTTTCGAGACTGTGCCCAAGTTAGGAACGGACGAAGGTAATCTATACATAGATATGGACGGGCTGAATGATTTGGGTAATGTTTTGACTTCAGAAGTAGATATAGTTGACTTTGCCACTTCTTGCTACTTTGATTTTTCCATTAATAAAGACTATCTACTATTATCAGGGTTCACGGAAACTACGCCACTTAATTACTTGAGTACTTTGGCAGATCAGTCGCCACAGAAAAATAATTTCAAATACTATTTGCCAAACAATATTGGATATTACTATCAGATTGGCCTGGAAGACGGTCTGGAATGGCACTCGAATTTACTCGATTATTGGAATTCTCGAAACCAGGATTTTATAAATGACCGATTACAGTTTGCTGATACATATAATTTTGATTTTGAAAGAGCATATAGCTGGCTGGGGAAGGGCTTGGCTCTGTCATGCACACCGACAGTCACAAAAGAGTCAGATAAACTGATAATAGTTGACAGTAAAGACATTAATGAGGCTTTGAATCATTTAAATGTTTTTTCAGAATCTCTTAATAATGAAAATGATTCAGCCTATATCGAAAAGTTTGGCGAGCTGACAATACGTGAACTACCGGTAAATGAGTTTCCATACTTTATTTGGGGAGCTCCTTTTAACGGATTTGAAAGAACTTTTTATACCGTTATAGATGACTATCTGATTATGGCTGAAAAGATTGAAATTATTAAAGCTCTTGTAACGGATATCGAAACGGAGAATACATTGGGCAGATCTGTAGACTATAATAAATTTCAATCAACTACTCTGGAAGAGTCTAACTTTAAGGTGATTGTTAATACCTCCAGGATCATGGATACGTTCGTCGATAAGAGTAGCGCTTCATGGCAAGGTTTTTTACAAGAGAACCTTGAGTCATTAAATGATTTTAGGTTTATAGGAATAGACTTCAGCTCTCTTGGCGATAATTTTTACTCAAATATTTCAATTAACCATAGTTACTCAGAAGCTGTAAGGGCCGATGAGAACCAATCCCTTAAGGGTATTAGTATTGCGCTAAATTATCCACTTGCCACTAAGCCTTTTGTTGTTAGAAGTCATGTTGATAATAGCAAGGAAGTGCTTCTGCAGGATTCGTTAAACTACATCATGCTTATTTCAGCTTCGGGAGAGAAGCTGTGGGAGAGAAAAATTGGTGGACGTATTGTAAGCGGAGTCAATCAAGTAGATTATTACAAGAACGGAAAGCTACAGTATTTCTTTACTACGGAAAATCAAATATATATCATAGATCGCCTGGGCAATATGGTTGAAGACTTCCCAAAAAGTGTCGATTTTAATATAGCTAGCTCTAATGTTCTTGATTACGATAATTCAAAGCGCTATAGATATCTGATTAGCGATCAAAAGGGTAATTTATATCTTTATACCAAAGAGGGTATACCCTTAGAAGGCTGGGACCCGAAGAATTTAACAGGACGCTTGGCCGCGGATCCTTTTCATCTTAGAGTGAGAGGGCAAGATATGATAGTTGCCCTCCAAAACGACGGTACTGTTAACGCTTTCAACAGACGAGGAGAAAGTAAGCCTGGTTTTCCTGTCAAGCTTGACGGCCGGTTTGATAGCGATATCCACATAAAAATGGGGATTAATCTATCTACAACGGCATTAAGCATGGTTTCAACAGACGGGTTGTTAGTGGAGATTAACTTAAAAGGTGAAATTCTAAGCGCAGAGCAGCTGTATAAACCAAATCAAGAATCCAGTTTCAACTTGGTGGTGGATGCTTTAGATAAGACTTACATCATTGTTAGGCAAGATTTGAATCGTCTTGTTTTGATAAATAGCGAGGGTAGCGAATTCCTGGCTAAAGATTATTTAAATGAGGGTGATTTAAGCATTCAATATTATAATTTTTCCAGTATCAACCAGCTCTATGTTGTTACAGATATCATTCAGGCATTTTCATATGTATATGATGCTAGTGGAACGTTAGTTAGCTCTCGTCCTATTGATAGTCAGTTTGATGTTTCCATGATGTATTATGAGCCCACTAAGACCTACGAGATTTTTGTGAGTTCGGGAAGTACTTTTAAAAGGCTAAATTTTTAATTATGAAAAAGTATTTGAATTCGATTTTGTGTCTGATTTCTGTTTTAATGTCTGTGTCAGGCCGTGCTCAGGATACTTTAGAATATAGTCTTGCTACTCCCTATAATACAGTTTTAACTCATCTTAAGTACTTGCAAGAGGATTCATATCACCCGTCAATCGCCGCCAAGGTTTTTAATCCGAATGAGGTAGAACCCCAGGAAGCCGAAATACTTGCCATTAAGTTAAAGCAAGTTTTGGATGGGCAAGGTATCTTTATTGAGCTTGACCAGATTCCAAGGGAACCTAATTACTATGACTCAATTAGTAACAAAAATCGATTCTACCTGACTAAAAAGTACCCTGATCTATATGTGGAGAAAATAGGAAGGCGCTGGTATTTTTCTAGGTCTACGGTTAGTAATATAACCGAATGGCATAATGAAGTATATCCACTTGGCATGGATAAGTTACTTGAGGTACTACCTGTTTTCGGAACAGCAAAGATTATGGGGCTTCATCTCTGGCAGCTATTTGGAATATTGATCATAATCATAGCTGCTTTTGTACTTCACAAGCTCTTCACCTTGATTATTGAGAAAATCATGATTCAATTGCTTTTGCGGTCTGGATATAAGAAACTGGCTGACGAAGTCATTCTACCCGTAGCGCGACCTGTAAGCTTTCTTGTGATTTTCCCATTGCTGATTTTACTGGTACCGGTACTTCAGCTTCCGATAACCATGAACAAATACTTGATTCTTGTTCTAAAGGGGGTTTGGCCAATTTTTGCGATAGTATTCTTTTACCGCTTGGTTGATATTATATGCTTGTACTTGGCGAAGCTTGCGGATAAAACTGAAAGTACTCTTGATGATCAGCTTGTACCGTTACTGCGTAAAGTTCTTAAAACGTTTGTAGTAATTGTAGGTAGCCTTTTCATACTCGATAACCTGGAATTTGACATTACCGGTCTAATAGCCGGAATTTCAATAGGAGGTTTGGCTTTTGCCCTGGCCGCCCAGGATACCATAAAAAACTTTTTTGGCTCATTGATGATCTTTATTGATCGTCCGTTTCAGGTGGGAGACTGGATTACTTCAAATGATGTCGATGGTACCGTGGAAGAAGTAGGTTTTAGATCTACACGGATAAGGACCTTTAGGAATTCACTTATGTACATACCTAACGGAGTTATTACAAATCAAACTATAGATAATCACGGACTAAGAAAGTATAGACGTTTTATGACTACCATAGCATTGACTTATGATACTCCGCCAACGCTGATAGACATTTTCGTACAAGGTTTGGAAGAGATCGTCAAGCACCATCCTAAAACACGCAAAGACTACTACGAAATTCACTTTAACGATATGGGGGATTCATCTTTAAATGTATTGTTTTATATTTTCTTTGACGTTCCCAGTTGGTCAGAAGAACTGAGATCCAGACATGAGGTTTTACTTGAAATAGTAGTCCTGGCAGACAAGATGGGTATAAACTTTGCCTTCCCTACACAAACGCTTCATATGGAAACATTTCCTGAGAAAAAAGATAACTCTCCCGTTTATGACAAAGGGCAAGAGGAGTTAAAGAAAATACTGGAAGCCTACCGTGCTAATAAGTCTAAGAGTTGAGAGTTTCAAGAAACTCTTCTATAGCGTTATAAATTAAATCCAGCTCCTTATTAGTCATTACATATGGCGGTATAACGTACAGCAGATTTCCTAAGGGACGTAACAGAATGTTTCTTTCTAAAAAGAACGGATAAATTCTATTTCTCATCTCACTCAAATAAGAACTGCTTTCACTACTGCTAAACTCAACGGCAAGTATCGTTCCTACGCTTCTGGCATCTTTTACACTGCTAAAAGGCTTGATTTTTTTAACAAAGATGCTATTCCGATCAGCAATACGCGCTATGCTTGATTTGCTTTCGTCAGTAAGCAAAAGGTCCAGGCTGGCGTTAGCAGCGGTGCAAGCCAGTGGGTTGGCTGTATAGGAGTGACCATGCAAAAAAGCACGCTCTAAGTCACTGGATTGAAACATGTTTACTATTTTATTCGAGCACGCAGTAGCTCCTAGCGCCATTGTACCACCTGTTAAACCCTTTGACAGGCAAATAAGGTCGGGTTTATGAAGAAGGTGATCTGAAGCAAAAAGCTGACCTGTTCGGCCAAAACCCGTCATTACCTCATCAGCTATGGTAACTACATCGTTGGCTTTACTCATTGCTAGCAGCTGGTCGAGGACTTCTTGTGAGTAGATGCGCATACCGGCAGCGCCTTGAACAAGCGGCTCGAAAATAAATGCTGCAACATCATTCTGTTCAACAGTAGTCCGGAATTGATTTATAACTTCTTCATTGTTATTAGCTGTTGGAAAAGGAATGAATTCCACATTAAATAAAAACGAAAAGAATGGTTTAGTAAAAATACTTCTTTCACCGACTGACATCGCTCCGAACGTATCACCATGGTAAGCTCCGTCAATGGCTACTATTTTTTTCTTAGGGGTTCCTTTATTAAACCAGAATTGTAAGGCCAGTTTAACGGCCACTTCAACCGCCGTACTGCCATTATCCGAATAGAAGATCTTTGACTGGTTTTCAGGCAGGACTTTTAACAATCTTTCCGCAAGAGTTATCGATGGTTTATGAGTGAAACCTGCATATATAACATGCTCAAGTTCGGTGAGCTGTCGGCTTACCTTTTCAGCGATATACTTATTTGAGTGTCCATGTAAATTCACCCACCATGAAGATACCGCATCAATGATTTTCCTGCCATCTTCCGTATACAAGTAGATGCCTTCAGCTCTTTCTATAACAAGAGGGCTTTCTACACCTTTTAACGGACTAAATGGATGCCATATAAAAGTCTCATCTTTATCCGACCATGTCATACCACGCTGTTTTTAGTTTTAGTGCTTCTTTTTGAAGAACCTGAAAGTTCATTGTATCCAATTGAGGAATTTTAAGTAAGCACGGGGCTTCGGTTTTACTTAAAATAACCTCTTCTGTCGATGGATTTGAAGGTCCGTTGAAGATGATCCCAGCTATGGGCAGCTTATTATCTTTTAAATAGTCAAGTGAAAGTAGAGTATGGTTAATGCTTCCCAAATAGTTGTTTGACACAAGTACAATAGGCGTATTAAATCGGACGGCCAGGTCGATGACCAGGTCTTTCATATTTAAAGGGACCATTATACCTCCCGCACCTTCTATGACCAGTTGATTATTAGTTTGAGGTAATTCAAAGTCATCTAACTTAATATTTACATTATCAATAGGCGCTGCTGCATGTGGCGATGCAGGTGTATTGAGTGCATATCGTTCAGTATGGCAATGAATGGTATTATTGGTTAACTGCTTAATACGTTCGGTATCTGTTGGGAATCCAGCTTGTACAGGTTTCCAATAATCTGCATTAAGCGCCATCCCAAGTAATGCCGAAACAACGGTTTTACCACTGTCGGTTCCAATAGCGGTTACGAAGTAATTCATAAGCCTACTAAGCTATGAATCAGTCCTGAAATATCTTCCCTGGAATTAAAGGTATGTAAGCAAATACGTAAACGTTCTGAACCTTTGGCCACAGTAGGCGAAAGAATAGGACGAACATCATAACCTTTATTTTGAAGTTTTTTGGCCGCGTCACGTACTCTACTATTGCCTGGTATTATGATAGACTGTATTGCATGGTTTGAGTTAGTCTTTTTGTAATTGTTTTTCGCGAGTCTACTATATTCTGAACCAAAGAAGGCGATTTTTTGTAAAATCTCATTTTGCAACTGTATATTCTCATTTAGGTACTCAAAGGCCGATCGAACGGCCATTGTGGAATAAGGAGATGGAGCTGTGGTGTAAATGAAGGGGCGAGCAAAATTGACAAGATAGTCACGCAATGGCAGGTTTCCGGCTACTGCCGCACCATGAATACCTAAAGCTTTTCCAAACGTATAGATTCTCGCAAAGAGTTGTTTTTCTAAACCCATCTTCATGCTAAGTCCACCCCCATTCTTACCATAAATACCTGTTCCATGTGCTTCATCAAGGATAATTTTTGCCTTGAAAGTATGCGCCAAATTAATAATAACATCTAGTGGGCACTCATCGCCATCCATAGAGTAAATAGATTCAAGGGCAATGTAGATTGTACCCTTAGCACGCTCCAATTTTTTGTGTAAGTCTTGTAGGTCGTTGTGTTTAAAACTCATTTTACTTGCCAGGCTAAGTCGTATTCCGTCCTTGATGCAAGCGTGAGAAAGCTCATCATAAATCACGGTATCTCCCCGCTGGGGAAGCGTTGAAAAAATGGCCAGGTTTGCCATATATCCGCTGTCAAACAAAAGAGCCTGTTCTGCGCTAAAAAGATCCGCTAGATAACTTTCTGTATCAATTGCAAGGTTACTATTTCCGGAGAGCAGCCTTGAGCCTGTCGACCCATTCGGTAAACCTCGGAGTTTGTCTACTATGAGATTATGTAATTCCTTATTAGCCGCTAGTCCGAGGTAATCATTAGATGTAAAATCAACTAATCCGGATTTTAATGTTAACGACCGATCATTACCAGTCGTTATTCTATTTGCTAACTTACGCTCCAGACTGTCTGATTCACTCATGGATTTTCATATCTTTGAAAGTTTAAAAATAGTCTTATAGTCTGTCAGTTGAAAATTTCCTTTTCTATCAAATTCGTGACATTCTGGTTGCTTTGGTGCTATTTTAGTTGCCACTTAACAGCCCAAGATAGGGCGCCGTACGATAAGGCCAAAGTAAATAAGCGGCATCGTATGGACAGGGAGCTTGAGTTTACATATGATAATGATCTGATCTTTTTTACAGATCGTTATTACACTTCCGGGGCCAATATTGCTTACTCCAGGCTTATCAAACCCTCTAGCAATTTTTACAGGCGCTTCAGCAGTAAGCGGATGGATTCGTCAAAATTGATTACTCGCTATCATTACGGCCATCGCATTTATACACCTAAAGAAATAAAGGAACGGGATGTGGAGGAATTTGACAGACCCTATGCAGGGTGGCACTATGGTAGGTTTGAATTACTAAACTTCCCATCTGAAGATATGGCAAACAAGTACAGCATAGATATTGGCTTGGTAGGAGAAAAATCAGGTATAGGTAATTTGCATGAATGGTGGCACAAGGCTCTGGGCCTTACCCCACCCAGAGGATGGCAGTATGAGATTGCTTCTGAGCCATTAGTCAACTTCAGTTATAACCGGATAAAAAACTGGCGCATCATAAACAAGGTGAAGCTGATCACGAATACGGGAGCTTCAGTTGGAAACAGGAAAAATAAATTTGAGCAGGAATTTTTATTGCGTATTGGTAAGTTTAATGAGCTTATGAATTCATCAGTTGTCAATAGCCGAGTAGACGATTTTATTCCGGAATTGGGCTATTACCCGAAAGATGGAGGAGAAGAAGGCTTCTTTTTTTACAGTATTTCCGGTTCCTGGGTGTTGTCAAATATACTTATCGAGGGTAGCGTTTTTAATAATGAGAGTCCACAGACAGAAGAGGCAGATGATTTTGTAATAACAAGAAAATGGGGGTTTGTCTATTCTAACTATTACACTACATTTTCCTTCACGGTGTACCGCATTGGTGAAGAGGTTATCGGCGGCCGGGTACATCGATATTTAAATCTCAACCTGGCCGTTAGATTTTAACCTAGAGGAAAATTAAGTGCTTTTAACTATTTTTTTGATCTCATTTTCTCAAGCATGTCCCACATATCTGAGGATATTGCTTCGAGTCCGTTGAACTCTCCTGCTCCTTGTATCCACTCTCCACCATCAATTGTGATTACCTCACCATTAACATAAGCTGAATAGTCAGACATGAGATAGCCTGCCAGATTAGCCAGTTCCTGATGATCTCCAAAACGTCTTAATGGAATCCTTTTTAGAGGATCGATCTGCTCGGCCACCTCACCGGGGAAAAGCCTTTTCCAGGCGCCCTCTGTGGGAAAAGGTCCGGGAGCAATGGCATTACTTCTAATATTGTACTTAGCCCATTCTACAGCTAGAGAACGTGTAAGCGCCAGCACACCGGCTTTGGCGCAAGCTGAAGGCGCCACGTAACCCGATCCTGTCCAGGCATAGGTGGTCACAATATTTAAGAATGCCCCGGGTTGTTTTTTTGCTATCCAGTTCTTTCCTGCCGCTAAGGTAAAATTTGAGGTGCCGCGCATAACAATGTCAATTACAATATCGAACGCGCGATTAGAAAGTCGTTCAGTAGGGCTGATGAAGTTGCCCGCTGCATTATTTACTACGCCACTGATAGAACCAAACTTGGCTTCTACTTGGTCAATTACCTGTTCTATTTCACTATAGTTGCGTATGTCGCATGCGACGGGAAGGACCTCGGCGTTATACTTTTGCATCATCTCGGAAGCTGTCTTCTCTAACACCTCCATCTTTCTGCTTGTGATGGCCAAATTTGCTCCAAGTTCTAAAAAATATTCGCCCATAGATCGGCCCAGTCCGGTACCACCACCGGTCACTATAATCGTTTTGCCCTTGAGTGAGCCTTCTTTTAACATTCCTTCCATCATAAGCTATTTTCTGATCGCCTCTAAGTTATTGAATGTTCATACTTATCAAGGCTACTTTCTTTCTATTTGTTGACTCAAATGGGATATTTGATAAACTATTCAATTTATAATTATGAGATACCTGATAGCGGTTCTAGTTTTTACAGGGGTTCTTGGTTGCGTTTCTCAAAAAAAGTACGATGATCTACTGTCTGAAAAGCTCGATTTAGAAAAAAATCTGGTAAACGCTCAGGATAGCGTGGAGACCGCCATTGCTGATATTTCGAGACTTCGAAAACAAGTGGAAAACCTAAAATCAGACACAGCAGGTTTAGGAGAATACATTCGTAAAGATAGGCGCAAGCTAAGTGCACTTCAAAAAGAGCATCAACAGTTACAGACTTATTACGATAATTTGCTCAATAATAGCGGTCAATTAAGCCGTGATCTGGCGGAGCAACGGGAGCGATTATTGACTCTCAGAGAAAACCTTGAACAGACCAAAAAACTCCTGGATGAACGTGAGTCAAAAGTACAGGAACTTGAAGATGTACTCGCCAAAAAGGACGCCGCTGTGCAGGAGTTAAAAAAGAACATAACGGATGCGCTACTTAATTTCAAAGAAAATGATCTTACGGTAACAGTAAAAAATGGTAAAGTCTATGTGTCTTTAGCAGAACAATTACTTTTTAAATCTGGCAGTACTGTTGTAGATAACAAGGGCCAAAGTGCTTTAAAACAGCTGGCGGCGGCGATTAAAGATCAAAGTGACATTAATATCATGGTGGAAGGTCATACAGATGATGTACCTATATCAGGAACTTCACCATACCTAAAAGATAACTGGGATTTAAGCGCACTAAGGGCTACTTCGATCATTAGAATACTGGCGGGTGCAGGCATATCAACTGAGAGAATCACGGCGGCCGGTCGAGGTGAGTACTTTCCTGTGGCGAGTAATGAAACCGCAACCGGTAGGCAAAAGAACAGACGGACTGAAATAATAATTACCCCTAACCTGGATGAAATTTTTGAAATACTTGAAACTAATTAAGTTTTCAAATATTCTTTTCTGAGTAGAAGAACACAGCGATTCAAGTCATTCGTGGCAGAACACTGTGTGATAAAAAGTAATGTTGATTACAACAGTTGGGATAATAGCAGCACTGTTATCAGAGCGGTAGCACCCTGAAGGAATGTAATTATTGAGTTACTCCGATAGGCATCTCGTACCGTTAAGTCCCCAAACTGGGTAACGACCCAAAAATAGGAGTCGTTAGCGTGACTCAGCGTCATAGCTCCGGCACCAATGGCCGCCACTAAAAGGCTAAGTTCAAAAGTATTTGAAATTCCAAGTACCTGAACAAACGGTATGAGAATAGAGCTGGCAATAACGATGGCAGATGTACTTGATCCCTGAGATGTTTTTAGAATGGCAGCGAGTATGAAAGAAAACAAGATAAGACCTGTAAAGCCCACATCATATTGCTGTAATACCCCCAGTAGCTCGCCTTTTAAGGATGTTGCCTTAAGAACAGCGCCAAAGGCGCCACCCACCCCTGTTAGTACAAGAATCGGCCCGGCCTGAGAAACTCCTTCAGCCATCCACTTGGCATGCTGTTCTCTGGAATGGACCAATAGCTGAGACTGAGCTGCTAAAACACCCAGAAATAAGGCTACAAGTGGATTTCCAATGAATAGCAACACCTCCGTAGCAGCATTTTGGATCTTGGCCAATTTTAAGACGGAAGAAATTGTGATGAGTAGTATAGGAAGTAGTATGGGTAAACTAGCTTGTAAAATACCAATAGAGCTTTGTTGATCATCTTGTTGAACATCTGAAGATTCAATATCGATATTTTTCCCTAATCTGTTAGCAAAGAAAATAGACACCAACATAACTGGGATCGCTACGATCAACCCAATAAATATCACAGCGCCTAACTGATCGCTAACACCCAAGTTGCCCGCAGCTGCTATAGGTCCAGGAGTAGGAGGTACCAGCGTATGGGTCGTATATAAGCCTGCTGCTAAGCCCAGAGACGTGGAGGCGCTGGAAACCTGTGATTTTTTAGCAATTAACTGACTAAGCTTCGACAAAATTATATACCCTGAGTCACAGAATACCGGTACACCGACCAGGAACCCCAGCGCCGACATTGCCGCAACAGGCCGCTCCTTCCCGAAAAGATAAAGCACAAATTCGGCAATTTTCTGCACTGCACCTGACTTCTCAATAAGTACACCTAACATACTGCCAAAAACCACCAAAAGACCGATAGTGCCAAGGAGCCCGCCAAAGCCTTCTGCAATTTTATCGATAACTACACCAGGCGCTAATCCCAGGGCCAGACCTGTTAAAACGGTCACGGTTAGTAAACTAATCGCTGGATGAATTTTGAGAATTGAGGTGCTGAGAATAATCAGAACAACAGCGACAGCCAGGACTATTAAGATAAAGAGTAGCGAACTCACATTGTATAGGTCAGTAAATTTAAATATAGTTGTTCTTACTTATTTACACGACCTAAACAAAAGTTGCAATGTTTTGACACATAGAGTAATAAAAAAATGGAGGCTGAAATCCATATGACAACGCCTCCACAAGATGTATTTCTAAACCTCCTTCGTAATAAAATAAGCTTCCGTTGCCTGTTAAACTCGCATTACGGGAGGGATTTATTCTAAAACATGAATATTCTTTTCCGAGCAGATCTTTTCAGCTCATCCGGCCATACAAATACCGTAACTTCACCTAAATGGGCAGCGCTTAAAAGATACATGTAAGTCCTTGCTTGTCCGATTCCAACTCCGACGCCCAATGGGATCTTGTCCTTCAAGATAGCTTGATGATAAGGCAGTTCCAGAAAGTCTAATTAGTCAGCAAGTTCCAATTGCTTCTTAAGGGTTTCTTTCGTTACTCTGATGCCCATTGAGGAAACCACATGCCGCCTTTGATTCACTGGATTCCATACCAGAATATCGCCATTAAGTCCATGAAATTGCTCTCTATTTTTGTTAACGGTAGGTGTTACCCAATCGTCATAATCTGCAGCTCATATTTCACGTGGATAGCCATCTTTGAGAACTGACCCGATACCAAGAATGAACACTGCTTTGTGTTCTTGTAATAATTTAGTTTCACGCTCCTTTCTAGGCAGATCTAGGTACGTCGCTAGAATTTCTTTGGCATTGAAAAACTTAAGTTTTTTAAGGAGTATCTTTTCTACTTTTTTATAAGCGCTAATATCCGGTCCTGCAAGATCTGAAATTTTAGTGTTCATGGGTTCGGGGTTTAAGTGTGAAATGTTCGGATTGTATAAAAGAACTCAAGGTATTACGAGAATCAAATGACTCCGAGCATGGTGGTTTGAAGCAGATATCAGGTGACAGCTAAGGCTTAACAGACGGATGCAAACGGACGATTTGATTTGCATTTGTACCATAATTTAACTTAACTCGCAGTTTATGCCTTTGAAAAAGCCACAACACTTTCACGTATTTTCTTATGGCTCTAACATGCTTATTGATAGAATAAAAAATCGTGTTTCAACCGTAGAACCTGTTGGATTGTACGAATTAAGGGGTTTTGAATTAGTATTTAACAAAGCCGGTAAGGACGGTTCAGCAAAAGCCAACATGAGGCCATCCCATAACTCTTCTACCGTGCATGGGGTAATTCAAAGATTCGATCTACAACAAAAACCATTGCTTGATGAAGCTGAAGGACTGGGCAGAGGATATGAACTTATGAGCTTCAAAACTGTTTTAGGCAATCGCAATAGTGAGGTACACTATTACATCGCAAGAGATTCAAAGTACCTGACTAAAAGAGTTCCATTTGACTGGTACTGGGATTATGTTTACTACGGCGCCTTAGAAAACCAGTTACCTGACTTTCATTTAGAAACTATCAAGGAGGTTCCTTTTGTGATAGACCAAAACATTCAAAGGAGAAAACACCATGACACGGTATTAGAGGACCATAGGAGAGCGTATTCCTTTTAATTTTGCCATTCCGACCCACAGTTATAAAGTTTCGATAACCTGTATATCAGCTGTTAATATTTTTGCTTAGGACGCAACCTTATATTCGACTCTTCGTTATACTTTGGTATTCTATGTATAATGATTTGTAAAGTATGATCTCTAAAAACCTTACTGCTGCTTCAACCAAGCCTATCATTCTTGGTATACTGAAACAAGGAACAAGTTATGGCTATTTGATCATCAAAAAAATAAAGGAACTGTCAGGTGGTAAAATGAAATATTCCGATGGCATGCTCTATCCGGTTCTACACAGACTTGAGAAGGACGGTCTAATCGAGTCTAAATGGGTAATGGAAGACGATTCTGCCCGGCCCAGAAAGTATTACGAAATAACCGAGGCCGGTAAGCAAGAATTAGTACAGGAACAGCAGCAGTGGTCTCAGGTGAATGCTGTGCTTAATACCATTTGGGATGTAAAACCGTCAACTACTTGATCAATGTTTGATTTAGAAAAATCTATAAGACTGTGGCTAAGGGCGTTCCGTAAGTACCGAGCCTTTGGTCATGGCTCTATTCGTGAAATGGAACTACATGTCAGGGATCATATTGACGATCTTATGGCTGATGGTCATTCTGAAAGATCGGCATTCGAGCTGGCCGTAGCGGAGTTTGGTGAAGTTCCCGCTATGGCTGATGAAGCATTTTTAAACTATCGTAGAAAAACAACACTTAGGTCTATAATCTTTAACACTATGGTTAAAAATTACTCAAAAACTTCATTGAGAGGGTTAATGAAAAATCCGCTCACCTCTTTTATCAATATTTTTGGTTTGTCGGTAGCGATAGGCTTTTGCCTTTTAGTTTATGTATTCATTCAATATGATTATGACATTGATCAATTTCATGAAAACAAGAATGAAATATACCTAACCACTTTTTTTGTAGATAGGGACGGGGAGGAGCGTCATTATGTTTCCGCTCCAGCGCCTCTGGCTCTTCATCTGAAAGATGATTTTGAGCAATTTCGCAATGTATGCCGTGTGGAAGATAGGGATGTGGTTATGAAGTTTGAGGACAACGTATTTCACGAACAGGTAAGATATGTTGATCCTGCTTTTTTAGATATGTTCACTTTCCCTTTACAATGGGGGGCCTCCGGATCGTTAAATGATATCAATAGTATTATTTTGAGTGCAGATATGGCTCTGAAGTATTTTGGAACAGAAAACCCATTAGGCAAGGATATACAGATGATTTTTCGTGAGGGTGATAGTAAAATATTTAAAGTTTCAGGCGTTGCTAAACCATTTCCAAAAGCCCGTACCATTGATTTTGACTTCCTAATAAATTTTAAAAATCTCAATGCTTCAGACCTAGCATTTGACGCAAATGACTGGGGTACATTTCTAAGCGGTACTTTTATTCAAGTTGATGAAAATGCAGAAGTGGGAAAAATTACCGATAGGATGGCGGCCTACCGTTCTTTTCAGAATGAAGGACAAAGTGATTGGGCGATAACGAGTTTTGGGCTTGAGCGGCTTTCCAATCTTCATTTTGCTACCGCTAAAATTCGTGATGATATTTCCTTTGACTACAACGCAGAGGCAAGACTTGGACTGCCCGTTGTTGCACTGATCATGTTGGGGCTTGCCTGCTTCAATTACATTAATATTGCCCTTGTTTCAGCTACTAAGAGGTTAAAAGAGATTGGGGTGCGGAAAGTAATAGGTGCGAACAAGCGGTCTGTAGTCGTACAGTTTTTAACTGAAAACCTTGTAATTACCTTCTTTGCCCTCCTGATAGGACTATTTTTGGCGCTTACACTAATTATTCCATGGTTTAGGGGGCTTTCTGGGGACCCGTTAAAAGTAGACTTTCTAAATCTTAATTTATGGATATTCATGGCGGCAACAATGTTACTTACTGCCGTTGTATCCGGTGTTTATCCAGCCTTTTACATCTCCAAGTTCGATGCTGTGAAAATTTTTAAAGGTTCTATAAAATTTGGAAAGAAAAGTCCGTTAACTAAAATCTTTCTGGGAGCTCAACTTGTCCTGACGTGCGCTGGTATAGCCTGTGCTATACTTTTTATCCAAAATAATGAGTACCAGAATAATCAAAGCTGGGGTTATAACCAAAATGGGATCCTATATCTTAACCTCCCTGATTCTAGCTCATTTGATAGGCTAGAAGCGGCAATGCTGGACAATAAAAATATTTTAAGTATTTCAGGGGCACAAGACCATTTGGGAATAACGCACCGCACATCCGTACTAAGAAGACCAGATCGTAATTTCGAGGTGGACCATTTATCCGTAAGTCCAAATTATCTTAAAACCATGGAGATAGAAGTGCTAGTTGGAAGAAGCTTTAAAGACCGATCTGAAAATGATAAGCGATCGATCGTGGTTAACGAATTACTACTCGAAAAATTGAAATTATCTGATCCGTTAGGTGCGGAGTTTGAAATGGATAGTATAAAATATGAAGTAATTGGTGTGGTTAAGGACTTTCATTCCTATAACTTCTATCACGAACTAAGGCCGACTATGTTTACCGTTGCAGAAGAGAAAGAGTACAACTATTTCATTGCTAGAGCCCGAGAGGGTGCACATAAAGAAATATACCTTGAACTTCGTCGGAAATGGATTGACCTGTTTCCTGAAATACCTTTTCAAGGTGGACATCAGGAAGATACCTGGGCAGGATTCTATGCTCAGTTGGACACAGCAGAACATTTTTATAAAGTTCTTTCTATTATGGCTATAATGCTAGCCAGCTTAGGCTTATATGGGCTAGTTAACCTAAATGTGGCGGGAAGAACCAAGGAGTTCAGTATTCGCAAGGTTTTAGGCGCCGGAGTGTCGAGCCTCTCTAAAAATGTGGTAAAAGAGTATGCTCTGTTGGCGATAGTTTCGTTATCCATAGGTATTCCTTTGAGTTATTACATGGGCATAGCCACTTTGGATATGTTATACGCTTACCGTGTTCCAGTTACTCCCCTACCTCTAATAATGGCGGTAATGATTTTATTGATAATACTTCTTGCAGTAGTCTCCACTCAAATAGGGAAAGTGATCAAATCTAATCCTGTGGAAGGCCTCCGCTTAGAAAAATAGAGGGACCGGTAAAAGAATAAATAAAATAGCACATCTATGTTCGATTTAGAAAAATCAATAAAACAATGGTTGAAGCAATTTCGCAAGCACAGAGCGTTTGATGCCGCCTCTTTGCATGAGATGGAGCTACATCTTAAAGATCACATTGACGATTTAATTAAAGAAGGTCATTCGGAGCGATCTGCCTTTGATACGGCTGTGGAAGAATTTGGAGAAGTACCCAACATGGCTGATGAGGAATTCCTAAATCAACGACCACAGAATATAACTTCAAGGCTTGGATTGACGATGTACTCCAATTACTTAAAAGTGGCTTTGAGAAGCTTTACAAAGCAACCCTTCTTTACTTTTCTTAATACCTTCGGCTTAGCGGTTGGAATGGCCGGAGGTTTACTAATCTCCCTATTCATATATAATGAGCTGAATTATGACAAGGCTAATGTCTTTGCTGATGCAGAACGTATTTACAGGGTCCATATTGATAATAAAACTGCAGGTGAAGTCACCAAACATGCGGCTGTTTCCGGGCCGTTGGCCGATGTAATCAGACAGGATTACCCGCATCAGACGCTAGTTACAAGGTTTAGAGAAGTAGCCAGCGTCCTACTAAAGAAGCGTGATGATGATTTGAATACAAAGGAGGATAAGGTTACAGCTGTTGATTCTACTTTCTTTGAGATGTTTGAGATTCAGCTTTTGGAAGGGGACCTCAATACGGCATTGAAGCAACCTAAATCGTTGGTTTTGACCCAAAAGGCAGCGGAAGATTATTTTGGAACCATAGAAGCCCTGGGCAAATCCCTGTTAGTTGATGACGGGGATGAATACCTGGTGACAGGCGTTGTTGAAGATATGCCTTAAAACTCTTTCCTAAGGGACTACAGGATTTTTATGTCCTTATCTAGTTACGAGAATTCAAAAAGCCTAGCTTGGAATAATTGGAGCTTTCCAACGTTTGTCAAATTGAGAAAGGAGGCCAGTCCAGAACACCTGAAAGACTATCTTGGTACAGTTAACGAGCGATATTTGATCCCATGGGCAATGACATTTGTACCAGGTTTGACTGTCGAAAGTGCGAGGGCCTCCAATCAGGAAACAGGTAACTATTTAAATTTTGGAGCCATGCCCCTAACTGACATACACCTTCATTCAAGAGACAGGGAAAGTGAGTTCAACATAAATAGTGATATTCAAAACGTCTACATATTATCAGCTATTGGATTCTTTTTAATTCTATTAGCTTCTGTCAACTTCATGAATCTTTCTACTGCTTATTCTTTAAAAAGGGCCAAAGAGGTTGGAGTGCGTAAAACTTTAGGTTCGAGCAGAGTCGGTCTTATTAGACAATTTCTGACTGAGGCCGGCGTAATCTCCTTTTTATCTTTAGGGCTGGCTATTGTTATCGTTTTGATCGCGCTGCCATACTTCAATGAACTGGCTGGTAAGCAAATAGCGCTTCCCTTCCAAAATCCAATTTTCTGGATTGTTCTAACTCTATCAACAATTACATTGGCATTTCTTTCAGGCAGTTATCCAGCGTTTATGTTGTCACGTTTCAAATCAGCAGAAGTTCTAAAGAACTCTCAAAATCGAGGAGGCGGCAGCCGTGTTAGAAATGTCCTTGTTGTTTTTCAGTTTGCAATTTCTGTGTTTTTGATTGTTGGAACCCTAGTTGTTTATCAACAGTTGAGTTTTATTCAAAACAAAGATCTGGGTTATAAGAAGGATCAAATATTAATTGTTGACAACATAAATGCGGCTGGGTCTCAGAGAGAAGCATTAAAGCAAGAGGTTCAGAAGATAGGCAATGTTTCCTCTGTCTCGCTAAGTAGTTTTCTGCCCACACCTTCAGCCCGTAATGGGACCACCTTTTTTCAGGAAGGCATACTGGAGTCAATGGACGCTGTAATTATTGGAAACTGGAGGATTGATTATGACTATGTCACCACACTTAATCTGGAGCTTATCGAAGGGCGAAATTTCAATAGAGCGTTCGCCACAGATTCCAGCGCATTGATAATCAATGAGTCAGCGCTACCAATGTTTGGCGTCTCTGCCGAAGAAGCCATTGGCATGAGGGTGACAAATGATTTCCACAGACCGGATAAAGAGAATATGAAATTCTACACGGTCATAGGGGTGGTAAAGAATTTTCATTTTGAATCACTGAGAAATAATATCAATGGCCTTAGTTTTCGCCTGGGGCAGGACGCAAAAAGAATGATGGTAAAACTAGAAGTCGGAGAATTTTCTCAGCCCATTGCTGAAATTGAGGAGGTCTGGAAAAAAATATGCCCCGGGCAACCCTTTAACTATTACTTCATGGATGAATCGTTTAATGACACCTACAAGGCTGATGCCCAACTGGGTAGAATATTTATCATTTTTACCACCTTGTCTATTTTAATAGCTTGTTTGGGTTTGTTTGGACTAACTGCCTTTAATGCCGAGAGACGTGCAAAGGAAATTGGGATACGAAAAGTACTGGGCGCTCAGGTAAGTCAAATAACCCTTAAGCTATCCTTAAACTTTTTGAAGCTTGTCAGCTTAGCCATCATCATCTCTTTGCCATTGAGCTGGTATGTAATGAACAAGTGGCTGGAAGACTTTTCATATAGAATTAACATTAGCTGGTGGGTCTTTGTCCTTTCCGCGGCTTTGGCCATAACCATTTCAATCGTAACAGTCTGTTATCAAAGCATAAAGGCGGCTATTGTTAATCCTGTAAAAAGCTTACGAACCGAATGAGACTATGAGTGAAAGTAAAAATACCGGCAGGATATAGGGTTTCTGCTAGCATTGGTGATGGCCTAGGAGTCCCCGGAGTCAGCTTTAGAGAGATTTGATGTAAGCCAATCCTATGTGGAGTGGTTTAAACTACATCTTTTTGGTTCATACAAAGTATCGCGTATTGCAAAAGAACTACTAGACTATAAGGAATTTAATATTACTCCAAGAATATTAAAAAAGGCCCAAAAGCATTGGAATCACTAACGATGTAAAACAAGATGATGCCTTCCACCTTCAAAAGAAGGAGGTAGAGGCTATGTTTGATAGATTAAGAGAGTTTTTGAACTCAACCTAAGCAGGAATGTACTTCCTGAATATGCTACCTAACTTCATTTGGATGACACCAAAGAAAGCCTCTTTGAAAATTGAACCTGACATTTTTGATTTACCCCGTGTACGGTCAGTAAATACGATGGGAACTTCCTGAAGGATAAAACCAAATTTCATAGCTGTGAATTTCATCTCGATCTGAAAGGCATAGCCTATAAACTTAATGTTGTTCAGGTTAATAGTTTCTAACACATGACGCTTAAAGCAGACAAAGCCGGCGGTAGTGTCATTTATGGGCATGCCCGTAATAAAACGCACATAAATACTGGCAAAGTAGGACATAATCACTCTACCCATGGGCCAATTCACCACATTAACACCCGATACATACCTTGATCCGATAGCCAGGTCTGCGCCATTGACGGCACAGACCTCGTAAAGCTTTTCCAGATCTTTTGGGTTATGTGAGAAATCGGCATCCATTTCAAAAATGTAATCGTAGCCCTTTTCTATTGCGTATTGAAAACCTTCGATATATGCGGTTCCCAAACCCAGTTTGCCTTGGCGTTCCAGTAAGTATAGACACCTTTCCTTGTATTCTCCTTTCTGGAGATCTTTTACAATTTGGGCAGTCCCGTCGGGGGAATTATCATCTACAATAAGAATATCAAATTTTTTGTCCAAACTGAAAACAGCATCTGTGATCAGGTGAATATTCTCCTTCTCATTATAGGTGGGTATAATGACTAGACTGTCGTTCAACTTAACTTTTTTTTGAACTGGTATTCTCGAAAATACCAAAAATCATAGAATAGAAACGTTTCTAACTTCTTTTATTTCTTTTTAGTAACATTGGCGACTAAAAGCTTTTAAGTAAATGAGTGATAAGTGTGTTTTTCTTGATCGTGATGGAGTAATAAACAAGGATTATGTTGATTATGTTTATTCGTTGGACAGACTTGAGATCCTGTCTGGTGTGGCAGAATCCCTTCTTAAGCTAAAAGAATCGGGTTATCTGGTTATTGTTATCACTAACCAGTCTGGTATTGCCCAGGGAATTTATACCAGAGATGAGATGCACATCTGTCATAAGGCCATTCAGGAACGATGTAACCACACAATTGATGCTTTTTACTATGCGCCGTGGCACCCTTCTGTTACGGAGAGTTTAACACGTAAGCCAGGATCGTTAATGTTAGAAAAGGCAATAGCCAGGTTTAATGTAGACGTTAGCCAATCTTGGATGGTGGGAGACAAAGATAGGGATTTGGTTCCCGCAAAAAAGCTTGACTTGAAAACCATTCAAGTAGATCATAATGACAGCAGTAATGCAGACTATAAAAGCGAAAATTTAGTAGGAGCGGTAAAACGTATCTTGAATCAGTAAAAGCGGATCATTTTAAACTTCTCGTTTTCTTCAGAAAATTCTGAGCGACCGATTTAGATTATCTAGTTTATCATCTAAAGGGGGGCGTTCATTAATACCCCAGTGTCTTTAACATGCTCTCACTTTCTTGCTCTTTGGCAAAAAGTGTGGTCTTAATTTTTCCATTTACTTTGTCAACTAGTACATGCTTTGGTGCAGGGATGAGGCAGTGCTGAATTCCTCCGTATCCGCCTAAAGATTCCTGGTAAGCGCCAGTATGAAAGAAACCGATATACAGCGGTTTTTTATCCTCCTGTTCATCCATCGGCATGAATAGTTCACTCGTATGGGCTTCGGAGTTATAATAGTCCATACTGTCACATGTCAACCCTCCTATGTTTACCTTGTGGTACATATTGTTCCACTTATTTACAGGCAGTAAAATATACTTTTGGTTCAAACCCCATGCATCCGGTAAGTGGGTTATGAACGAGCCGTCAATCATATACCATAGCTCCTTATCATTCTGTAGTTTCTGATCTATAACGGAGTAAAGAATTGCCCCACTTTCACCGACCGTGTAACTGCCGAATTCTGTAAATATGTTAGGGACGGGTACATTGTTCTTACCACAGACCCACTTGATGTTTTCAATAATTTGCTCCACCATATAACTGTAACCAAAGCTGAAGCCTAAGGAAGTCTTGATAGGGAATCCACCTCCAATATCAATGGTATCGAGTTCAGGGCATTCTTTTTTTAGTTCGCAATATTTAAAAATAAATCTGCTTAACTCACTCCAGTAATAGGCGGTATCTCTGATACCGGTGTTAATGAAGAAGTGCAAAATCTTTAATCTTGCTTTTGTACTCGGCTTGATCTGCGCCCTGTAGACGGTGTTTACATCATGGTAACGGATACCAAGTCTGGAAGTATAAAATTCGAAGTTAGGCTCTTCATCGGCTGCTATTCGAATTCCCACATCGTAATTATCTTGAACATACTCCTCATAATGAGCCAGCTCATTCAAATTATCAAGAATGGGGATACAGTTCCTGAACCCGTCGTTTAAAAGTTCTGTGATGTATTCTTTGTAAAGTGGTCTTTTGAATCCATTACAGATCACGAATGTATCTTTGGTGATCTTGCCTTGTTGAAAGAGCTTTTTGACAATGGGTATGTCAAATGAGGAGGACGTTTCAATATGAATGTCATGTTTCAAAGCTTCTTCCAGAACAAAACTAAAATGCGAGGATTTGGTGCAATAGCAATAGGTGTAAGTCCCCTCATATTTATGTTTTTTTATTGCGTTCCTGAATATGGTCTTAACGTGTTCAATTTTCTCTCCAATTTTGGGTAAATAAGTAAGCTTAAGCGGCGTGCCATATTCAGCAATAATGTCCATGAGTGGGACATCATTGAATCGCAGTTCATTATCAACAACTTTAAATTCCTCCTGTGGAAACTCAAAGGTTTGATCAATCAGGTCGATGTATTTTTTCACCTATCCAATACTGTCTTTTGAGAATTGCAATAGTACTTTTTTTTACAAATAAATTTCGTCTTTGCGTACTGTTGGAGTCGAAAAAGAATGAAGCTGGCCGTTATGTAAAGACGTGCGCTATTTTTAGCTTTGCAGCTTTGCAAAACCACTTAAATTATGATCAACGTCTCAGTCAAGAATGAAACATCCGCGTTGCGAGCTGTCGTACTTGGTACAGCTCAAGATTTTGGTGGAGTTCCATCTTTAGATGAGGCTTACGATCCCAAATCAAAATACCATATCCTGAATGGAACATATCCATCTGAGGCGGACTTGGTGGAGGAAATGGAGGGGTTTGCTGATGTGCTTGGGAAGTATGACGTGGAAGTTTATCGTCCGCAGGTATTTGAACATTATAATCAGGTTTTTTCCAGGGATATCGGCTTTGTGATTGACAATATTTATGTAGTTCCTCATATTTTATCCAACCGGGCACATGAGGTTGACGGTGTTAAATATATCATAGATCAGATTGATCCTCAACATGTAATAGAAGTTCCAAACGGAGCAAGGGTAGAAGGCGGCGATGTAATGCCCTGGGGCGAACACATCTTCGTGGGCTATTCTGAGGAGCCAGATTTCAGTAAATACATAGTCTCCAGAACTAACAGACGAGCGGTTGATTTCTTACAGGATGCATTCCCTAATCGTACGGTTAAAGCCTTTGAACTAAATAAATCGGATGAAGATCCGCGTGAAAATGCACTTCACCTTGATTGCTGTTTCCAGCCCATTGGGCATGACATGGCCATTATTTACAAAGGAGGTTTTAAAAACGAGGCAGACTACGATTTTTTGGTGGATTATTTCGGACCGGATAAGTTGATCCAAATCTCGAAAGAAGAGATGTACGATATGAACTCCAATGTTTTTTCCATAGCCCCCGATGTGATCGTTTCTGATATCCGATTCGAGAGACTGAATGGTATTCTTAAAGATCTGGGTTTCACCGTGGAAGCCGTTAAATATGAAGAGACGGCTAAAATGGAAGGCCTCTTGAGATGTTCTACTTTACCTTTGATTAGAGATTAAATGACCGCGCAGACCACAGATACCGTCATGATGGTACGCCCTGTTCACTTCCGCTATAACGAGCAGACGGCTGAAAACAATTATTTCCAGGTCGAAGATATCCAACACTCTGAGGTACAGATCCAGGATCTGGCTCAAAAGGAGTTTGATGATTTTGTTTCAACCTTAGAAGCCCATAGTTTGAACGTTATAGTTGTTGAGGATAGTGAGCAGTCGGATACACCCGATTCAATATTTCCGAACAACTGGGTCTCCTTTCATGATGATGGCCGTGTAGGAATGTACCCCATGTACGCCTACAACAGAAGAGTAGAACGGAGAAAAGATATATTAGATGCTCTTATCCAGACTTACGGTTACCATATTTCAAGCATCGTAGATTTTTCTATTCACGAAACGGAGAGTAAGTTTTTGGAAGGTACCGGAAGTATGATCCTTGATAGACCGAATAAAATAGTTTATGCGGCGCTTTCCATGCGAACTGATCCGGATGTGCTGAATGAGTTTTGTGATCAGTTCAACTATACACCGGTAGTTTTCCATGCAAACCAGACCGTGGATGGGTTGAGACTACCTATTTATCATACCAATGTCATGATGTGTGTGGCAGAAATGTTTGCTGTGATTTGCCTGGATGCTATTGATGCTGAATGCGAACGTAATGATGTTGCTAAATCGCTGGAAAAAACCGGTAAGGAGATCATTGAAATTACGGAAGAACAGGAAAACCATTTTGCAGGAAATATGCTTCATGTACATTCTGAAGAGGGTGATCAATACCTGGTTATGTCAGGCGCTGCTCACAAATCTTTGCATAAGGATCAGATCGATAAGATTGAGAAATACTGCTCAATCATCTCCAGCCCATTGGATACGATAGAACAGTTAGGGGGAGGTAGTGCCCGTTGCATGATGGCGGAAGTTTTTTTGCCTAAAAAGGAAGAATGACGAGCCAAAGTCCTATATCAGATTTCATAGAAAAGCAGTATCTCCATTTTAATGCTGCCGCTTTAGTTGATGCTGCCAAGGGCTATAAAAAACATCTTGAAGAAGACAAGAAGATGTTGGTGTCTCTTGCGGGAGCGATGAGTACCGCTGAGTTGGGGATTTCCTTTGCAGAAATGATCAGAGAGGATAAAGTCCATATCATATCATGTACAGGTGCTAATCTTGAGGAGGACCTTATGAACCTGGTAGCGCATTCACACTACAAGCGTGTGCCTGACTACCGTGATCTTACACCAAAAGATGAGCGGGATCTATTAGAGAGTGGGTTGAACAGGGTGACCGACACCTGTATTCCTGAAGAAGAGGCCTTTAGAAGACTCCAGAAACATATTTTTAAGATATGGAAAGAAGCTGAAAAGAATGGCGAGCGATTCTTTCCGCATGAGTTTATGTTCAAGCTCTTAAAGTCCGGAGCGCTGGAGCAGTATTACGAAATTGATCTAAAGAACAGCTGGATGCTTGCTGCTGCAGAGAAGGATTTACCAATGGTAGTACCCGGATGGGAAGACTCCACGCTGGGGAATATCTTTGCGTCTTATTGCTTAAAAGGGGAGCTGAATCCTTCTACGATGAAGTCGGGAATAGAATATATGACCTTTCTGGCCGATTGGTATACTGAAAACGCGGAGGACAAGGGCATAGGTTTCTTCCAGATTGGCGGAGGCATAGCCGGTGATTTCCCTATTTGTGTCGTACCAATGCTTTATCAGGATATGGAGCGAACCGATACCCCATTTTGGAGTTATTTCTGCCAGATTTCTGATTCTACCACAAGTTACGGCTCGTATTCAGGGGCTGTACCCAATGAAAAAATAACCTGGGGCAAATTGAATATTGATACGCCAAAATATATCGTTGAATCTGATGCCACTATTGTTGCTCCTTTAATTTTTGGTTACGTTTTGGGATGGTAAAGAAAACCTTTTAAACTTAATTAGAGTTAGCTAACTTAGCTAAGTTAAGAAAAAGGAACTATGGAAACGGTTAACATTCATTATGCTAAAACACATCTTTCTAAGCTCATAGAAGCTGTTTTAAATGGAGAAGAAGTGGTTATTGCTAAATCAGGAGTGCCCAAGGTGAAGTTGGTAGCGATACCCAAAAAGAAGAAAAAGAGAATGCCCGGGTTTTTGAAAGGACAAATTTGGCTTGCAGATGATTGGGATTCTCCTGAGACTAATAAAGAAATAGAGGATATGTTTTATGGAGTAGATGATGAAGAGGATTCTCATTGATACGAACGTCTTGATCTGGTGGTTTCGGAATGATAGACGTTTGACCAAATCACTTATTTCAATAATTCAGCAAAGCAATGTTGCAGTAAGTATTATTTCGTATTGGGAGATCTTAATTAAAATGCAGATTGGAAAACTGGAAATGCCCTTGAAGTTTATGGAAGCAATGGAGGACAGCAGTTTTGAGTTGTTGAATCTAGAACTTAGTCACCTTAATTATCTAACGAATCTGGATTTATATCATCGTGATCCGTTTGATCGTATCATCATAGCTCAGGCGATATCAGAAAACTTAAGCATTATTACGAGTGATAGCACCTTCGAGAAATACCCCGTCAATATTATAAAGGCATAAACATTGAAATGATATTAGAACAAGAAATAACAGCGGAAATAACCGTTGCTTTTAAGGAAGCGTTTAATACCGAACTGCCTATAGAGCAGATCTCTTTGCAACCAACACGCAAAGAATTTGAAGGTACACATACCCTGGTTTGTTTTCCCCTGGCTAGGTTGAGTAAGACGGGCCCAGAGCAGACAGCACAACAGCTAGGTCAGAAACTTCAAGAGAATAGTGATTTTATAAGCGATTTTAATGTGGTAAAAGGGTTCCTGAACCTGTCACTAACTTATAAAGCCTGGATTTCTACGTTTGAAGAATTGACTTATGATCCCAACCCCGGTCAACTGTCGTCCACAGGTAAAGAAGTAATGGTAGAGTATTCGTCTCCCAATACTAACAAACCATTGCACCTGGGTCACCTCCGAAATAATTTTCTTGGATGGTCGGTATCTGAGATCTTAAAGGCGGCCGGCAACAAGGTCCACAAGGTGCAGATCATTAATGACCGTGGTATTCATATCTGCAAGTCTATGGTGGCGTGGCAGCAGTTTGGTAATGGAGAAACTCCCAAATCCTCTGATAAGAAGGGAGATAAGCTCGTAGGTGATTATTATGTTCAGTTCGATCAGGAATATAAAAAGCAGATTTCTGAATTAGAGGCGCAGGGTCTAAGCAAGGAACAGGCCGAAACTGATGCGCCTATCATGAAGGAGGCAAAAGAACTCTTGCTAAAGTGGGAGGACAAAGACCCTGAGGTCTATGAGCTTTGGAAGCAAATGAACAATTGGGTATACAGTGGTTTTGATGCGACCTATCAAACGATGGGTGTAGACTTTGATAAGCTCTATTACGAATCAGAGACTTATTTACTCGGAAAGGAAGAGGTACTACGAGGTCTGGATCAAGGTGTATTTTATAAAAAAGAAGATGGCTCGGTATGGGTGGATCTCTCGGATCAGGGCCTGGACCAGAAACTCTTATTGCGCTCTGACGGCACATCCGTGTATATGACTCAGGATATTGGTACTGCTATTCTTCGCTTTCGGGATTTTCCTAAAATAGCGCGTCAAGTGTATACCGTAGGTAACGAACAGGAATATCACTTCAAAGTATTATTCCTTATCCTTGAAAAACTGGGATATAAATGGGCAAAGGAATGCTATCACCTTTCGTATGGAATGGTAGATCTGCCAAGTGGAAAGATGAAATCTCGTGAGGGCACGGTCGTAGATGCCGATGACCTGATGCAGGAAATGCTGGACACGGCTGAAGAGCATACCAAGGAACTTGGAAAAATTGAAGGTTTCACAGAAGAACAGGCTCGAGAATTGTATTACAACCTCGGTCTTGGCGCTTTAAAATATTTCTTACTGAAGGTAGATCCCAAAAAAAGAATGTTATTTGACCCTAATGAGTCCATACAATTTCAGGGGCATACGGGGCCGTTCATACAATATACACACGCCAGAATATCTGCTATTTTGCGAAAAGCCAATCAAGTTGGTTATGATGAACTTGGTGATTCTCTGTTGAAGTTAGAGAGTCTTGAGCCTGTTGAAATCGGCGTTCTAAAGCTCTTAGCCAATTTTAAGGATAAGATCGCGGAGGCGGCTGATACTTATTCTCCTGATGTGATTGCACAGTATGCATACGATGTAGCTAAGGAATACAATCGATTCTATCAGGAAGTGTCCATTTTCAATGAAGAAAATAGGGATAAACTAAAATTCCGAATCGCTTTTTCTCGCCTTACAGCTCAAACGATTAAACAGGCCATGGGGCTTTTAGGTATAAATGTGCCGGAGAGAATGTAAAATTATTTCTTCTTCCTAAAAGAAAAAGATACGCTCGTTTGACGAAGTACGCCGTTAAGATCATAGATCTGCGTGCTCTCAAACTCGCGATTCATAAATAAGAATTTACTTGTAGTAGACGTTCCCATCCAATTTCCCGTTACATCGGTTGAATTCAGCAGGCTCTCATTTTGAAAAACGCTAAGATTCTGTTCTTCTGGTATCTGAATGAATTGATTGAAGTTATCTACAAAAACATATTCTCTTGGAAGTCGATTTTCCAGCTCGCTATAAAAACTCAATGACGCATAGTTGGTTATAGTCTTTGAACTTTCATTGTTTTGTGCAACCAAGGAACTTGCTAACAGACAAAAGTACATGGCGAGAAGATTTTTCATAGTGCTGGTGTTTACTCCATTAAACACGTTTAATTTAACTAAGTTTCGTGATTTATGCTAATGGTTTGGATTGCAGCTTTTCGATTAAGAACACTACCCCTTGCGCTGGCGAGCATTGGTATGGGGGCTTTTTTAGCGGCTGCTGACGGCTTTTTTTCATGGCCTATTTTTCTCTGGTGTGCTTTAACTACGGTTAGTTTGCAAATTTTATCCAACCTTGCCAATGACTATGGCGATACTGTTAACGGTGCGGATAGTGAAAAGCGTAGCGGACCCTCAAGAACGGTTCAGGCAGGCTTAATCTCATTAACAGCGATGCGTAAGGCCATTGCGATCTTTATAGTGCTTACGCTCGCAAGTGGAATATACCTCTTATACCTGGCTTTTGGTTTACAATGGAAGGCTTTTTTGTTCTTTTTTGGTATTGGGGTTGTAGCTATTCTAGCTGCGGTAGCCTACACAGCCGGAAGAAAACCTTACGGATATATCGGTCTTGGAGACCTCTCCGTGCTTGTCTTTTTCGGATTCGTTGCGGTTTTAGGCTCTTACTATCTGTTTGCGGGCTCCGTGCGCTTAGATCTTGTGCTTCCGGCGATAAGTATTGGTCTGTTTTCTACAGGGGTACTTAATGTAAATAACATTAGAGATATAGAAAGCGATATGGCCGCCGGGAAATTCTCCATTCCCGTACGTATTGGCAGACCGAGGGCAGTCAAATATCATTGGTTAATACTTAGTTCAGGTTTGCTTGCTGCCCTGGTGTATGTGATTTACAACTATCACGCGCCACAGCAGTTTCTTTTTCTTTTGGTGATTCCACTTTTAATTAGAAATGCCAAGGCGGTAGGGCATAAAACCGAAGCCGGTGATCTTGATCCCTTTTTGAGACAGCTGGCGTTTACCTCGTTGCTTTTTGTGCTGTTGTTTGGGCTTGGGCAGTTAATTTAAGAAGCTGGCAGGTCACTTGCCAGGCTAATGTAAAACTCTTTCTTAAACATACGGAACTCCTGGCGAAAAGAATTGATGTGACCGTTGATATTAGCATGTTCAGATCCGTACGAATCGTAATAGGTGTATTGTCCGCTTATCATATGAGCTAGCTTAGATTCATGTTCGGACAACACTTTGGTGAAATGTGCAATAAGTTTTTCCTGATAATACTTGACCTGCTCACTGAGTTGGTTCAACTTTTCAAGCATACGCTCATCTGTGTTTGATTCTATTTTTTCCGTAAGAATGCGCATGAAGAAAACTAATTCATCCGACCAAAATTGAATGTCGGAGAGCCACTGCTTAGTTTCGTGGTGTGACTTTTCAAGATGTTGACTTTTTGTTAGTTCCATAACTATCGTTTTACGGGGTTTAGCCTATTTAAAGTTCGCCGAGAGCCTCATATTGCCGCATGAGACTAGTCATTTACTTTGCTGATTCAGGTCATCAACATCCCTGGTGGCAGTCTATAAATTACTTGTGTTATCAGGATTAAATCCTAATTTTAAATAAATAGAAAATCGTACAAATCATGAAAAAAATACTCGTTCCTACTGATTTTTCTGAGCATGCTATATACGCCGTTGACTTTGCTGCTCAACTCACAAAGAAGATGGAAGCGGAGTTAATATTACTCCATGTGGTGGAGGATTCCAGTGTCAATTCCGTACGCTTCACAGGTGAGGTTGAACTTCCGGATATGCAAGACAGACTCTTCATTCTTAAGCTCATTGAAAAGGCTACAGCAGATTTACAGGGCACTGTTCATAGATATAGTGAGATTCCCATAAAGCAGGAGATTAGAATCGGTAACCCTTATCATAGCATCCGTGAAATTATTACGGAGCACAATGTTGATCTTGTGGTAATGGGTACCCATGGTACGAATAATTTCACTGAGGCATTGGTAGGCTCCAACGCTGAAAAAGTAGTTCGCCATGCGGATTGTCCCGTCGTAACACTTAGACAGCATGTCGAAAATGTGGATTTCGACAACATTGTGTTTGCAACTGGGCTTAACGATGAGGATGACACCTGCATGCTCGTGGTTCGCAATTTCCAGACCTTCTTTAACGCCAAGATCCATGTGGTTCGCGTGAACACTCCGAATAACTTTGAAGCAGACCGCATTTCCCTACCTGCATTAAAGGAATATGCTGAGAAATGTGGATTCGAAAATTACGATACACATGTTTATAATGATGTTTCAGAGGAGGAAGGCATCATGCACTTTGCCGAGATGATCGATGCTGACATGATTGCTATGGCTACCCATGGTCGTACCGGTTTTGCGCATCTCCTCACTGGAAGTATCGCAGAAGACGTGGTTAACCATGCCAAGCGTCCGGTGCTCACCTATATCCTTAGCAAGTAATCTGATGCGCGTTTTTTTAATGTGCACTCTAATGGCCATGGCCAATGTAACTATGGCTCAGGACATGGATTTAAAATCCTTGAAGCTGGCGCTGGCGCAGCGAGCTGTGGTGGTGGCAGAGAACGGCCCTAGTGTGGAATATGAGTTAGATGGAGTCCAGATTTATCTGATTACCGATGAAAGTGCCAATAGGATGCGGTTGATGGCAGGAATTATGGAGGAGAGTAAGGTGGAGGCTGAACAGCTGAAAAAGATGATGGAAGCTAATTTTGATAGGGCGCTGGATGCAAAATATGCACTTTCTAACGGCGTACTTTGGTCAGTCTATGCGCACCCGCTAAGGGAACTACAAAAGGAACAACTTATTGATGCCTTGTATCAGGTTAAGAATCTCGTCAACAACTACGGCACTACATACCACAGCGCCGATTTTATCTTTGGGGCAGATAACTAGTGTGGTGATTTGCTTATAAATTTACCAATGAGTCGTCTGACCGCTAGTCAAAAACCCTTCAAAACTTTAATAAATGAGATAAAGTGGTCTGACGACTTAGTTGGCCTTATTAAAAAACATTATTCCGGTCAGAAAATGACAGATAAGTATCTATGAGCAATAGAAACTTTGTTATTTACAAGTCTTCCGCGGGATCAGGAAAAACCTACACGCTCACCCGTGAGTACCTAAAACTCGCTTTTACCACAGAAAATTATTACAAGCATATTCTTGCCGTCACCTTTACCAATAAGGCGATGCAGGAAATGAAAAACCGCATCATTCAAAAATTGGATGAGTTTGGGCAAGGCCGGTTTGACACTATGGCAAATGATCTTATGGGTCATTTGAATCTGGAGGCTAAGGAATTTCAGCAAAGAAGCGTTGCCCTGCTGTCCAGGATCCTGCACGGCTATTCCCACTTTTCCATTAGCACCATTGATAGCTTTTTTCAGAAAGTGATTCGCAGCTTTAGCCGGGAATTAGGGCTTGCAGGGAGTTACAGGTTGGAGTTGAATTACGATCTGATTCTTATTCAGATCGTTAACGACCTGCTCCTGGAAGTTGAAACGAATAAGAACCTGAGAAAGTGGCTCATAGCCTTTACCATGGAGCGTCTGGGAGATGGTAAAAGCTGGGATGTACAGAAGGAGCTCCGATCTTTTGCCCGTGAGCTGTTCCGTGAGGAGCTTCAGGACCTGGAATTGGATCAGAACTTAAAAAGTGAGACCGGGATCCTTGAATTCCTGAAACAGCTCGATTACGTCATCAAGTCTTATGACCGTGAGATGCAGTCCATTGGGGAATCTGGAAAATCATTATTGGCCAAATATGGTCTTACCGTAGAGGACTTTACTCAGAAAAAAAGAGGGGTAGCCGCACACCTGGATAAGATTATTTTAGGGAATGACTATAAACCTAACAACTACGTCTATCAGGCATTGAATGATCACAAATGGTATCCGGCTAAATCACCGAAGGCCGCAGCCATAGATGGAGCCCTTCAAAATGGACTTCATGAAGGCATAGAACAAGCCGTAACATTATATGAAGCTGGCCATGTGAAGTATGACCCAGCGAAGGCCATTCGTAAATTTATATATGGTTACGGGTTGCTGTCAGACCTTTCCAGGAAGCTACAGGAATATAAAGCGGAACATGACGTCATGCTCATTTCTGATGCCACACGGTTTTTAAGGGAGCTGGTTCAGGATACTGATGCCCCGTTTGTATACGAGAAGGTGGGGTCTTTTTTCAATCATTACCTCATTGACGAATTCCAGGACACTTCGGCGTTTCAGTGGCAAAGTTTTCGGCCTTTGATTGAAAACAGCATGGCAGAGGGGAATCAGAACTTGTTGGTAGGTGATGTTAAACAAAGCATATACCGATGGCGCGGTGGGGATCTGGAACTTTTGCAATTCCAGGTTCAGGAACAGTTTGGCGATCTTCAAACAAAAGTGCTTCAGCTGAACAGCAACTATAGAAGTGAGGCACGGGTCGTTCAATTCAACAATGCCGTATTTAAACAGTTACCGCTACTTTTTTCCTCGAAGCTTGGTGATAGGCTTAAAGGGGATAGTGGTTTAGGTGAAACCTTTGATATAGTTTACTCAGCGGTAGAACAAAAGATACCTGAGGTGAAGCTGACGAAACAACAGGGATACATTGACATACAGTTTTATGAGGACGAAGAGGACTACAATTGGCGAGAAAAGGTCAATGAAGTATTGCCATCCAGGTTAGAGAAACTCCAGGACAAAGGAATTCCATTACGGGAAATTGCCATTCTGGTGCGTGAGAATAAGGAAGGAAAGGAAGTGGCCGATTTACTCATGAACTACCAAAAAGAAGCAGATTCTCACTATCGCTTTGATGTAGTGTCTAACGAATCCCTGTTTCTTTCAAGTTCCGCAGCGGTAAATACCTTGATAGCTGCGCTGTACTATCTGCATGAACCTAAGGACACGATCAACAAGGCCCAGCTGGCCTATAACTACCGAGTGCTTTTTGGAAAGCAAGACCGTAGCCTGCATGCACTGTTTTCAGGAGCTAAAAGCACCGAGGAGTTTGAAAAACTTATGCCGGCCCAATTTCCGGCCAACCGGGAGAAGTACCTCCGGATGCCACTTTTTGAGTTATTGGAAGAGTTGATAGCTACATTTGAATTGAATAAAGTCAACGGCCAGTTCGCCTACCTTCAGACCTTTCAGGATCAGGTGTTAAAATTCATAAGCCAGGAACAGGCAGACATCCACTCCTTCCTGATCTGGTGGGAAGAGACCGGCAAGAAACAAAGCATCAAAGTGGCCGATGACCTGGATGCCATTAAGATCCTAACGATTCATAAGGCGAAAGGGCTTGAGTTTCATACGGTGTTGATCCCGTATTGCAATTGGACATTAGATCACAAAATGAGCCCTGTGCTTTGGAATGCCATCCAGGAAGCGCCTTTTGATATGGGTCCATTACCTCTACGTTATTCCAGCAAGCTGTCAGAAACCTACTTCAAGGCCGATTACCAGTTGGAGATGTCAAAGGCCTATCTGGATAGCTTACACATGCTCTATGTGGCCATGACAAGAGCCGTGAACAACCTTATCGTTTTTGCACCACAGCGGCAACTGCGAAAGCAAGGTCTGAGTGAGTTGTTATACAGTTTGCTAAGCAATGAGCAATTTGACTTATCAGACGGTTGGAACAGCGGCGCTCAGCGCTTCATCTTCGGTGAATTAGGCGAATTTGAAGGAGAGCTGGAAAATGAATTTGAAAGCGCCCAACTGGACAGCTACATTCATTTTAACTGGCGCCAGAAGATCACCGTCAAACATTCAGTGGATGTACTTAAAGAAGTGGACGACCGGAAGTCCAGGATCAACTATGGTAACCTGGTGCATCGGATACTTTCACATGTGCAATACATGAAAGACTTCAAACGTGCGTTGGACATGGTCTATTTTGAGGAATCACTGAACCATGAGGAAGCTGAAGAACTGCGTAGTTTCCTAAAACAACTCTTCAAAAACCCATTGGTGAAGCATTGGTTTGATGCAAGCTGGCAGGTGCGAAACGAGGCTACCATCCTCACCAAAGAAAGTGAATACCGCCCGGACCGGGTGATCTGGAAAAAAGGAGAAGCCGCTGTCATCGACTACAAGACCGGAAAAAAGGATGATAAGTATAAAAAGCAGATCCTTCAATACAAAAACCTGCTGGAGCAGATGGGCCATGAAAATGTAAAAGCGTATTTGTGGTATTTGAGAGAGGGGGCGGTGGAGAATATATGAATTGGGAAGATGGGAAGGATTTAGCCAGATCGCTTCGAAGAAATCAGACCAGGGAAGAGGGAATTCTCTGGCAAAATCTGAGGAACAGGAAGTTGTCAGGGTTTAAGTTTCTGCGACAACACCCAATAACCTACGACGAAGGAGGTAAACGTTTCTTTTTTATCGCAGATTTCTATTGTCATTCGAAGAAGCTAGTCGTTGAGGTTGATGGTAAGATTCATGATCTTAAAGCTGATTATGATGAGCAGCGGGATTTGATAATGAAGGAAATGGAACTTGTGGTCATCAGAATTACTAATGATGAAGTAAACAATAATTTGAATGAAGTTTTAGAAAAAATTAAGAGTAGGTTAACACACCCCTAACCCCTCTCTTATAAGAGAGGGGAACAATTACATCCCTCTCTAAGATTAGAGAGGGACAGATCGAGTGTAGCTCGATCAGGGTGAGTTGAAAACGCGAAACCAACAAATGAAAACCTTCCTCCAGGAAATAGCACAAAAACTAACCGAACACCACCCAAAAGACATGGGTGATGTGATGGTCGTATTTCCTAACCGAAGGGCGGGGCTTTACTTCCGGGAGGCGCTGAAGGAATACATTGATGGCCCTTCCTGGTCACCAACGATAGTGTCGTTCCAGCAGTTTGTTGGGCTGCAATCTGACCGGGTTGTGGCGGATTCACTGCAATTGATCCATGAACTGTACACAGTATACAAAAAGATCATGAAGGGAACCGAAGGTTTTGACCGCTTTTACTTCTGGGGGCAGATGCTGCTCAAGGACTTTGACGAAGTGGACAAATACCTGGTTGATGCCCAAAGTCTCTACACTAATCTTTCCCGCCAAAAGCAGCTGGATCTGGCGTTCGATTTCCTGGAGCCCGAACAGAAAGAGTTGATCCAGCAGTTCTGGCAAGGCTTTGAAGATTCTAAATCTGTGAATAAAGACCGGTTTTTGCGGGTATGGGAAAAGCTGGGGGCCGTATATGCGAATTTGAATAGTCACCTAGCTGAGCAGAACATCGTCTATGAGGGCATGCAATACAGGCAGCTGGCGGAGAACTTGGATAAGCACGAGTGGCGGCATTTACCTGGGCCGGTATGGTTTGCTGGTTTTAATGCTTTAACGGAAGCGGAGGAAAAGATCATTTCCTGGCTGATAGTGAATAAAAATGCCCGGATCTTTTGGGATGTAGACGACTACTACCTGACTGATAAACGTCAAGAATCTGGACACTTTTTCAGGCTTTATCAGCGGAAATATGTGTTTAAGACATCTTTTGAAATTGGGAGTAAGAACAACCTGCAATCCGGGGAGAAAGACATTACACTCTTAGGTGTTCCACAGCATGTGGGCCAGGCTAAACTCGTTGGGCAGCAGTTAAGTCAGCTGTTGGTTGAAAAGCCTGATCTTGACCTTAGAAAGGTGGCCATCGTACTGGCCGATGAGTCGCTGCTATTTCCCGTTTTACATTCGTTACCAGCGCAGGTGGGCGCTATCAACGTAACGATGGGCTTTCCTTTAGCATTTGCGCCGGTCAATAGCCTGATTGAAAGCATTTTAGAGTTGCACCAATTTGCCAAGCTGGGTGATAACGGCCAAACGATTTTCTATTTCAAACCCGTACTTGCCATATTGAGGCATCCTGAGATAGCTGCCATAGACGCTAAAGGCATAGAAAAACTGATCCAATCCATTGAGCAAAATAACCGGGTTTTTCTCTATGCCGATGAATTGGGGCTTGGCACAGTGCTGACTTCCATTTTCTCCGGTGTGGCGGAGTCTTTTGTGGCTTATCTTAAGGAGGTGCTGGCCAACCTTTATGTGGAGTACAAAGACAAAGAGGCGTTGGATATGGAATACCTGCATTATTATTACAAACTGCTTAATCGTTATGCAGATATCCTCGAAGAGAGTAACGAAACTGTAGACGTTAATGCCTTCGCACGACTTTTCCGACAGGTAGTACGCACCGAAAAGCTACCCTTTACGGGAGAACCGCTACGCGGATTGCAGATCATGGGGGTGCTGGAAACGCGTAATCTTGACTTTGAGCATGTGTTTGTACTCTCTATGAATGAGGACTTCTTTCCGTCTACGGGCAAGCAGCATTCTTTTGTTCCTTATAACCTCAGAAGGGCGTATCACATGCCGCATTATGATCAGCAGGATGCCATCTACGCCTACTTGTTTTATCGATTGCTGCAACGGGCCTCTTCTATCAATCTCTTTTACAACACTGAAGGAAACGATCTGGGCGGCGAGGAGATGAGCCGCTTTCTACAGCAGCTCATTCATGAATCCGGGTTGGAGATCAAACAAAAGGTACTGGCCAACTACACCGCTACGGAGCAGCGCGAAGCCATTACCATTGAAAAAACGGATGAAGTAAGAACGGGCCTCGAACGTTTCATTGTAGAAAGCGGTGTTGAAACCAAGCCCCTTTCACCCTCCGCGGTGAATACCTACCTGGATTGCCGACTGAAATTTTACTTTCGCTACATCACTCGCCTGTACGAGCGCGATACCATTGAAGAAGACATTGATGCACGTACGCTGGGGCAGGCGCTGCATAATACCATGGAGTACCTGTACCAACATCGCACTACCATCGAAAAGAAAGACTTCAAAACCTTTCGTAGCCAGCTCGATCCTTTGATCCTGGATGCTTTTAAAGAGTTTTATGGCGTACCAGTGGATAAACCTTTCAAGTTGGAAGGCAAAAACCTTATCGCTCGGGAGGTTGTAAAAGAATTTGCGCTAAAAATTCTAAAGCTGGATGAACAGTACGCCCCTTTCGAAGTGGTGGGCGTAGAGGAGCAGTACAGCACTGAAATCCAACTGCAAAACGGCCTCACCGTTGCCATGGGCGGACTGGTAGACCGCATCGATAAAAAAGACGGCATGGTGCGCCTGATCGACTATAAGACGGGCAGCGATAAGCAGAAATTTAGAAATGTAGAGGAGCTTTTCTTAAGAAAAGACCGGAATAAGGCCGCCCTCCAAACTTTCGCTTATACCCTAATGCACAAGAAAGAGGATGGGGAACGGGTAGTACCCATAGTCTTTAACAAGAATGCTCTGTTCCAAAATGAAAGCAGCCTCTTCTATCATGAGGATGACAAGCAGCAGATAAAAGACGTAACCCTATATCTGGACGAATACCGTGAAAAATTAAGAGAAACACTTTATGAGATCTTTATCTCAGACCAACCCTTTGACCAAACGGAGTATGTGAAGAAGTGTGAGTTATGTCCGTATAAGGAGATTTGTGGCAGGTGATGTCATTCAGATAATTTCGGATACTCTGCATACATCTAAGACTTCAGTTCCTTCCTGGCTAAGAGTTAGGATATAATGATTAACAAATCTCAATCTGCGATATGCCGTTATGTACACGAAAGTTCGTTCACTTAAATCTTTTCTTGACTTCACTTCAATTTTAACCCGGTTAGAGTTGTCGCGAATCTTCTTGACTCTAACTGGGCATTTACTGGCGTCAACTGTCACAGATGTTCCAGGTGTTGCTTCTTCGAGTTCCTTAAACAAAGTCCTTATGCTATTACAGTTAACTACAATCCCGAAATACCCGTTTTGTTCGGTTAAAGCGTTAAACTCGATCACTCTATAGTCAGAAAGATCTTGTTCGAAGATGTTCTCGAAAAAGTAATCAGTAGCAATTTGTTCAGGGGTCAATTCGTCCCCTGTTGGAAGAAGTAAAGAAATAAAAAGCCATAATATTGAAAGTTGCATGTTTTTTCTCGATTTGCTGAATAGCTTCTAATGATCAACTAAAATGAGTATGCGCTCCTGTTATTAGAAGTACTTTGATTACTTATTTGCATTGTCCTTTCAAATGGCTCAGTTCGCATATTCATTTTAGTTTGTTATGGAGATTAATGTGAATATTGATATTCACTTGTGATTTATAAGCTGTCTTGTAAATTCTAACTCTGTATCAATTCCATTTACTAAATCCATTATAGCTGGTTTAATTGGATAATCTGGCATAACACCACGTCCAATCTTCTCAGTAGGTTCCACATTCGTTCTGTAATTGACCACAGGTAGGATTAATCGAAGTTTGCTGTATGGAAGTATGGTCGTAATTAAGTATCCACTCGTATTTCCATAATAAGCTCCGCCTACTTCTTCTCCTATAAACGTGGCTAACTGGTAAGACTTCATGAGCGCCACAAAGTCAGCACCCGTTGAATAGGTACCGCCATTTATTAGGATGTAAACATTTCCGGTAAATTGTGGGAGAGACGGACTCGAAGGTTTCAAGGTTTCGGCATGCCTCATATAAAATCTGGAGTCGTCTCCTTTTTTTGTGAAAAGCATATGATAAAATATGGCCTTAGTTCTGTTAAGGTCCTTAGTATATCTAAAATATTCTGACTTGTTAGCGATGAGCGTCTGCTCCTTAAATTCGATTATTGGCTTATCGTATAAATAGGAAAACAAACGTAATCCAAAGTTATCATCGCCCCCAAGATTGTCCCTCATGTCTATAACTAAGTTATCTACTTCAGAGGTTGAGATTTTCTGAAACATGGCTTTTAACTCCTTTTCAAATCTGAAATTTTTCTTTCCTTCTTTCCAGTTTTGAAATTGCCTGACCTTTATTAAAGCGATAGTACTATCAGGGAAACTGAGCTTTAGATTCTTTTGAGAACTATTTTTCGGGTTAAGCTGACTAGCAAGGCGGGCAATTATCGGTACAGAATTTTTTTTTCCTTGTTCATCTAGATAGTCAATCTTGTATTCATCTGTAGGACCGAATCGGGTCACATAGAAATATGGAAAATACCTTTCGAAACGTTTAATCTTATTGGTTTCAATAAACCCGTCACCGGAGTTTACAGAGTTCGCTAAGTGTAATAGATAGTCTGTCGTATACTCATTAATTTTTAAAATCTCCATCCCAGGCTTTATGGGTAGTTCCCTATCGATTCTGCTCTCCAGCATGTACATCTTTCCATTTAGGATTTTGATTTCAAATGGGAGTAATTTTCCCACTTGGGAAATATGATCTCTTGTGGCTATGGAAGTGCGGATTACTGTATGACCACATCGGATTTTTGAAGTAATAAAAGTGAGTTTTCTAAAAAACTCTAACTCCGATAAGCTATCATTTATTGAGGCTCGTGCTTCATCAAAGATCTGATCTAATTCATCTTTCGAAGTGTACCAATAAAGACCGGCATGATAGTCTTCCAGACTACCCCTAAAGACTTCAAAATCTTTTACCAATTGATCAGAGCTGAAAGTCTTAATCGGTAGTCTATTTGATAGAGTATCAACTTGAGCATAGGAAGCGAAAGTTGAGAAAAACAGTAGTAATCCTGAAAAGTATTCTAAGATAATATTATTTCTATTCACTGATTTCATCATATTCTCCATAAGGTTGAGATAAATATAGTGGCTTCATGACTGCAAAAAAAGCTAAGAGATGCATGTTGCAGGATGATATTTATCGAGTTTGTTATATTGAGTTTTTTCTATACGCCATTGAAAGTCAATTATTTTTCCAGCCACTCCTACCAGTCAAAGGTATAGGAAAAAGTAGTGGAAGTAGTTTTACCAAAGGTCCGTTTTATTTATGGGCCTCCCGGCCAGGTGAATTTCAGGTCAGCGCATGGTTTTGAAAAGAAGCAAGAACTGTTAGCTGAACGACAGGATAAAAGACAAGCCCTGAATCATCTCATTCCATGATTCCTATTAAATAAGGGTTCAAAAAGTTGACATTGTGCAGGTAGAACCTAATTTCCGCCAAGTCTATAAACGAGAACTCGTTTTACAAATGCGTACTTGACACGGTCCCACCGAAAGACCTGAAACAGCAAAATAGCCATTTTCCTCTTTCGATTCATTGGCTGATCTGATTCAGGCTTACCGATTAAAAAACAATCCTGGAAAATTCACTGGCCTCTAACCCAAAACTGCTTTCATTCAATACAACGTCCAGATATGGCACGTGCCTCTGAACTCATTTAATATCTACTTAAAGTATCGGGATTTGC
>ERZ1740059.116-NODE-116-length-42259-cov-12.582101_pt1 | contig 42259 bp, 65 predicted proteins | sample MGYA00581744_ERZ1740059 | MGnify/ENA primary metagenome ERZ1740059 (study PRJEB43018, sample SAMN04849738) | marine metagenome | isolation source: floating plastic debris | place: Pacific Ocean | collected 2008-08-28 | study: EMG produced TPA metagenomics... | reverse complement strand
GATCTAGCGGCAGCTCCTACTCAGCATAGCACCTACCGCAGCCTGATCCGCGCTGCCTCCCCACCGCCTCACATCCATCAATAAAAATCCCACAAGGTGATTTGGTTTTCGCCCGCTCAAATAAATCTCGCATACGAGATGCACCAACACCAACAAATAATTCGACAAACTCAGATCCGGAAACATTAAAAAATGGTACATTAGCTTCACCTGCAACAGCTTTAGCTAATAGAGTTTTTCCTGTACCTGGAGGTCCAATTAATAATACACCGCGAGGAACATTAGCCCCTAAATTCTTAAATTTTAATGGCTCTTTTAAAAATGTTACAACTTCTTCAAGTTCGCGTTTAGCTTCATCAACTCCAGCGACGTCATTAAATTTTATATTCGTTTTTTCAATAACTTCAATTTTGGATTTCATTTTTCCAAAATTTCGAAACGGATTCAAAAACGAAAGTAAAAAAATCCCTATAAGGGATAAACATATTGTAAACATAACTTAACTTTTTGTTAGAAATAATTATTAATGAAAAAATAAAAAAAAGATTTATTTTTTATTCGGCCTGACAAATCAATACCACTAAAATTTTTATAGAAAATAAACTTATACCAAAATTAAAATCTTTTTAAACAACATTACTATAATTGTAATATACACATGAGATATTTTTCATTATTGATTTAGATATGACACAAACAACTATGGAATCAACACCTTCTATGACTACTAACATTTATAACAAAATTAGTAAAGGTTCAAAAGTTAGAATCTTACGTAAAGAATCTTATTGGTATAACCAAGTTGGCGTGGTTGCTGCTGTCGATCCAAAAGCCAAAGAAGATGAACAAGTTCTTCGATATCCTGTGCTTGTACGTTTTGAGAGCATTAATTATAACGGTGTAAACAGCTCAAACTTTGCAGGGCGAGAATTAGAATTAATTTAAATTAGAAATAAATCTTTAAGATTTATTTCTAATTTATGAATCTTAATATAAACTATCTTCTTGATGCGTTAAAATTTTACAATCACTTGTTGGATAAGCAATGCATGTTAAAACTAACCCTTGTTCAAGCTGTTCTTCATTTAAATAAGATTGTTCAGATTGATCAATTTCTCCTTCCGCTACAATACCTAAACATGTTGAACATGCACCAGCACGACATGAAAATGGTAAATCTAATCCTTGATCTTCAGCAGCTTCTAAAATATATTGAGAATCTGCACAAGTAATCTCAACATTATTTAATCCTTCATCTTCGTTATGTAATATTACTTTATATGTTGCCATAATGAGTCTTATTCGTTTAATTTTAATTAAGTTTTACTATAAAAAGTGCAACTGTTAAAAAAGATTAAAATCTTTTTATACATGATACCTATAATTTTGAATTAAGATGGTTTCCACAAAAATAATTTTGAATTTATGCACTTTCTTTCTTACAAAATAATTTTGAAAGTGTTTATTTCACATAGAATAGTCTTGAATTCACTTACTATATTGAAGTTTCTATTATTATACTTATTATTATACAAGTAAGAAACCTCTATCAGTATTTGTTTGAATATTTAACTACAAAATCAATTTTTATTACAATTTTATGGCATTACCTTGGTATCGTGTACATACAGTAGTTTTAAATGATCCTGGACGCTTAATTGCTGTTCATTTAATGCACACCGCTTTAGTATCGGGCTGGGCAGGTTCAATGGCTTTATACGAATTAGCTGTATTTGATCCATCAGATCCTGTGTTAAACCCAATGTGGAGACAGGGAATGTTTGTTATGCCTTTCATGACTCGATTAGGAATTACAGAATCATGGGGTGGTTGGACAATTACGGGTGAAAGTAGCTCAAGTCCTGGAATTTGGAGTTTTGAAGGAGTAGCATTAACGCATATTGTGTTATCTGGTATGTTATTCTTAGCAGCTATTTGGCATTGGATTTACTGGGATTTAGATTTATTCCAAAATCCAGTAACCGGAGAGCCTGCATTAGATTTACCAAAAATTTTTGGTATTCACTTGTTTTTATCAGGTTTTCTTTGTTTTGGATTTGGAGCTTTTCATGTAACAGGATTATTTGGTCCCGGAATATGGGTTTCCGATGCATACGGAATTGCTGGACGCGTCCAACCGGTTGCACCATCATGGGGCCCTGAAGGGTTTAATCCATTTAACCCAGGAAGTATTGCTTCACATCATATTGCAGCTGGAATATTTGGTATTTTAGCTGGAATTTTCCATATCACAGTAAGACCATCACAAAAGCTTTATCAAGCATTACGCATGGGAAATATTGAAACTGTACTTTCCAGTAGTATTGCAGCTGTATTTTTTGCAGCATTTGTAACCTCTGGAACAATGTGGTACGGCTCTGCAACAACTCCAATTGAATTGTTTGGACCAACTCGTTATCAGTGGGATAGCGGATACTTCCAACAAGAAATTGAACGTCGAGTAGAAACTTCCATTAGTGAAGGTTTATCACCAACTGAAGCTTGGTCAAGAATTCCCGATAAATTAGCCTTTTATGACTATATTGGAAATAACCCAGCTAAAGGAGGACTATTCCGTGCTGGACCTATGAATAAAGGTGATGGAATTGCTGAAGCATGGTTAGGACATCCAATTTTCCGCGATCGTGAAGGTCGAGAATTAACAGTACGTCGTATGCCTGCCTTCTTTGAAACCTTCCCTGTAGTTCTTGTTGATAAAGATGGTATTATCCGTGCAGATATTCCATTCCGACGTGCAGAGTCAAAATACAGTATCGAACAAGTAGGTGTGAATGTAAGTTTTTATGGTGGGAAATTAAATGGACAAACCTTTAAAGATGCACCAACCGTAAAGAAATTTGCTCGTAAAGCTCAGCTAGGGGAAGTATTTGAGTTTGACCGGACAAGTTTAGAATCTGATGGAGTATTCCGTACAAGTACACGTGGTTGGTATACATTTGGTCATGTAAATTTAGCACTGTTATTCTTCTTTGGGCATTTATGGCATGGAGCACGTACAATCTTTAGAGATGTATTCACTGGTATTGGACCTGAAGTTACACAGCAAGTAGAATTTGGTGCTTTACAAAAATTAGGAGATGAAACAACAGTACGTAAGCGAGCTAGTGTTTAATTTTCATTTTGTTTATTTAATTTAAAACCTTAACTCATGGAAGCTTTAGTATATACATTTTTACTAATCGGAACTTTAATGGTATTATTTTTTGCAGTATTCTTTAGAGAAACTCCAAAAATTATCAAAAAATAAGAATATATTAAAAAGTAAAGAATAAATAAAATATATAAATATTTTATTTATTCTTCATGTTCCTCAAATGGATCTTTTAATTCCGAAGCATTCGGCCCAAAAGAGGCATAAACAGCTAAAAAAGCAAAACCCATTACAATTCCACTAAATAGTGAAGCAAGAACTAAATAGATAAATTCATTAGATATTTCTAATTCAGTTTTAGCAATAAAAAACACTAAAGGTTGAAACATAGAAAAGTACATATTGTTATTCATGTATATAAAAATTTTTATATAGTAAAAATTTATGGCATTAAAAACACGTTTAGGAGAAATTTTACGCCCTTTGAGCTTAGATTATGGAAAAATTACATTAGGATGGGGAACAACTCCTGTAATGGGGCTATTCATGGCACTATTCCTAGTATTTTTATTAATTATTCTTCAAATTTATAACTCATCTTTAATTTTAGAGAATGTTGATGTAGATTGGTCTAGCCTAGACAAAGTAATTTTAAATGGCTAAATTAATTTATTTGTAGTAATCTAATTCACAAACAGTTAAAAATATCAATGAACATTCAAATTTTATTACAATTGTTTTGTATTACAGTAATTTTATTAAGCGGTCCAATCATTATTGGAATTTTATCCACTAATAAAGCTAATCTGTAAGTAAAGTCATCTCGACCTCCTGGTGTGAGGATGAGAATGGACTTTGTTCAGGCAAGAATAGCATACAATGACATTCTTTTCTTTCACGCATAGGAACGCATGGACAATTCCAAAACGCAAAACTTGCCTCTTCAGTTTTTTGACTGTAGCATCGGCAAGGACATAACGCAGCGCCAGATTCTAATTTATTTTTTGCTAAACCGATTATAACGGATTGAGTAATTTCTAAATCAGAACAAAAATATGTGTTTGTAGATTTTGCGTAACTTTCGGCAAACATCTTCATACTACGAACAACGTCTTGTGTATGAGGATCTTGTAAGTCGATTAGTTTTTTATCAATCATAAGCAAAGTTTTCTCGATGTATTTATTATATTATAATTACAAGATTAGACACTTATGATTCATCCTTATTAGAAATAAAATATAAGTGTAATTATGGAAGCATCAATTTTACCTTCAATCCTAGTTCCTATTGTTGGGATTGTTATGCCTTTCGCTGCTATGGCAACCCTTTTTGTTTATGTTGAACAAGAAAAAATTAATTAATAAAACATATATTACCATATAAATACTATTTATATGGTAGTATATATTTAGGGTTACTAACTCAACGGTAGAGTAGTCGGCTTTTAACCGATTAGTTCTGGGTTCAAATCCCAGGTAACCCATAAATTTTTAGAATATAAAAAGCTGCTACTTTTCTTTTTAACAATTTAACTCTTAAAGGGTGACTAATTTTAAATATGAAATACCCCCAAGGGAATTCGAATCCCTGTTACCTCCGTGAAAGGGAGGTGTCCTAGGCCACTAGACGATGGGGGCTAACTCTTTTAACGTATTAGAAGTAAAAAATGAACACACAATTAATTTTTAGTTTTTTTCCACTTTTTTATTTAAGCTTATTAAATATTTTTATTACTTGGATCCTACTAGATCAGTTTCAACGATTGAATCAATTAAAGTATGTTGAACAAATAAAAACTAAAAGTATAGAACAGTTATTAGAATTTTTTAGCTTTTCTGCAAAGCAATACAGTACTCCTATTCCTTTATTTTTCTTAACTCAAACAAAGGAACTTATAGATAATAATGCGTTCTCATTCCAAAATACAGATATTGAAATTAAACTACTTTATAAATTATTTGTAAAAAAACTATCGAATCAACAACAACCATTGCAAAAAGAATATCATAAATACCAATTATTTTCGTATTTTATTTCAAGGTAATCTTTTTCTAACTTTAAATGTCGGGATGACAGGATTTGAACCTGTGACTTTCTGCTCCCAAAGCAGACGCGCTACCAACCTGCGCTACATCCCGTGTGTTGCTTACACAACATTATACATTATAAAGAAAAGATTTTAGTTTTTGGTTAATCATTAAAACTCAAATAAGGCGAGGAAGTACGTTGAATAGAGACAGAAACCCCAGAGGGAAGAGAAATACGCATTAATGAATCCAAAACTACTGCAGAATTAGTATGGATATCAATAATTCGTTTTAAATACTTAATTTCAAAATGTTCCCGAGAATCTTTATCTACATGTGGGGAACGTAAAACACAAAATCTTTTAATTTTTGTTGGGAGGGCAATTGGGCCCACAAGTTTACATTTATCCTGTTTATCATTAACAGCTTCGCATATTTTTATACAACTTTCATTTAATTTTTTAGAATTAAAAGCACGTAAAATAATACGAAATTTATGAATTTCTACATTTTGACACATACATAAAATTAGTTATTTTAACACTACACTAGCTCCAACTTCTTCAAGATCTTGTTTAATTTTTTCGGCATCACTTTTTGCTACGGCTTCTTTTAATGTTTGTGGAGGAGCATCTACCAGCGCTTTAGCCTCTTTTAATCCAAGACCTGTTAAACTTCGTACAATTTTTAGAATAGGGATTTTCTTATCTCCTGGTACTTTATCTAAAACAACATCAAACTCACTCTTCTCTTCTTCTTGTCCATCACCACCATTGCCATCAGCACTTGTAGGAGCTACTGCACCAACAACTACTCCGCCACTAACACTAGCGTCTACCTGAAAAACTTCCTCAATACTTTTTACTAATTCTGACGCTTCTAATAATGTTAAACCTTTTAATTCTTCAATAATTGCATCAATTTTTTCTGACATACGTTATAAATTCAATAAGTTATTAGTAATTTTTTCATTATCTTAGTACAAATTTATTTATTTAAAATAATTCAACCCAATTTGAACAGACGGGCTCATTGTTGTACAAATATAAAATGAATTAAAATAGCGACCCCTTACTCCTGTTGGCTTGTTTCTTTCAATAGACTGGAATAAAGCTTGTAAATTTTCATATAAATTTTGAACAGAAAAATCCACTTTTCCAAAAGGAATATGAACAATTCCAGTTTTATCTGCACGATATTCAAGCTTGCCTTTTTTAAATTCATTAAGAGTTTCAGGAATATTTTTTGTTACTGTTCCTGATTTTGGCGAAGGCATTAACCCTTTAGGACCTAAAATTTTACCAAGCTTTGCTAACTTTGGCATTTGCTCGGGTGTTGCAATTAATACATCAAAATTAATTTCTTCCTGAAGAATTTGATTAATAAGATCATCGGAACCATAAACATCGGCACCTGCTTTACGCGCAATTTCTAGATCATTTTCACTTGTAACAACAGCTAATCGAATAGATTTTCCAGTACCTTGTGGCAAAATTAAAGAAGCTCGCAATTGTTGATCATTATATTTTGGATCGATATTTAACGAGATATGGGCTTCAATTGTTTCATTGAATTTTGTATTCGTAATTTTCTTTAACAAAGTTAACGCTTCTAAAGGCTCATATAATTTTGTTTTTTCTATTTGTTCAATCTGATTTGATAAACGCTTTGATATTTTCTTCATAACTAAGTAGTGCATTTCATTATTCAACTAAAATTCCCATATTACGGGCTGTACCTTGTATAATTAATTTTGCTTTTTCTAAATTTTTTGTATTTAAATCTTCTAATTTTTCTTTTGCAATTGTTTCTAAATCTGTTTCATTAATAGTCCCCACTTTAGTTTTATTTGGTTCTGCTGATCCTTTTTTAACCTTAGCCGCTTTTGCAATTAAAACAGAAGCTGGAGGAGATTTCAAAATAAATTGATATGAACGGTCTTCATATACTGTAATTTTAACAGGAATAATAAGATCCCCTTTATCACTTGTACGCGCGTTATATTCTTTACAAAAAGCAGCAATATTAATTCCATGTTGCCCTAATGCTGGCCCTACAGGAGGAGCTGGTGTTGCTTTACCAGCTGGTAAAGCTAATTTTATAAATGCAGAAATTTTTTTTGGCATATTAAATATATATATATATTTAGGTTTATTGTTTGTAAGTCATTGTCTAAAAAGTATATCTTAATAAATAGTAACAAAAGTCCAAATATAAGTAAATATTAGAAAGTAATCGCGTCTTGAAGGACTCGAACCCTCGACACCAGGTTTTGGAGACCTGTGTTCTACCAACTGAACTAAAGACGCTCGCTCAGAGAGAAAGGGATTCGAACCCTCGTTAAGAAAACTCTTAAACAGCATTTCCAATGCTGCGCCTTCAACCACTCGGCCATCTCTCTATCAGATGTGGTATTACTAACCATTATACTAATAAAATAAAAAGAATACAATACAACAATCAATGATCAGTAATAAATTACCTCATAATTTTTTAGCCGAGCAAGCTGTTCTTAGTATTTTAATAAACTATCCAAAATCCCTTGGGCAAGTTGAAACCATTTTATCTCAAGATCTTTTCTATATTAAAGAGCATCAAATCATTTATCTTGCTTTAATGCAGTTACATGAAAAAACAGCACTTATAAATTTTACAACGTTGGTTACGTATTTGCAAGATAATAATATATTACAAAAAAAAAAAACAATAAAAATCTTAGTTAGTCTAATAAAAAAACGAGAACCCTTGATCTATCTCAAATCATACTTAGCATTATTAAATGAAAAATTTTTACGCCGCCGATTAATTAAGTTAGGAGAAACTTTAATTGAGGCAGGATACATAACTCAACCTTCAATTGGGGAAGTAATCACCAAAATAGAACAAGAAATGATTAGCTTTACTCAGCAACAAGCCTTAGATACGTTTGAACCAAGTGCAAACATTTTAATGGAAACATTAAAAGAAATTCAATTTACTAGGCAAACCAAAATAAGCGATGGCTATTTATCTACTTTTCATGATTTAGATAGTATTTTACAAGGATTTCATCCAACAGATTTAATAGTGTTAGCTGGTCGACCAGCAATGGGAAAAACAGCATTAGCTTTAAATTTTACCAAAAACATTGTCGAATATTATAAAAAACCAGTTATTTTTTTTAGTCTGGAAATGTCTAAAAAACAATTGATATACCGATTATTGTCAATGGAATCCTACGTTGATAGTAATCGATTAAAACTTGGTCGAATAACAAAAACTGAATGGTTACGTGTATTAAGTTCAGCAAAATATTTATCAGAATTACCTTTATTTATTGAGGATAATCCAAATTTAACCTTGCTTGACATAAAAAATAAGATTAAACAAATTTTATTGACCTATCAAAAAATAGCATTAATTGTAATTGATTATTTACAATTAATAAAACTTAATTTTAAACTTAACAATAGAGTTCAAGAAATATCTTATATAACAAGAACATTAAAAAGTTTTGCCAAAGAATTTGACTTACCTATACTTACTTTGTCTCAATTAAGTAGAAATGTTGAGTCTAGAGTAAATAAACGTCCAGTATTATCTGATTTACGGGAAAGTGGCTGTATTACACCAATACTAAATGGTTTTTCCTGGACAGGCTATGGGCTTCAAAAAATGAATTTTCAAAAAATACAGAAGTTTCAAGGTAAGAAGCCTACCTTTTCTATCAATAAAAAGCTGTCAATATCTGCGAATCATAGAATACTTTTTTCAATGGGATGGACAAGATTAAAAGAAATAACATATGAGCAGCAAGCAATTTTTGTTGAAGGTGGAGGAAAGTGTCAGCTTCAGACTTTTTTTCCTAATAGGAATTCTATTTTTTATACTGATTTGAAAAGCTTATATGATTATACAATTCCTTACCTTCACAATTATTTTTTAAATAATCAAATATATCATAATTCTATTGAACAAGATTCAGATGTTGTACTTTTAATATACCGAGATGCGTATTATAAATCTACGAAAAACCAGAACAATACGATAAGTGATACAGAGTTGATTATTGCAAAACATAGGAACGGACCAGTTGGTTTTATTGAACTAGTATTTGATGCAGGTATTAATAAGTTTTTTAGTAATTAAGCATTGCTACTTTATTAAGATTAATTTGTTTTAATCGTTATATAACGATTAAAACAAATTAATCTTAAATAGTGAAGTATTAATCCCAACCTTTTTCTGACTGACTTAACACATAATTTGCTACATCTTCAATTTCACCATCAGATAAACGCCCTCCAAAGGCTGGCATTGCATTTTTACCATTTGTTACTTGGTATTCAATTGCATCGATACTATTCATGCCATTCTCTTTCAATGCATCTTGCTTTAATGTTTTTTCTGGCATAATTACATTATTTCCACCTGTATGACAAGCTGTGCAATTTGCTGTAAAAACACGTTCACCGTTTTCTAAATCAACAGCTAATACAGAGGATGAATTGAAAACAAGAAAGCTCATTAAGGAAAAGAAAAATAATTTTGTAAAAATTCGCATACTTAAATCTAATAGTTTTTTATCTAGAATTAATTAGAGAATACTAACCACTTCAAAGGCAGATTTAATTAAACTTAAATCTTAATAATAAATTTTACCCCCTCCCCATTTTTCAGAAACAATTTTTGGTTGCGATAAGATATGCCCTGCAATGGCATATAAATCTTCTTCAGTTAAAGATTTCATACGAGGAAAAATATCAGCACTTGCTGTACTTGGATGAATTTCAGCAATAGATTCTAACCCATCATATGTAGTTGGGTTTTTCATATAATCCACTAAAGATTGAACATTATTACGTGGGGGATTAGCTAAACTTAATGACTCGGGATCTAAGCCAACATTAGGATTTGTTTTAGTAATACCTCCTGTATGGCATTGACTGCACGAAGCATTGAATAACCGTTTTCCACGCTTTACTTGTTCTAAACTTAAAATTGTTGTTTTTCCTTTATTATCTACTGAAATTGTCCGAGAAGCTTCATCTAATTCAATTGCAGTACAGAAGGATAAAGTAGAAAGAAAAACTAGACTAAACAACAGAAAATATTTTTTCATAAATTATAAGTTAAATAAAAAAAATTAAAAAAATTCATTATCTGTAGCATATTCCCTTTCCAAGGAATAAGTACATGAAAGAACGTGAACCATAGCACGTAATCGCAAAGTAGACCATGCAAAAATAAACAAAATCGCTACAACAATTCCTTGGGAAAAAAGTAATACTGGATCTAAGCGCCAACCATGAATTGTAATAATGGAACTATACACTAAACCTAAAGTGATTGTAAAAATATCCTCCTGAAAAGACAATTTAGGATAGACTAAAATTACTGTATAGAATAGGCACATGGCTAACCCAATAATAATACCTAAAATTGTTGAAGGCTCAATAATAAAATTAAGCATATTTTTTAATTAACGACGAATTGGATCGAATTGACTCACAAAGATTAAGGCTAAGCCAATTACTAAAACAACAACTCCGCCCGCTCCTAAACTTAAAAAAAAATTTGATAATGATGGTGTCATATTTTTGAATTGAAAAATAAAGTATTGATAGTAATAAAAAAATTCCCACTAAATTTAGAATAAAGTTGGAAAAAATAAAGCATCTGGATACAGACTATTCGTAAGTATAATAATAGCAGCAGTAAGGGACATCCAAGCTGTTAATAGTACAGGTGCTGTAGACAAATATTTTAATAAATTATCCATAATATTAGTTCTTGATTAATAAATTAACTGGTTATTAACGAGGAGAAACACTAATTTCATCTTTATTAGCGACTAAAGCACCTGATTTATATTCATTTACTGCTTCAAGTGGCCAAATAAAACCAGTTGTCATACTGTTTAATGCATACGGAACATCTAAAATAATTTCCTTTTCATTTGGATTTTTTGTTGTTGCAGCATATTGAATATATTTTCGTCCTACCCAGCCAATCCATCCAGTAATATATATAAACAATAAGCCAGGTAAAATAAATTCTTTAGCATGATCTAAACGTCCATCAGCAATCAAATGTGGTAACCCATCTTTACCACATAATAGATTCTCTTTTTCGTATTTTGCGAATCTAGTTTTTGTTCGTGCAATTTGAGTTTGTAAATTTTTTGCTGGCTGACTAGCTGAATCGTACTTATTTAATCGTGTTTCCAATTTTTTTACAGTATTGTCTAGGCGCTTATGAAATTGGGCTGAATCTTTACATGGTACTAACTGACTTAAATCAGCTTTTGCCGCAAAATTAAAACTAAAAAATAGTATATTTAAAAATAAGAAAGTTTTTTTTAATGTAGGCATCATATTTCCATAAAATGGCAAAATTTATTGAATAGATAAGGTATTTAAAACTAAAAAATTATTAATTATTAATTCTAGCTATTAATAATTATAATTATTAATAGCTAGAATTAATAATTAATAATTTACGTTTAAACAGAATTACAAATGAAATTAGCTTATTGGATGTATTCAGGACCTGCTCATATTGGAACATTACGAATTGCTACTTCGTTTAAAAATGTGCATGCTATTATGCATGCCCCATTAGGCGATGATTATTTTAATGTTATGAGATCCATGTTAGAACGAAAAAGAAATTTTACACCTGTAACTACCAGTGTTGTTGATAGAAATGTTTTGGCTCAAGGATCAAAAGAAAAAGTCATTCAAAATATTGTTAGAAAAGACAATGAAGAAAATCCTGATTTAATTGTATTAACTCCAACATGCACGTCAAGTATTTTACAAGAAGATCTTGAAAATTTTGTAAAACGCTCAAAATTCCAAACAAATTCCGATGTTTTATTAGCAGATGTTAATCATTACCGCGTAAATGAATTAGAAGCTGCTGATAAAACATTAGCGCAAATAACAGAATTTTATTCAACAGATAGTCAATGGGAAGAAATAAAGGATAGTCAACCTTCTGTTAATATCATTGGGTATTGTAATCTTGGTTTTCATAATCAACATGATATTTGTGAAATAAAAAAATTAATGAGTGATCTAGGGATTCGTATTAATTTAATTATTCCTGAAAATTGCTCAGTAAAAAGTTTAAAATCGTTACCTAAAGCATGGTTCAATTTTGTTCCTTATCGTGAAATTGGTCTTAGTACTGCTAAATATTTACAAAAAAAATATGGTATGCCATATTTAGCTGAGCCTCCTATGGGTATTATTAGTATTTCAAAAATTATTCGGGATATTCAAGAAATTTTAAAAAATCAAGGAAAAGATGTATATTTTGAAAATTATATTGATAAACAAACCCGCTTTCTGTGCCAATCTGCATGGTTTTCTAAATCTATAGATTGTCAAAATCTTATCGGTAAAACGGCGGTTGTTTTTGGTGATTCAACACATGTAGTAGGCTTAACAAAAATATTAACCCAAGAAATGGGCGTGGAAGTAATTCTAGCTGGTACATATTGTCAATTTGATGAAGAATGGTTGAGAGCTCAACTTAAAGGGTTATGCGATAATATTCTAATTACTTCTGATCAAAACTTAGTTGCGCAAAAAATTTCAGATCTTCAACCGTCCGCAATTTTTGGTACTCAAATGGAACGGCATATTGGAAAAAGATTAAATATTCCTTGTGGAGTTATTTCTGCCCCGGTTCATATTCAAAATTATCCATTAGGATATAAGCCCTTTTTTGGGTATGAAGGAGCAAATCAAATTGCAGATTTAATTTATAATTCCTTCACATTAGGAATGGAAGATCACTTACTTGAATTTTTTGGAGGTCATGATACAAAAGAACTTATTCAAGTGGAAAACTCTGAAAACAAGGTAGTCTGGTCAAAAGAAGCAATTAAACAGTTGAATCAGATTCCCGGTTTTGTTCGACAAAAAATTAAAAAAAAAGTAGAACTTTTTGCTTCTGATAATAGTATTTCTTATATTACAACAGACGTTATTTATCTTGTTAAAGACCTAGTTTAAAATTAAATTCCTTTATCATAAGGAATTTAATTTTCATCATCAAATTGTACATCGATAATTCCTGTTGAATCATCTTGTTTAGCTGATTTTTCTTTTGAGGTTTCAGTACTTGTTTGAGAATATTGGGCTTGACCATATTTTTTAAAAATAGCAATATAGAATTCATCTGTTGCTTCTTTTATTTGTTTTTCAAGTTGATTTATGTCATTTTCTAAGCTGATAACAGATGGACTTGCTTTTCGTTTTTCTAATAATTCACTAACTTTTGTTTGTAAATTTTTAACACTTGATTGAGTTTCAGTATTAATTAACATTGCTAAAAAATCTTTTTCTAATACTTTTTTTATAAGCAAAGAACGAGATTCAATAATATTTATTTTTTCTATTAAATATTTATTTATTTTATCTTCTTGAGCAAATGCCTTCGCATTATTAATCATTTCTTGAACTTCAGAATCTGATAAATTAGAACTACCTTCAATTTGAATTGCTTGTTCTAGTCCACTATTCATTTCTCTGGCTTTAACAGATAAAATTCCATCTACATTTATATCAAACGTTACTCGAATTTGAGGTATTCCTCGTGGTGCTAACGGTATATTTTCTAATTTAAAAATGCCCAAGCTTTTATTATATCGCGCAAGTTCTCGTTCACCTTGTAAGACATGAATTTCTACTTGGGGTTGATTATCTTCGGATGTACTGAAAAATTCGCTTCTTTCGGTTGGAATTGTACTATTTCGTGGAATAATTGTTGTCATTAATCCTCCATAAGTTTCAACACCTAGTGATAAAGGTGTTACATCTAATAATAAAATATTATCAACGCTTCCAGATAGAACAGCTCCTTGAATTGCGGCCCCCACAGCTACAACTTCATCAGGATTTACACTTTGATTAGGTTTTTTATCTAGCAGATTTTCTACTAATTTCTTAATCATCGGCATACGTGTTGAGCCTCCAACAAGAACAACCTCGGCTAACTCCCCTTTGTTCAATCCTGCATCTTTAATTGCATTTAAGACACATGTTTTACAACGTTCTAATAGAGATTCTGATAATTTTTCAAAGTGATCTCGAGTTAGTGGAATTTCAATATTTTGTGTTTTACTTTTATCTGTTGTAAAGAAAGGTAAGCTAATAACTGTTTCAGTAGCAGTCGAAAGATCTTTTTTCGCTTTTTCAGCAGCTTCTGTTAATCTTTGAAGTGTTTGTTTATCATTTTGTAAATTTGTTTTATCCTCTTTATAAATTTCGTTCAATAAATAGTCAACAATTACTCTATCAAAATCATCCCCTCCTAATCGTGTATCTCCTGAAGTGGATAAAACTTCAAATAAACCATCTCCAACATCTAAGATTGAAACATCAAATGTACCTCCTCCTAAATCAAAGACAAGAATACGTTCGCCTTGCATTGTTTTCCCAAAACCATAAGCTAATGCTGCAGCTGTAGGTTCATTAATAATTCGTAAGACCTCTAAACCAGCTATTTTCCCTGCGTTTTTTGTGGCAAGTCTTTGGGCGTCATTAAAGTAGGCAGGAACCGTAATTACTGCTTTTGTAAGTTCTTCATTTAAATACTGTGAAGCGTCATTTTTTAATTTAATTAAAATTTGTGCTGAAATTTCTTCAGGTGTTAATTCTTTTTGTATAGCTGGGCATTCAAGAACAATTCTATTATTTTCGCCACTTTTGACTTTATAACTAACTAGTTTATCTTCTTGATTTAAATTATCTGCTTTACGCCCCATAAAACGTTTTATAGAGGTATATGTATTTGGTGTATTTAATAAAGCTTGTCTTCTAGCAAGTTCCCCAACAAGAATATTGGTACTATCTGGAAGATATGCAACAATAGACGGTGTTGTCGGTTCTCCTTCTTTATTTGGTATAACAGTAGGTTTTCCAACTTCCATGATTGATGCTACGGAGTTAGTAGTACCTAAATCAATCCCAAGAATTTTTTCACTCATTATAGAAAATTTTTAATTTAGTAATTTGTTAATTATTATATTTGATAAAGGGGAATTTTACTTGACGGATTTCCGTCAAGTAAAATTCCCCTTTATCAAATATAATATTTTATATTAATCTGGAAGTAAATACTTAAATAAAAAACAATTAGAGATATATAATATTACAGATAATTAATTTTAAGGAGCAAAATATTGTGTGCTTTATAATTCTAGGAAATAAAATTGGGATGACCCAAATTTTTGATGAAACTGGAAAAAGCATTCCAGTAACAATACTACGTGCTGGTCCTTGTTTTATTACCCAGATAAAAACAATGTCGACCGACGGTTATAATGCGGTACAAATTGGGTATTCTATTATGAAACCTAATTCAAATAAAAAAATAAAGCCTATATTAGGACATTTTAAAAAATCTAAGGTTCAGCCAACTAAATACTTGACTGAATTTAAAGTAAAGAATGTAGAAAATTATAAATTAGGTGATTGTATTGATCTTGATAAGATCCAAAAGGGGAGTTTTGTTGATATTACGGGTAAAACAATTGGGAAAGGATTCGCTGGTAACCAAAAACGAAACAACTTTAAGCGAGGGTTAATGACACATGGCTCGAAAAATCATCGTGCACCAGGATCTATTGGAGCATCAACATACCCTGGTCGTGTCTTCCCTGGAAAACGTATGGCTGGTCATTTAGGTAATGCTCAGCGTACTGTCAAAAATTTACAAGTTTTAGAAGTTAATTCTGTCAAAAACATTTTAATAGTTAAAGGATGTGTTCCAGGAAAAACGGGGAATTTAATACGTATTAAACCTTCAAATAATAATAATCAAACTCATTAATCTATGGAAGTAATTGAAAATTTTGACACGCAAAATGTATTGAATGAAGTTTTCCCCAGTGCACCATTAACACAAAACTCCATTTATGTAATCCATCGAGCTTCTACAACACAGATTGCAAATTCCATAAAACATACAAGTTCTACTAAAACACGAAGTGAAGTTAGTGGAGGAGGACGTAAGCCATGGAAGCAAAAAGGGACAGGAAGAGCTAGAGCTGGTTCCAATCGATCTCCATTATGGCGGGGTGGAGGTGTTATTTTTGGACCAAAACCAAAAATGGTTTCAAAAAAAATTAATAAAAAAGAAAAGCAGTTAGCTTTAGTGTTAGCATTAAAAGCAAAAACTAAGAATATCATTGTAGTAAAGGATTTTGATTTGTTGAAAAAAGAAATAAGTACACAACAAGCAGCTCAACTTATAAATAACTTACCCCTAAAACCACAAAATACAATCGGTTTTCTTCTTCCTGAAATATGTGAAAATATTTATTTATCAACACGTAATTTAAAAAAGATTTGGGTTTTTAATATTACCTCGTTAAATGTAAATGATATTTTAAAAGTTGATTATTTAGTTACAACTGAAGAAACATTAAGATTGCTAAAACAAATTTATAAGAACTTTTAGAAGAATGAAACATATTCACCAACTTATTGATTTAATTAAATATCCTCCTGTAACGGAAAAAAGTGTAAAATTATTAGAAAAAAATCAATATACGTTTATTGTAGATCGTCAAATAACAAAACCGGAAATTAAAAAAGTGATTGAATTTTTATTTGATGTAAAAGTGAAGCGGGTAAATACTCAAACGCAACCAAAAAAATCAAAACGTATTGGTTTAAAAAAAGGTTATAAACCACAATATAAAAAGGCGATCTTAGTCCTTAATCCAGAAGATACTATTGAAATATTTAATAATTAATATGGCCGAAATAAAAGTTTATAAAGCAATAACTCCTGGTTTACGAGGGAAGATTAGCCAAACTTTTGCGAATGTTAAAAAAGCAAACATTCCTCGTGAATTAGTAGTACCTAATCACCGTAAAAAAGGAAGAAATAATCAAGGAGTGATTACTATTCGTCATAGAGGTGGGGGTCACAAAAAATTATACCGAAAAATTGATTTTAAGAGAAATAAATACGATATTCCAGGTATTATTAATCGAATTGATTATGATCCTAATCGTAATGTTAATATTGCTCTTGTGTATTATGCAGATGGAGAAAAAAGATATATTTTACACCCGGAAAAAGTCCAAATTGGGGAAACAATAATGTCAGGGACAAACGTTGAAATTAAAAGGGGAAATAGTTTACCTCTACGTAATATCCCAATTGGAACTACAATTCATAATATTGAATTAATGCATAAAAAAGGTGGTCAATTTGTACGAAGTGCTGGTAGTGGTGCCCGATTATTAGCTAAAGACAGGAATTACGCTATTATTCGATTACCATCAAAAGAAGTTCGTTTAATTCACGAAGATTGTTGGGCTACCATTGGGCGGTTAAGCAATTCTGAAGTTAATTTAACACGTTCTGGTAAAGCAGGAAGAACTAGATGGTTAGGAATTAAACCAACTGTTCGAGGAGTAGTAATGAATCCATGTGATCACCCTCACGGAGGAGGAGAAGGAAAAGCACCTGTTGGTCGTGCAAAACCTGTGACACCTTGGGGTAAACCTGCTTTAGGAATGAAAACACGCAAAAAAAATAAAAAAAGTTCAAATTATATTATTAAGCAAAGTAAATAAATGAGTCGTTCATTAAAAAAAGGTCCATTTGTCGCGTATCAACTTAATGCGAAAATTGATAATTTAAACAAGCAAAATAAAAAAAGTACAATTAAAACTTGGTCACGAGCATCAACCATTTTACCAAATATGGTTGGCCATACAATTGCTGTGTATAATGGGCAAAAACATATACCTGTTTTTATTACTGATCAGTTAGTTGGCCATAAGTTGGGAGAATTTGCCCCAACCCGCTCATTTAGATCTCATATTAAAAGTGAAAGAAAAGTAAAACGTTAAAGGTATGGTTTATATTTCCTTAGCAAAAACAAAATATATTAGAATGTCACCGCGTAAAGTTCGTGTTATTGCAGACTTAATTCGTGGTAAGACTTATAGTGATGCATTACAAATTTTACAAGGCAATCCTCGTATGGCCGTTGGTCCTATTTGGAAAACCTTATATTCGGCGGCTGCCAATGCAACTAATAAATATGGTATTAAAAAAAAGAAATTAATTATTCAAGAAATTTATGTAAGTGAAGGACCAATTTTACGTCGAGGTCGTCCTCGTGCCCAAGGACGAGTATTTCAAATTAAAAAACGTACTTCACATATAACTATTAAGTTAGCTTTAGCTAATCCAAAGTTTTTATCAGTTTAATCATATGATTAATTTTAGAGTAATATTTACAAGATTTATAAATTAAATGGGACAAAAAATACATCCAAATGGTTTTCGCTTAGGAATTGTCCAAGATCATCAATCTTTATGGTTTGAAAATAAAAATTCCTATGCGCAAACAATTCAAGAAGATTTTCATATTCGTGAGTTAATTCACTCTTTTTTTGACAAAACCAATTTAACCCTTTCCGAAGAGTTAGTGATTTCTAATATTAGTATTTGTCGACATATTCAAAATAAATTAATTTTTATTCGTATAGCCACTCTAAATATTGATAAATTAGTTCAGGAGCAAAATTTAAAACAATTAAAATTGTTAGAAAAAAAATTACAACAAAAATTTGGGACACAGAAAACCTTTAAAATTGTTCCAGAGATTATTGAGGAAGAATATAAGGATGCAAATTTAGTTGGAAGAAAAATTGTAAAAAATTTACGAAACCGCGTGCCCTTTAAAAGGGCTATTAAAGAAGTTTTAATGGCATGCCGTCAAGCTGGAATTTATGGAGTGAAAATTCAAGTAGCAGGCCGATTAAATGGAGTAGAAATTGCACGTAGTGAATGGCGTAGGGAAGGTCGTGTTCCTTTACATACCCTTCGAGCAAAAATTTCATATTCTCATCAAAATGCGCATACTTTGTATGGTATTATAGGAGTTAAAACTTGGTTATTTTTAGGAGAAGATCAATCAATTTCGAAAAAATTTATTTAAAAAAAGTTTATGTTAAGTCCAAAACGAACAAAATTTAGAAAACAACATCGTGGGCGGTTAAAAGGCAAAGCAAGTAGAAATAATACATTACAATTTGGTGATTTTGGAATACAGGCTTTAGAACCTGTTTGGTTAACATCACGACAAATTGAGGCTACACGGCGAACCATTACTCGCTATACAAAACGGGGTGGTAAATTATGGATTAAAGTGTTTCCCGATAAGCCAATTACAGCACGAGCAGAAGAATCGCGTATGGGAGCTGGGAAAGGAGCTGTAAGTTATTGGGTAACAACTATAAAACCTGGAACTGTTATTTTTGAATTAAAAGGTGTTCCTTCTCGTATTGGAGTACAAGCTTTAAAAAATGCAAGTTATAAACTTCCTATTAAAACAAAAATTTTAATAAATGAAATAGATGAGTAATAATAATATTCAAATTGAGACAGAAAATTTAACTACAGTTCAATCGCAGATTATTACGTTAAAAAAAAATCTTTTTGAGCTGCGTTTAAAAAAAGTACAAGGGGAGAAAGTAAATCCACATGAGTTTAAAAAACAAAAACATCTTATTTCTCAACTTTCATATTATGAAACGCGCATTCGCAATTCTACCAAGTAATTTAGAACAAATTAAAATGAAAAAACAACGTATAGGAGTAGTCGTAAGTAATAAAGCTTTAAAAACTATAACAGTTCTGGTTCAAACGCGTTATGCTCATGAACAGTATGGAAAGTATGTAACAAAAACAAAAAAATATATGGCCCATGATGAGGAGAGTATGAGTTCAATTGGCGATGTTGTGCTATTGGAAGAAAGCCGCCCTTTAAGTCGTCGAAAAAATTGGGTATTAAAAAAAATTTTAAGATCTGTTAGTTAAAGCTTATATATTATAAATATATGATTCAAGTTCAAACATTATTAAATGTTGCTGATAATACTGGTGCAAAAAAATTAATGTGCATTCGTATTCTAGGTAGTCGAAAAAAATCAGGAAAAATTGGTGACATTATTATTGGTGTAGTAAAGGAATCTATTCCAAATATGCCTGTTAAGCGTTCTAGTGTAGTCCGAGCGGTAATTGTTAGAACAAAAAAAACAATTAAACGACAAGATGGAATTTCTTTACGATTTGACGATAATGCAGCTGTAATTATAAATGCTGAAAATAATCCTCGAGGGACACGTGTTTTTGGACCTATTGCTCGGGAAATTAGAGAAAAATCTTTTACAAAAATAATCTCATTAGCAAGTGAAGTTATATGAAAAAAATGAAAAAAAGCCATGTTCGAATTGGTGATTTAGTAAAAATACTTATTGGAAAAGATAAAGGCAAGGTTTCTAAAGTACTTAGTGTAAATAAAAAAAAAGAAAATGTAATTGTTAAAGACATTAATCTTGCAGTAAAGCATATTTCTAAAAAAAAAAGTGGTGAAAGTAATGAAAGTGGTGGTATTCAACAAATTGAACAACCTATTCATTTATCAAACGTTATGGTTTTTGATGAAGAAAATCAGCAAGCGAGTCGAATTGGGATGAAGTACCTTGCAAACGAAGAAACTACAAAAATTGAAAAAGTTCGGTATTTTAAAAAAAGCAATAAGATTATTATCTAAAAATTATTATTTATGAACTTTGATTTAAAAATTTTATATAAAACACAAATTCGAGAAGAAATGATGAATTCCTTTAAATATGGAAATATTCATCAAATTCCCAAAGTAGAAAAAATTATTGTAAGCAGTGGTTTAGGTTTAAATGGTCAAAATAATTCTTTTTTACAAAAATCAATACAAGAATTCCAACTGATTACCGGTCAAAAACCAATTATTACAAAAGCTCGTAATTCTATTGCGGGATTTAAAATTAGGGAAGGGATGCCTTTAGGGCTAAAAGTAACATTACGAAATGAAAAAATGTATGCGTTTTTAACTCGACTAATTCATTTGGTATTACCTCGAATTCGTGATTTTCGTGGTTTATCTAAAATGTCCTTTGATAACTATGGGAATTATAGTTTTGGTTTATCTGAACAATTAGTATTTCCAGAAATTAAATATGAGGATGTAGATCAAAAGCGTGGTTTTAACATTACTATCGTGACTACTGGAAAAAATAAAGAGGAAAGTACATTTTTATTAAAAAAAATAGGTTTACCTATTGAAAATTGATATTAAATTAATATTTAACGAACTTAGTATGGTTACTGATGTAGTAGGGGATATGTTAACACGTATCCGAAATTCTTATATGGCAAAGCATCGCTATACGCTTGTTATTTTTAATAAGTTAAATTTAAATATAGCTAGTATCCTTAAAAATGAAGGATTTATTAAAGATTTTGAATTGGGTGTTAACCAGCATGGTTATAAATGTATTATTATTTATTTAAAGTATAAATATACCGGAATTGGGCGCAAACCAGAGCCTATTCTAAATGGTATTAAACGAATTAGTAAACCAGGGCGTCGTATTTATACTAATTATAAAAAAATTCCTATTGTTTTAGGGAATTTAGGAATTGCGATTATATCTACATCGGAAGGATTAATGTCTAATTTTGAGGCGAAACGCGCTAAAAAAGGGGGAGAAATTATTTGTTTTGTTTGGTAAAAATTATGTCACGTATTGGAAGAGAGCCTATTTCAATTCCTAGTGGAGTCGAAATAACTATAGACGATCAAAAAATTATTATTAAGGGAAAATATGCACACTGGGAATATATTTTAAGTTCTCAATTTGACTGTGAAATAAAAGAAAATAAATTTTATTTAATTAATAAAAGCGATAAGAATCAATTAAAAAAATATTATGGATTAACGCGCAGTTTATTAGCTAATAAAATTTTGGGTGCAGCAGAACCTTTTAAAAAAACTTTAATTACTAAAGGAGTAGGTTACAAATTCCAAGTGTCTGCGAATAAGCTTATTATTAGTGCAGGTTATAGTCATCCTGTAGAATTTGTGATTCCAGAAGCAATGACAGCAGATGTGGAGGCAAATACAAAGTTAACATTAACATGTAATGATAAAGAAGCATTGGGATTATTTGCTGCTCAAATTCGACAAACGCGCCCTCCAGAGCCTTACAAAGGTAAAGGAATTATGTATGAGAATGAAAAAATTATTCGTAAAGTTGGTAAATCAGGTAAAAAGTAAAATATGAAAAAAAAACTTGTTAAGAAGCGTTTATTAAAAAAAATTTTTGGTTCAGAAACAAAGCCTCGGCTATCAATTTTTAAATCAAATAAAAACATTTATGTTCAAGCTATAGATGATTATAAGCAAATAACTATTACCGCGGCTTCTACACTTAAAACAAATAAAAAATTATCGCAAGCAGTATGCTATGAAGTTGGTGAAGTTTTAGGAGAAAATTTACAAGAAAAAAAAATAACAGTTGGTGTTTTTGATCGAAATAAATGGAAATATCATGGTCGAATTGCTGGGGTTGCTGAAGGAGTAAGAGCAAAAGGAATTAACATCTAATCAATCACTAAAAAATTTTAATTTTATATGAATGAATCTTTAGCCCAAAATAAAAAAGATGGAAAAAAAAAAGTTACTTCTTTTAAAAATAAAGTAGTCCAAATGCGCCGTGTTTCTAAGACAGTAAAAGGGGGAAAAAATTTAACCTTTTCTGCTGTGATTATTGTTGGTGATAGTAAAGGAAAAGTAGGTTTAGGATTAGGTCGAGCTAATGATGCTAATTTAGCTATTGAACGAGCAACATTTGCGGCTAAAAAAAATCTTCTGCAAGTTCCCTTAACAAAAAATGATAGTATTCCTTATGTTGTACAAGGCAAATTTGGTGCTTGTAATGTTTTAATTAAACCTGCCAAAGCAGGAACAGGGGTAATTGCTGGTGGACCAGTTCGAACAGTATTAGAGTTAGCGGGAATTAAAAACGTGTTAGCTAAGCAACTTGGATCAAATAATATTATTAATAATTCTCAAGCAACAATTATTGCTTTGCAACAATTACAACCTATTCAGTATTTATGTACTGATCGTTCAATTTCACAAAAAATTTTTAGAAATAGAATCTTAAATATTTTTAAAAATACATAACTTCGTTTGTTAATTTTCTCACTTTCATTATTTATATGAATTGAAATTTAAATGAAAGCAAAAAAATCAAATATAATCTTACTAAAAAAATTATTGGTAAGTGTGGTATTAGCCCAAGCTTTTTTAGTAGGAAAGCAGATTCCTTTACCAAGCGTAGATCATGAAGCAATCAAATTATTTTTTGAAAGTAAAACAAATTATTCAACACTTAATTATATTTCAGGTAATAGTTTAAGTCAGTTAGGATTATTTGCTTTAAATATTTTTCCAGAATTAAATGCTTCTATCATTCTACAATTTTTAATTCCTTTTTTTCCTTATTTAGAAAGGTTGCAAAAAGAAGAAGGTGAATTTGGTAAAAAAGAACTAACTAAAATACGAAAACTAATTTTAGTTTTAATTGCAATTTTACAAACATTAGCTATTTTATTGAATTTTAGATCGTTTATTACGAATCCTATTTTAGTTGGTCTATTACTTGTTACAGGAGCTTTATTAGTGTCTTGGATTAGTGATTTAATAACAGAAAAAGGAATTGCAACTGGATCATCATTTTTATTGTTTATTAACTTCTTTTTTAATCAAGCATTATATTTAAATCTTCAAACAAATTTTTTACCTCTTCCTTTGTTTGAGAAATTAAAAAATTTAGTAGTGCTCGGTCTTATTATTTATTTAGCTTTACAGTTATTAACGGCCAAAACAAAAATTCCTATTGTTACATCTCAGCAAGTAGCATCGCCAGATGTTGACTTTCTTCAAAAAAGTACCTATATTCCGTTAAAATTAAATCAAGGGGGCATTTTACCAGTTGCTTTAGCAACATCAGCAACCTATCTTCCTTTATCACTTCTTGGAGATACTTCATTTATCAAACCGATAATACCATTTATCTCTTTATTATTTATTGTAATTTTAAATTATTTTTACACTATTTTTTTATGGGATCCAAAAAAAATAGCTGAGGATTTAAGAAAATCCTCATCTGTTGTTACTGGTCTTCCTCCAGGATTAGAAACGGAAAATTTTTTAGAAAAAAAAGTGACACGGTATTCTATCTTTGGAGGAATTGCTTTAGCTTCCATTGCAGCAGTTCCTGGAATATGTAAAATTTTTTTAAACCCTCGATTTTTTATTTTTGATGTGATAAACATTTCGTCCTTAATAATTATATTAGGAGTTTTAATTGAAATTTTTCAGAATATACAAAGCCAGTTAATTATTAATACGTATTTACAAAAAAGTTATGAAAGTTAGACCTTCAGTAAAAAAAATGTGTTCAAAATGTCGTTTGATTAAGCGACATGGCAAAGTTATGGTAATTTGTGAAAATCCAAAACATAAACAAAAACAAGGATAAAATTTAATTATGATTCGTTTACTAGGAGTAGATTTACCACGAAAAAAAAAAATATATGTAGCTTTAACCTCCATTTATGGAGTTGGGTATAGTACTGCATTTAAAATTTTAGAGCAATCAGGTATTGACAGTGAAACTAAAGTTGAAGCACTTAATCCTGATGAAGTTAATGCTTTACGTTTTACACTTGAAAATGGCGAATATAAACTTGAAGGGGACTTAAAACGATTAATTAATATGAATGTAAAACGATTAATAGATATTAGTTCTTATCGTGGACGACGTCATATTAAAGGTTTACCGACAAGAGGCCAACGTACAAGAACTAATTGTCGTACGTGTCGAAATGTACGTGTATATACAATGAATAAAAAGGTTAAGAAATAAAACACTGGTATGAAAAAACTTTCAAAAAATAAAAAAAAATTAGATAGTCTGGGAGTTGTTCATATTCATGCAACTTTTAATAATACGATCGTAACAATAACAGATGTTTTAGGCAATACATTAACCTGGTCATCTGCTGGGCATAATGGTTTTAAAGGATCACGAAAAGGTACGGCCTTTGCTGCTCAACGTGCTGCCGAACAAGCAGCGAATGCAGCGTATGAAAGTGGGTTACGCCGAGTTGATGTTAAAGTAAAAGGCCCTGGCCCTGGTCGTGAATCTGCTATTCGAAGTTTAAAAATTATTGGGTTAGATGTTTTATCTATTGAAGATCAAACATCAGTGCCACATAATGGGTGTCGCCCTCCTAAAAAGCGCCGTATTTAATTTTTAAAATTTATGTTTTCTGTTAAATGTGTTGAATCCTATGTTGATTCTAATCAATTCCATTATGGATGTTTTATCATTGAACCTTTAGATAGTGGACAAGGTATTACTCTTGGGAACGCCCTTCGTAGGACATTACTATCTGAACTTGTAGGGTCTGCAATTACAGCAGTGAGAATTAATAATGTAAAGCATGAATTTTCTGCAATTAATGGCGTACGTGAAGATGTTCTTGATATTATTTTAAATTTAAAAGAGATTCGTTTTAAAAATATTAAATATCATCCTATGAATGTTAGGTTGAAAGTTTTTGGGCCTTCTGTTGCAACAGCTGCTGCGTTAAAAACTCCCGAATACCTTGAAGTTGTAAATAAAAATCAATATATTGCAACTGTTAATGATTCAGCCATTCTTGAAATGGAATTACGCGTTGAACAAGGAAAAGGGTATATTTTTGCCAATCAGCAGTCACCTAGTGATGAGTCTGATTTTCTGGGTGAGCCTGATCATGATACAGTACCTTTAGATAGGGAGAAAGAACAAAATCATTTTTTATTAATTGATGCAATTTTTTCTCCAATTAAAAAAGTTAATTTTCGTATTCGATTATTACCTTTTTCAGAAGATTCAATAAAAGAAAGTTTGATTTTTGAAATTTGGACTGATGGAAGCATAACACCTAAACGGAGTTTAAAAGAAGCAACCAAATTTTTACTGCATCTTTTTTATCCTCTATTAACTATTAATTAAAAATTTGTATATATATAATGTTAGACTTATATAATAAGACTTTATCTCATTCCCCTAATATGCAGGAGCAATGGTTTTTATTAGATGCTTCAAAAATAACTTTAGGGAAATTGGCTACTTTAACAAGTATTCTGTTGCGTGGTAAATTGGATTTATACTATACTCCGGGTGTTAATAATGGAAACTATGTTATTATTATTAATGCAAATCAAATTCAGGTTACTGGTAATAAAAAAGCTAAAAAACTATATTGGCGTCATTCAGGACGACCAGGAGGTTTGACATTAGAAACCTTTAATGAATTATTAGATAAAAAACCTGAAAGAATTATTGAAAAAGCTGTTAAAGGAATGTTACCAAAAAATTCTTTAGGTCGAGCATATTTTCGTCGATTAAAAGTCTATAAAGATGCTACGCATCCCTTTACAGAGAAAAATATTGAAATATTAAAAGTGTAATATGGAACAAAAAGAGTTAATTATTCAGAGCATAGGGCGTCGTAAAAGTGCAATTGCAAGAGTGTTTTTAAAACCTGGAGTAGGTAAGGTGATTATTAATGATAAAAATTTAGTAGATTATTTTACTTATTCTTTAGATCAAAATCAAGTTGTATTGCCTCTGTTACTTTTTAATCTTCAAACATCATTTGATTGTCTTATCATGGTTGAGGGAGGTGGACGTACCGGTCAAATTGGGGCAATTAAACTAGGATTAGCGCGTGCGTTGTGTGTAGTCGATCCTAATTATCGTTCTACCTTAAAGCAATATGGCTTATTACGTCGAGATGCACGAATTAAAGAAAGACGTAAATATGGTTTAAAGAAAGCACGAAAAGCATCCCAATATTCAAAGCGCTAGTTTATTTATTATTAAAAATTAAAATATGCCTAAAAAAGATATTCATCCTACTTGGTATAAAGATTCCAAAGTTTATTGTAATGGAGAGCTAATTATGGAAATTGGATCAACCCAAGAACAATTAAATGTAGAAATTTGGTCCGGGATTCATCCTTATTATACAGGGTCCCAAAAAATTTTAGATACGGAGGGTCGTGTTGAAAAATTCTATAAAAAATACAATATTGAAATTGAAGAGGAGAAAGAATAATTATGCCTACAATCCAGCAATTAATTAAAACTCGTAGAAAAAAAGTTAATGCTAAATCTAAATCACCTGCATTAAAAGCTTGTCCACAACGACGAGGTATTTGTACACGTGTATATATTGTGACACCTAAAAAACCAAACTCCGCAATGAGGAAAGTTGCTCGAGTAAGATTAACTAGTGGTACAGAAGTAACTGCATATATTCCAGGAATTGGACATACACTCCAGGAACATGCTGTAATTCTAATTCGTGGAGGCCGGGTAAAAGATTTACCCGGTGTTCGTTATAAAGTTATTCGTGGGACATTAGATGCCACGGGTGTTAAAAATAGATTAAAATCTCGTTCTAAATATGGAGCGCGAAAACCAATTATAAATAAATAAGAAATAACAGAATTTATGTCTAGACGTACTTCTACAAAAAAACGATTACCCATACAAGATCCGTTGTTTGATATTTACGCGATTAGTCTTTTAGCTAATAAGATTTTGAAAAATGGTAAAAAAACCGTTGCTCATAAAATTATTCAGGAAGCATTTCAATATATTTATCGTAAAACGAATCGAAATCCTTTAAAAGTGTTTCGACTGGCTGTGACAAATACTCGCCCAATGGTTGAAGTAAAATCTCGACGAATTGGGGGATCTACATATCCGGTTCCTCGTGAAGTAAAAACATTTCGTTCAATAAATTTAGCGCTTAAGTGGATCGTTGAAGCTGCAACAAATAAAAGTGGTAGAAAAATGGCTATTAAACTGGGAAATGAGTTAATTGATGCTTCCAATAAAACAGGTATAGCAATTCGAAAAAAAGAAGAAATGCATAAAATGGCTAAAGCAAACAAAGCATTTGCACACTATCGCTATTAGTTCGGTTTACATTAAATTTCGCCAAAAGTAAAACAATTAGAGTAAACTAAGCAAACAGTTCAAAATTAAGATGGCAAGAGAAAAATTTGATCGAAGTAAACCACATGTGAATATTGGAACTATTGGACATGTGGATCATGGAAAAACTACTTTAACTGCAGCTATTACCGCAGTTTTATCTATGTTTGGAGATTCAACATTAAAAAATTATGAAGATATTGATGCTGCACCTGAAGAAAAAGCTCGTGGTATTACCATTAACACAGCTCATGTAGAATATCAAACTGAAGCACGACATTATGCACATGTGGACTGTCCAGGTCATGCGGATTATGTAAAAAACATGATTACAGGAGCTGCACAAATGGATGGTGCTATTTTAGTAGTATCCGCTGCTGATGGTCCTATGCCACAAACACGTGAGCATTTATTATTAGCCAAGCAAGTAGGAGTTCCCCATATTGTTGTATTTTTAAATAAAGAGGATCAAGTAGATGAACCTGAAATTGTTGAAATTGTAGAATTAGAAGTACGTGAACTTCTAAATATTTTTGATTTTCCAGGTGACGATATTCCAATTGTTTTAGGATCTGCTCTAAAAGCATTAGAAGCTGTGCAAGCTAATCCAAATATTCAACGTGGAGAAGATGAATGGGTAGATAAAATTCTAAAATTAATGGATGAAGTAGATAATTATATACCAACACCTGTACGTGTAATTGATAAACCATTTTTAATGGCGGTGGAAGATGTCTTTTCTATTACGGGGCGAGGTACTGTAGCAACAGGTAGAATTGAAAGAGGAGTTGTTAAAGTTGGAGATACAATTGAAATTGTAGGTATTAATCAAACAAAAAATACAACGGTTACTGGATTAGAGATGTTCCAAAAAATCTTAGAAGAAGGTTTTGCAGGAGATAACGTTGGAGTTTTATTACGTGGTGTTCAAAAAATTGATATTGAGCGTGGTATGGTTTTGTCTGCGCCTGGATCTATTACACCACATACACAGTTTGAAGCCGAAGTATATGTATTAACTAAAGAAGAAGGAGGTCGACATACACCATTCTTTGCTGGATATCGTCCACAATTTTATGTTCGAACAACTGATGTAACTGGTAAAATTGCATCATTTACGAGTGATGATGGCTCAGCTGTAGAAATGGTAATGCCAGGAGATCGTATTAAAATGAATGCTGAATTAATTGCTCCAATTGCAATTGAAGAAGGTATGCGTTTTGCAATTCGTGAAGGAGGTCGTACAGTTGGAGCCGGTGTTGTTTCTTCTATTGTTGAGTAAAATTGATTTTATTTTTTTAGGCAGAAGAAAATTTTGATCCTGTTTGGACTGAAGAAATGTCATTAGTTCACTATTATTAATTAATAATAGTGAACTAATTTCTTATACTACTAATAGCAGATTAATTAAATTTTGTTTATAGTTTAGAAAAAACATTAGTATAGGTATATTGAAATTTATAAAGTATAATAGTTTATATGTCAGAAGAAGATTTTTATTTTATGGAAAATTATTCTGGTTTGGCCAGATTTGGAATTGATTTAACAACATTAGCAAGGGATAAAGAACTCGATCCTGTTGTTGGACGTAAACGTGAAACTCGTGAATTAATTGAAGTGCTTTCGCGAAGACGTAAAAATAATGCAGTTTTATTAGGGGAACCTGGAGTAGGTAAGACAGCAGTAGCGGAAGGGTTAGCTCAAAAAATTGCTGCCGCTGAAGTTCCATTAAATATTGCTTATAAACGTATTATAAGTATTGATTTATCTTTAATGATTGCAGGTACACGTTATCGGGGGGAATTTGAATCACGTCTTCGTCGTGTAATTGATGAAGCCAGTGTCAATCCTGATATCATTTTAGTTATTGATGAAATGCATACCTTAATCGGAGCTGGTTCTGCGGAGGGTGCTATGGATGCAGCGAATATTTTAAAACCTGCATTAGCTCGTGGGGAATTACAATGTATTGGAGCAACGACTAGAGAGGAATATAAACGTTATGTGGAGAAAGATCCTGCTTTACAACGTCGGTTTCAACCAATTGAAGTACCTGAACCTACGATAGATGAAACAGTGGAAATTTTGGCAGGTTTGCAACAACCCTATGAATCCTTTCATTCGGTTATCTTTACTCGGTCTGCATTACAAGCGGCTGCAGAGTTAAGTAAACAATTTGTTCCTGATCGTTATTTGCCGGATAAAGCGATTGATCTTCTAGATCAAGCTGGAGCACGTGCAAATTTAAGTTTTAGTAGTGAGACAAATGAAAGTCGCCATTTAGAGTTACAACGTGAATCAATTACTTATGTTTCAGCATTAAAATATGAAGCTTTAAGATATGATTTTGTTGAATTAATTGAACCTTTATCTGATTTAGAAAAAGCATGGAAAACAGATTTGTTACGTGCTCAATACAAAAAACAAAAATTAGACGCAGAGCGTGAACAAATGCGTCAAGTATTACTTCAAGCTGAAAACCGTAATCGTCAACAAGGTTTTGATACTGAAGACTCAGATTCTGAGCAAAATGATAAGGGGAAAAAGCAAATTGAAATGAAGGCCGAGGAAGTAGTTGATTCTATGTCTAAGAAACGAAAATCTTTAACGCCTGATGAAGCCCGGCGTGAAATGCGTAAAAAAGAACGAAATCGAAATCTTCAAATTGAAAAAATTCGTAAGTTTATGCAAGAAAAAGACTATCGTCAACATGATCAAATGCGTGATGTTTATGATATTTATTTTCAAAAAACTTCTCCATATCCGCCTGAAATGAGTGAACTAGAGCGAGAAATAAGAGATACGCCAATTCCTGAAGAGGTTTATACATCATTAGGTTTTGAAATTACTCCTGATGATAAAGTTTATCAAAATGGGGAACCTGTACCAGAGGCTGTTTTAAATCAATTGAAAGATGTTTTAGTTTATATTCAACTCGAAAGTAAGACCCCTGAGGAAATTTATGAAGATTTGGAAGCTCGTTACCAAAATTATTATCATGGTCACGATGTTGATATGTTTGAAGAATTACGAATTTTAACCGAGAATGCTCGCGATGAATTACGTTTTACAGTTGAGCGTTTAAAAGAACTTTCTAAAGAATATCATACTCATCATTCTCGCAAAGCTGTTCGAAAAACAATGGCTCCAGATTCCATTCAAGAGCCTTTTGTCGATATTGAATTATTAGAAGTATTAAAAGATGATAGTGGCGTAGTGATACCTGATCATATTTTTTTAAAGATTTGTCGAGATTTAGTCAATCCTGGTGAAAGTTTTCGTCGCAAATCGGTGTTAACAGGGGATCCTGAAGAAATTCAAGAACTTATTAAGAATAACGATATTCCTGGTATTCCAAAAATTCGTAAAAATGATATTGCTCTATTAATTGCAGAAAAAACAGGTATTCCTTTAACTGATATTACCGAGGATGAATCTGAAAAGCTTCAAAATTTAGAGTCAATTTTACATGAAAGATTAATTGGTCAACATGAAGCCGTAAGTGCTGTAGCTAATGCAGTTCGTCGGGCACGTGTAGGAATTCGGAATCCGAATCGTCCAATTGCAAGTTTTATTTTTTGCGGTCCAACAGGAGTTGGAAAAACCGAATTAACAAAAACGTTAGCTTCCTACATGTTTGGGTCTGAAGATTCGATTGTTCGTCTAGATATGTCAGAGTATATGGAAAAACATAATGTTGCTCAATTAATAGGTGCGCCACCTGGATACGTAGGATATTCAGAAGGTGGTCAATTAACCGAAAAGGTTAAGCGAAAACCTTATAGTGTTGTATTATTTGATGAGGTTGATAAGGCACATTTAGAAGTTTTTGATATTTTACTTCAATTACTAGATGATGGTCGATTAACAGATTCACAAGGTTATGTTGTTAATTTTAAAAATACAATTGTTATTTTAACTTCCAATGTTGGAGCGAGTCAAATTCAAGCTCATTTAGAGGCAAATTCTAATATTTTTAAAGATAATGAAGACGAATTGTATGAAGAAGAACATTTAGAAGCTGAAGAGTTATGGAATGACAATTTTGCACCTTTAAAAGAATATATAACACCTAATGAACGTGGTTTTGGCTTTGTTACACCATTTGTAAAAGAATTACAACTTATGGATGAAACTGAGGAAGAAGCAAATACGCCGGTTTCTAATTCGTTTGACACTGTTTACAATGAATTAAAAGAAATTGTTTTTAATGAATTAAAAAGTTATTTTCGTCCAGAATTTTTAAATCGATTAGATGAGTTGATTGTTTTTCGTCAGTTAACTCGTAAAGAAATTGGACAGATTCGAGATCTTATGTTAAACGATTTAATTCAGCGTGTTGAAGAGAAAAATTATAAATTAGAAATTACTGCTCAAGCCAAAAAACGATTATTAGAAGTTGGCTATGATCCAACCTTTGGTGCTCGTCCTATGCGACGTGCAATTACTAAATATATTGAAAATGGTATTGTTGACGTTTTATTAAAAAGTCAAACAACGGAAGAGCTTGGAGGCACGATAGATGTAAAAAACAAAATTATTATTGATGTTAATACTTCGACAAAACAATTTGAATTTAAATTAAGTAAAGAAGTACAATCTGAAAATAGTGACCTTCTTGAAGTTGCAGATTAATTCATACTTTTATATTGACGTTTTTTTATTGCTGTGGTAATATATACATATTATTATTACTACAGTAGTATTTGCCAAGATAGCTCAGTTGGTAGAGCAGTGGACTGAAGATCCTCGTGTCCCCAGTTCAAATCTGGGTCTTGGCAATAATAAATTGAGAAAAAATAACGTTGCAGTTTTTTAATCGCTCCTAAAAGAGATTTTTCTAGTCCATTATGATAGAAATAAATAAATAGTCAAATTTTTTATATAATGAATTGTATATTTATTAAGGACTAGTAGTACTAGCGATTTTTTATAAGCATGGAGGGACTCGAACCCTCGACTTTCAGAGTCGGAATCTGATGCTCTTTATCCTCTGAGCTACATGCTTAATATTGGGGTTGATATGGTAATCGACATTTTAATTTATTTATTATTGTAGACCTTACTTTTTCTACTTTTTTTAACTGCTAAACCTAGTTCTTATACATTTAATACTTTATCTTTTGCTTAATTGCTTTTAAGATATTTTATGTTTATTATCTATTTTTCTAGATTAAGTGCTTATACTGATATTTGTTATCAGTTTTATAATTTTAAGTGACTATTTTTTGTCCACAATTGTGTGGTATTGTAAGGTGAATAGCAGTATTGAAATAATAAAATGAACGTGGGTTCAACTCCCACCAACTCCATTGTTTAATTATTTAAGGTTTTAAATTTATGGTATGATGTTTATATCCTAAACGTAAAATTGCATTCGTGGCCGAGTGGTTGAAGGCACCGGACTCATAATCCGTTTTCGAAAGAACATCACTGGTTCGAATCCAGTCGAATGCATTCTTTGGCTCAAAATTAAAATTTACGTTTTAACTTTGCATTTTTTCCTTTTGCAGTTCTTAAGTAGTATAGTTTTGATTGATGTACTACCGAATTTTGTAAAATTTTAATTTCGACAATTTTTGGAGAATTAATTGAAATAATTTGTTCTACTCCGAATTTTCCTACAAAGCGTCGCACAGTTATTGTTTTATTAATTGTTTTTCCTTTTTTTGCAATTACAAGACCTTCTATTTTTTGTAAACGTTCTTTATTTCCTTCAGGAATTAAATATTTTAATTGAATTACATCGCCGATCGAAACATGAAATGTATTATTTTTATATTGATTTTCGATTTCCTTATATAGAGTTCCATTTTTAGGTGTTTGTATTGTAAATTTTTGAGTCATAAAAGATGGTTATTTACTTTAATAGTTTATATAATAAATGTACCACACATACAATAAAGTAAAAGTTTTTTCTTATTGTATGTTAAAATTTTTAAAGTTTGTAAATAATAGTTTAATCACTAGTTTGTATTATGTATTTACCTTTTACGTTTAATTTTCAAAAGTTTTCCCCATCCACGCGATATGTTTTTTCTTGTGCAGAAAAAGTTGCGAGGTACTATAATCAAAAAATTTTATACCCTGAACATTTTTTAGCTGCTTTTGCCATATCAAATACTGTTGCCGGTGACGTTCTTCGCGAATATGGTTTAACTTATGAAAAATTGGAACCATATCTTTTAGCTTATCATAAGCAGGTTGGATTAGCTAATCGCTTGAATAATTCGACCTTAAATCCATTAGCTCGGACAGCATCACTTTCAGTAATTCCTTCTACTTCATTACAATTAAGTTTTAGTTCTTATGTGATTCTTCGTAGATGCTATATTTATACATCTACTTTACGCGATTCTATTACTCCTGAGTTAGTGTTAATTACGTTTCTTTTATATGATTTTGGAGGGATTCATTTTATTCGCAAGGGTACGAAATTTAAAACACGTCGTGCCTTATTTAAATTACGTTACCATTATTGGAGTGATCAATTAAATTATCATCGTTTATTTATTCAACGGAATATTCTTCGTATTTGGGTTGGTCAAGGAAATAAAGTTATGCCTAGATACATTAATCTAATTCGTAGTATGCCACCTGAAGAATGTCGTTTATCACCATCACAATTTTTGCGAATTAGGAAACGAGATTTTGTTTTAGACTCAGCCATTTGGCATTATATTTCTTGGAAAAAAGGAATTCAATTGTGCCAATCGCAGCCTAGATTCGTTTTTAACCAGTGCTTACGCATGTTTGTTTTTAGTTTGACATCCATTGCTCAATCTGAATTACAAAATGTGAAACGTTTTTCTCGTCAAATGGCTAATTTTGGAAGTTATTTTTCTTTTCAGGTTGCATTACGTGTCGCTAAATTAATGAAAAAATAGTTGTATGCGTTTAAACTTTATTCAAAATTTTAAAAAGAAAAAAGTTATTTTTTGTTTTTTCTTTTTTGGTTCTTTTTTTATGATTCCACGTGGTTTTAAGAATCATGGTACTGCTCAGATTGAAGCAACAAATCTAAACACAAAAATTTTAACGACGTTAGAATCGGGGTCGCCTTCTTTAATTTCCTCAAATTATGTTCAAAATTATAATCAAATTTTGAACGAATATAAAATTGTAAATCCTAAAGTAATGGAAAAAAGTAGTAATTCTTTTTTTGCTGAACTTCAAAGATTTATTGGTTTTCAACTTTATATTCGCTCGTTAAAAGTTCGATTTAATTGTTTTCCTTTCTTGAAAAATCAAACTCATTTTACGCATATTCCCTTGTGTGCTAATTCGTTATATACTTCTTCATATGATGATAATGTTTGCACGACTGAATTTTTGAAAGAATTTGGGTTTAAGTATAAAGCTTTTCAACATAATCTTAAATATGTACTAGCAAAACGGCAAGTTCAAGTTGAATTAACTAATATCCAATCTTCATTTTGGTTGAATAATGTATTGCAACAAATTTTTTTATATCAACCAGCGAATTCGATGGGTAACTCTTTTGTTTATTCTGTGGAGGATAAGCTTACTCCTAACCAAGCGCAAGTAGTTGTATTAGAAGATAGAAGTCCGGAGGAACTAACAGCCTATAAGCTAATGAGTATGTGGTCACGGCTTGATTATTTTCAAGAATGTATTACACAAGAGAATAAATTAAGTCGATTATTCCAAGCGTATATTCGCGATAAGTGCTTAACTAGTTCTTGTTCGGGTAAAATACGTCCACATTTTTTAATGTATTCACTTTATGATGAGGTAGGTTATGGTGAGTTTATATTTGTTGCAGCTTATTCAGGTCCTATAGCACAAAATTATGGGGCAAGTGAACGCTTTGATTTAATTGCAGATACACTCGACATGCGATATTTTTGGGAATTAGATTTTCCTTTTGATGAGGAAACTCATGGTATCAAGGATGGTGATTATTTGGTTCCTAAAAAGCTCATTGCAACGAACTATCTGAATACTGAAATTGTTCCTAATAATTTAAGTTTTGGTTTTTCTACTCCGCAGGTCTATTTACGTAATTTTTATCCCGATGTAAAATTATCAAGTACTTATTTAAAAAAAATTTCTTTGTTTGAATTGAAAGATCTTTTACCTCAAATGGTACAAGGTAGTAATGAATTTATTTTTATTCCTGATTTATCAAAACAGGATTTTTCGACTATTTATAATGCAAATCTTTTTAATTCTACAAAGTTGTATTTTTTTGATTTTAAATACTATTCTGCCTTTAATACAAGTGAGGATTCTTTTTTATCAAAAAGTGTACTTCCTGTTCGATTAAAAGATAATAATTTTGCTTATTATTTACCACTGGCAGCTAGTAAAGAAGAATTAAAAATTTTATGGGCTAAGCTTTGTCAGTCACATCCCTTGTTTTCTCGTTTAGGTCAAACTGCTAGTATTTATAGTTTATCTCTAGCTCAATTACAGGAATTGAATAGCGTTTATTCAGAGAAAGTAGATATTTTTAGTTTAACTCAAGCAAATTTTGCTAATAGGATTAACCAGATTAATGGAATTTTTATTACTAAACGGGTAGTGTAATGATAAAAATATTAATTTTTATCATTACGTAAAAATAAAATTATTTTTGATAATTCATTTCTTCTTTAATCATTTTAGATAGCTCATTTCCACGACTAAATTGTAAATAAGCTGCTACATATAAGCCAAGTAAGGTTACAGGAATTAATCCTAATACAATGCCACTAACTAACGGTTCAATCATATATATATATATATTTATTTATAAAATATTATCTAAAGCCTACTGCGCTTTGCCAAACAAAAGCTAATAATAAGAATAATACTGGAATTATTGGTAAAATATCAGCAATTGGATTAAAAACTTCAAATCCACCAGGTAATTTTGCAAGAAAAACTAAATTCATAAAGTGTCATTTATATTTATATATTAATACCTATTATTATACTAATAATTAACTTAATAAAGTCCTACGCAAAAAAAGTTCTATTTTTGCATTTTAGCAACCTACATCTTTAAATTTTTATTATGAATGTAATTGTTCAAATATTAACGTTATTATTAATTTTTTTATCATTATTTTTAATTATTAGTATTCCTTTAGCTATGGCTGTTAAAACTGAATGGGAAAAGTCAAGTAGTAAATATATTCGCTTATCTCAATTATGGTTAGCCCTTGTTGGTGCTACCGGCTTGGTTGCTTCATTAGCTCGTTAACCTAGATTAAAAATACAGTACAATTATAGCGAGTAACGCGATTCGAACGCGCGGCATCAACCTTGGCAAGGTTGCGCTCTACCACTGAGCTATACTCGCTTAGGAGAGAGTGGGATTCGAACCCACGGAACTCGCAAAAGTTCATCTGATTTCAAGTCAGACGCAATCGACCAACTCTGCCATCTCTCCAGTCTAGTTAGCCTTTAGTTTTGGCTAACTTTTTATTCTATGCAATCTAAAAAGTCCTCAAGAATTGATGATACAATTTGGTTTTCTACTAAATCTAATTCATTTCAATCATTCCCAATTTGGAAATCCTGAGTTCCTGCTGGTGTACGACTTTCTTTTAGTTTTTCTGGGAATACACCATCTTTAGGATGTAAAAATTCTACGTCACCACCAGGGATTAGACGAAAAATTTTATAATCATTAATTTTTAATTGAGTGCGCAATTGTTTTCCTAATGCTAAGCATTGCTCTTTTCTAGCAAAGTAAAATAGATTTAAGCCCTCTAAGCATTTTGCTGATCCACCAATTGGCATTTCAAAGAATTCTGATTTTTTACTTGTCCAGCTAATTACGTATTTTTCTTCAAATTCAGCCGCTTTTAGCCACCCCCCAGTTGATCCACCATATTCTGGAAAGTATTTATATGAGTCATGTGTTAAAACTTGTTTTGCGATCATAAGTTAGAATAATATTTCAGTTTAATAATCCTATTGGTAGGTGCTTTTTTTTGTTCAAAATATGTTTTTCTTTTCACATAGCGGAGAATGGATTTGAACCATTGATCTTCGGATTATGAGCCCGACGAGCTACCAGACTGCTCCACTCCGCATGCTTGTTAGTGTTTATTATACAATACTTATACTGAAATTAAGCCAAATAATAATAAAAATATAGTATTATAGCTAATAATTTGATATATTATGGTTCGTATTGTAGGATTGATTTTATAATTAATAATTAGATTATCTTGGACCAGTGTTACTATAGGTTTTTTCCAAAGCTGAGTATGAAGAAGCCCGTTTTCTTCGTATGTAACTACTGGTTCTTGAATTTTTTTTCTTAATGAGTGCCACTCGTTTAATAACCAAATATATGTTCCATTGATTAGTAGTATCAAATAAAATAAAATATTAATAGTTAATTCGTGGTCATGTAAATTTTTATAATCCAGTGTTTTATTTAAATTTTCAGAAGCTATTAGAATTAATGCAAAAAGTCCTAACTTTATTTGTAATACTTTCAATGGTCGGAAACAAATGTATTTATTTATAAAATTATTTCTTAATTTTATAAATAACGTTATTGATCGATCATTTTGAGGTAATGGGCAGTATCCCCGTGTATAATGAACTTTTTTTTTCATCTTTTTATTGGTATTAAAAATTTTTTAGATACGCGTATGAAAGTTGAAGTAGTAGTATACAAAACAAATATCCAATTACTTGTTCGATAAAAGTGAATTTCAGTATTGTGGTATCAGTTTGGGTTACTGCTTTAGTTGTGTCTTTCGCTTGTTGTTGAAAAATTCCTAAGCTTAAAAGTAATATAGCAATGTTTATATAAATTAATGTTTGATTATTCATTTATGTGCCTTGAACGCGTAACAATGCAAATCCAATTGCTAAGCCTACTAGTGTTAATACAAAGCAATTTACTGCTACTAAAATAATTTCATTCATAATATTTTTATTTGTAAAGAATTAAAATCCGTTTCTACCCCATACTACAAAACTTAATGAAAAGGAAAAAACTACCATTAATCCAGCCCAGCCAAGAGTAATAATATCCATATTTATGTGTTTATTAAAATTAATTCATGTTTCTACATTAGTAGTATAACAATAAAAAAAGTTACTCTTTGTTTTGTTTTACCTTTCTTTTTATAATATTGTTTGATTAATATAAATTTTATAACTTACTAATTTAAAGATATGACTTCAACAGATTCTCAATTAAATAGTGATTTAATTGAAACTAAAGCTCCAGTTCAAGAAACCTTGCTGACGCCTCGATTTTATACTACAGATTTTGAGGAAATGGGTTCCCTTAATATTGACAATAATAGAGAAGAAATTTTATCAGTAATTTCAGAATTTCGTTTAGATTATAATAAGAAGCATTTTATTCGTGATAAAGAGTTCGTAAATTGTTGGAAAAATTTTGATGAAAAAACTCGTAACTTATTTATTGAGTTTTTAGAGCGCTCTTGTACAGCAGAATTTTCAGGGTTTTTACTTTATAAGGAATTATCTCGTAGTATTAAAGTTACAAATCCAATTTTAGCTGAAGGTTTTGCTTTAATGTCACGTGATGAGGCTCGTCATGCTGGTTTTTTAAATAAAGCCATGAGTGATTTTAATTTAACTTTAGATTTAGGTTTTTTAACAAAAAATAGAAAATATACTTTTTTTGCCCCTAAGTTTATTTTTTATGCCACTTATTTATCCGAAAAAATTGGGTATTGGAGATATATTACAATTTATCGTTTTTTAGAGCAATATCCGGAATATCGTATTTATCCTTTATTTAGATTTTTTGAAAGTTGGTGTCAAGATGAAAATCGCCATGGCGATTTTTTTGCTGCTGTTTTACGTTCTCAGCCTAATTTAATTGAAGGTGTAGTATCCTCTTTATGGTGTCGCTTTTTCTTGTTATCAGTTTTTATTACTATGTATTTAAATGATGATCAACGAAGTGATTTTTACGCAAGTATTGGATTAGATTCTCGACGATTTGATCAATATGTAATTATTAAAACAAATGATGCCGCAAAAAATGTGTTTCCTGTTATCTTAGATACCACAAATCCCCTTTTCTTTACATTATTAGATGAAAGTTGTGAGATAAATAGACTGTTGATTGAGCTATCTTCACAGCAAACTAGCTCATTAAAAAGCTCTTTTATGAAAGTACAATGTTATTTGACTTTAACTCGTAATTTTGTTAGGCTATATTTGCTGACACCAATAAATGTCAAAAACAAATGGTACCATTATAATTCTGATTCGGTTAGTATGACGGATACTGTGCGGGTTTAAATTGCATTGATTCTTTTTAGGTAATGCAAGCCATTTTATTAAAAATCTTTAACGATTTATGAAAAATAAATTAAAAAGTTTGAAAGCTTTTTCTAAAAGAATTCGAAAACAAAAAAGTTGCTTTCTTAGAAAAAAAGCAAATAAAAGTCATTTACTTCGAAGAAAATCAGCAAAAACTTTGAGAGTTTTATCGTCTCCAACAGCTTTAAATCTTACTCAAGCAAAACTGGCAAAAAGATTAATTATTGGCTCATAAATATAGTATATGGTTCGTGTTAAAAGAGGAAATGTAGCACGTAAACGGCGTAAGAAGATTTTAGATCAAACAAAAGGGTTTAAATCTTCCAACGCACGTTTATTTAAAGTGGCACATCAACAGTATCTAAAAAGTTTGTCAAATTCCTATACAGGTCGCAAAAAAAGAAAGCGTGATTTTAGACGTTTATGGATTAGTCGCATTGGATCAATAGCGCGTCAAAATGGGCAAAATTATTCATCGTTTATTTCAAATTTAAAAAAACAAAAGATATCGTTAAACCGAAAAGTTTTATCTATTTTGCTAACTCATGTTACTGGTTTTTATAACAAAGTATCAAAAGATTAATGATTTAGGATGATAGCTGGTAAAGGGAATTGAACCCCCAACCTGCTGATTACAAGTCAGCTGCTCTGCCAATTGAGCTACACCAGCTTCGTGTATATATATATACTAACAGTATTCTAAAAAAAAAAGGGCCAAAAGTCAATTTGTTGAAAAAAAAAAAATTTTTTACTAAAATATGATCTAAGAAAAGTATTAAAGGGTGGTTAGCTCAGTGGTAGAGCATCTGCCTTACAAGCAGAGGGTCACTGGTTCAAGTCCAGTACTACCCATATATTCATGTATACAGGGCTTATCGTCTAAGGGATTAGGACAGAAACCTTCTAAGTTTCTAATGTAGGTTCAAATCCTACTAAGCTCAATTATAAATTTTTAATTAAAATTTTTCTCCAAATGTATTTTCATATTCTTCTTCAATTTTAATACCGCTATCAATTGTTTCCATAGGATCTTTTTTTAACCTATGGCGTAAGCATAATTTCATAATACGTTTGAAATGATCACTTGTTACTTCTGTTGAGCCTTCTAAAGCGGCAAGTGCGCTTGCTGTTCGATTACATACAAGATCTCCCCGTAAACCATCAATATTTAAATTGCTACAGATAGTTGCAATTTTTATTCGTAAATCTTTACTTAATTTAATATTTTTTAGATTTGATCGCGCTTGAATAATTTTGTTTTTTAAGTTTTCTTGTTCATTTTTGTGCGTTTCTAACCATTGGTCAGGGTTTTGATCAAATGAAATTCGTTCATTTACGATTTGTACTCGTAGAGCTGGATCTTTTACAGTTCTAATTTCGGAATGTAGCCCAAATCGATCTAAAAGTTGGGGCCGAAGTTCTCCTTCTTCTGGGTTTCCTGAACCGATTAAAATGAATTGAGCAGCATGTCGTATAGAAATACCTTCTCGTTCAACGATGTTCCATCCTGAAGCTGCAGAATCTAATAAAATATCTACTAGGTGATCATCTAAAAGATTTATTTCATCTACATATAATATACCTCTATTAGCTTGTGCTAAAAGACCTGGTTCATATCCGCGCGTACCATGTTTAATAGCTTCTTCGAGATTAATTGTTCCACAAACACGATCTTCCGTTGCTCCTAGTGGGAGATCAACTAGAGGTGTTGTTATTTCTTCTATTTCTACATTTGCATTAAGTGCTTCGTCCGGTGGGGAGTTGTATAATGACCCTTTTATGACTTTAATTTTAGGCAAAATATCCGTCAGTGCTCGTACTGTTGTTGATTTTCCTGTTCCGCGATCTCCCATAATTAGGACACCTCCAATTTTTGGATCCACAACATTTAAGCATAATGAGAGTTTCATTTCTTCCTGACCAATAA
>ERZ1740059.115-NODE-115-length-42337-cov-6.879216_pt1 | contig 42337 bp, 37 predicted proteins | sample MGYA00581744_ERZ1740059 | MGnify/ENA primary metagenome ERZ1740059 (study PRJEB43018, sample SAMN04849738) | marine metagenome | isolation source: floating plastic debris | place: Pacific Ocean | collected 2008-08-28 | study: EMG produced TPA metagenomics assembly... | reverse complement strand
AACACGAAGTCGCCGGGCGGCATCGCCCAATGAGGCGTCGGCTCGCTGCCGGCAAAGCTTACATTGCGCGTCCGAATGGCGATGGCGCCGCCTTCCGCCATCGCGTCGCGCGCGTTCACGACAAGGTTGGTGATCACCTGTTCGAACTGGTTCGCATCAACCCTGACCGGCCAAAGCTCGTCGGCGAGATCTTGGCGCAGAACGATCTTTTCCCCGATCAGACGGTTGAGCAGATGCCCGACCTCCGAAATCTGGTCGGTGAGATTGACCTGCTCCAGACGCATGGTCTGTTTCCGCGAAAACGCCAGCAGCTGACGCACCAGATTGGCGGCGCGATGGGCGTTCTGATTGATGACGTTGAGATCCTCGAAGTCCGGATCGCCAGGTCCGTGGCGCTGCAACAGCATCTCGCTCGCGGCGTTGATCACCGTCAGGAGATTGTTGAAATCGTGCGCGACGCCGCCAGCCAACTGGCCAACCGCATGCAGTTTCTGGCCCTGATTGAACCGTTCCTCGAGCGCGCGTTGCTCGGACGCGTCGACAATATAGGCGAGCAAAAGCCGCCCCTTGTTCGTCTCGACGCGACTAAAATAGAACTGGGCGACCTTGGGGTTCTCGTATTCCGTCTGACCATCCGGCGCCCGCAGCCGCGCTTCAAACGCCGGGCCGTCGGCGGCCGTCGACGCAGCGACGCTTGTCAAACGCCGAACCGCCTCCGGACGGTCCTCTTCCATGATCGCGTCGATCAAAGGCGCGCCGAGAGCGCCGTCCGCGCTGAGCAGGCGATCCGCAGCCCCATTCAATCTGAGGACCTTGCCGTCGGCTGACAGGACGGCGACGCCGATCGGCGCGTCCTCGACCAGCCGCACCGTGTGCAGCGTATCCAGTGCCGACAGCAGTTTGTCCGGCGCTCCCGCCGCCACAACATTCGCTTCATCGCGTCCCGGAGCCGCCGGAGCCACGACGCATACGCCGCCGTCCTCTCCGGTCGGCGAGTACATCAAAGAGACCGAGCGCGGCGCCGACGAGCCCCCCATCATCCGGGTGCGCGTCATGGTGCGCTCGGCGCCGCCGCCAAGCAGGCGACGCGCCGCCTCGGGAAAGATGTTGCTGATGTTCAGCGTCGCAGGGCCGACTTCGCCTGGCGGCCGAACCCATCCGTCAAAGAGCGCGTTGCTCTCGACAACGGCGCCAGACCCGTCGATCCGCAACCATCCGAGTCGGGCGGCGTCGGCGGGGCCGCTCAACTCGGATCCGGCCGCCGTCTTCCAGCGCCAGACCGCCAGGCCGCGTTCGCTGGGCCAAACGCTGATTTCGATCCAGCGCCCGTCGCCGAGACGGATACGATCCTTCGCCGAGCGCCCGCGGAACGCATCGCGCAGCAACCGAAACACGCGGGCGTCCGCATCCTCGACGCCCTCAAGCAGCAAGACGGCGCGATCCACCTTCCCTGGAAGCTCGGCGCGAGCCGCGCGGTTGAGCGCTCGCACCCGTCCGGAGGAATCGAGCAAAGCCGTCGGCTCGGGAGCGACGCCATACTGTTTTTCGAAGGTGTCGCCTGCGTCGCGTCCCGCATTTTCCAGTTTCAGCATGAGCCGTTCGGCGACGCCGTAGACGCCAAAACCTCCGGCGGCGGCGGCGCCCGATAACAGCGCCAGCGTCACATGGACCTGTTGCTCGATCGCCGCGAGATACGCGAAGCCGGCGCCGACGCCGAGCGCAGCCAACGACAACAGGAACGGGGCCGGGGTCTCGCCGGCGCGCGTCGTATGCTCCTGAGGGCCGGGGTCGGCCTCCGCGCCGCCGAGTCTCACACCCTGGGCTCTCGCACTGGCGATTTTGCTCATGGCGCCTCTCCCTTCGGTAGAATCGATTGAACGATCAGACCTCGCCATCCTCTCCAGAGCGTCTACAATTAGATGCTGGTGATGTCGAGACCGCTAGATCTCGATAGCCGCATTCCGTTAATTAACGGTTAACACCTGTTGCGATCGCGTTAACCGATGCACCGAAACAGCGCCAGAAAGAACCCGTCGACGCCGTGGCGCGCGGGCGTGAAGCGCGCCGTATTGCCGTCCGGCGCGCTGGCCTTGATCCCTGCGGCCGCCCAGTGCTGGGCCAGCGGCTCAGGCCGAAACTTCGTCTTTTCGCCCAAAAACCAGTCCGCTTGATCGTGATTCTCGCAGGCGAGCACAGAGCAGGTCGCGTAGAGAAGAAGCCCTCCGGCGCAAACGTAGCCAGCGGCCTCGCGCAGCGCGTCACGCTGAGCCTGCCGAAGCGCGTTCAGCCGGCTTTGGGTCAAACGCCACTTCTCGTCCGCGTGGCGCGCCCAGGCGCCAGAGCCCGAACAAGGCGCATCGACCAGGACAAGATCGCACCGGTTTTCTTCACCGCGAAGATCATCGCGTTCACCAGCGATCTGAATGCGCGCGCCGGCGCGTCGCGCGCGCTCCGGGATGTCCGCCATGCGCTGCGGCGCCACGTCATATGCGAGCAGATCTCCCCGCCCTTGCAGCGCCGCAGCCAGAGCCAGGGTCTTCCCACCCCCGCCGGCGCAGTAGTCGATCACGCGCGGCGCGGCGCGGTCGCGAACCGCCGCGGCGCCGAGAAGAGCGACAGCTTGGCTCGCCGCATCCTGCGGCTCGACCAATCCATTCCGGAAGGCTTGCAACCCCCTGATCTTGCGCGGCGTCGCGAGACGCAAGCCCAGGGGTGAGACGGGCGTCAGCTGCGTCGAGACGCCATCAGCCGCCAGATCAGCCTGCGCCTGCTCGATCGACGCCTTGAGCGTGTTCACACGGAGATCCGCAGAGGCCCGGCGAGCGATCGCCTTCGCCTCGGCTTCCGGATCGGCGACAGAGCGCTGAAGCGCTGGCCACAACCAATCCGGCCAGTCGATCGGCTTCGTCGCTGGAATGTCGGCGGAGAAGCCGGCTTCCTCCTCCGCCCGGAGCGGGTTGGGCGCGTATTTCTCACCTGAGAACAGCGCTTTGACGTCAACGAGGGCGAGGCCCTCCTCCGCGAGGCTGGCCAGCGTCAACCCGCGCCCGGTTTCCCCAAACAGGGCCGCATAGCTCCGACGGCGGCGGACGCAGTCGTAGACGCGATCGGCGATGGCGGCGCGGTCTTTCGATCCAGCATACCGGTTTTGACGACTCCAACCGCCCAAAATCGGCTCCAGACGAGCGGTCGGAGCGTCGAGGTAGATGTCGAGGATCTCAATCGCGGCGGCCAATCGGGCGGACGGGGTCATGATGCGCTTACCTGCGGCGGGCGGCGTCGGGGTGGGCTCGCGAGGCCTCTCCGCAAACGCCGCCTTTGCCGGGGCGGGAGACGCCGCCCGCCGCCAAGCTTAGTTCCCGCGGTAATTCGGCGCCTCGCGGGTGATCGTCACGTCGTGAACATGGCTCTCGCGCAGCCCGGCGTTGGTGATCTTCACGAAGCTGCAATTGGCGCGCATCTCGTCGATGTTGCGGCACCCCGTGTAGCCCATCGCCGCCCGCAAACCGCCGACCATCTGGTGCAGGATCGCGCCAACCGACCCCTTGTACGGCACCTGCCCTTCGATGCCCTCCGGCACGAGCTTGTGCGTGTCGCTCACCTCGGATTGAAAATAGCGGTCGGCTGAGCCCCGGGCCATCGCCCCCAGGCTGCCCATCCCGCGATAGGATTTGTAGGATCGGCCGTTGTAGAGAAAGACTTCGCCCGGCGCCTCGTCGGTGCCCGCCAACATCGACCCGACCATCGCGCAATGGGCGCCGGCGGCGATCGCCTTGGCCAAATCGCCCGAGAACTTCACGCCGCCGTCGGCGATCACCGGCGCGCCTGCGTCTTCAGCCGCTTCGGCGCACGCCATCACCGCCGTCAGCTGCGGCACGCCAACCCCTGCAACGATCCGAGTGGTGCAAATAGACCCCGGTCCAATACCCACCTTGACCGCGTCGGCGCCGGCGCCGATCAACGCCCGCGTCGCCTCCGCCGTCGCCACGTTTCCCGCCACCACCTGAACGGCGTTGGACAGTTTCTTGATCCGCTCAACCGCATGGCCCACCGCCGCCGAATGGCCGTGAGCCGTGTCGATGATGATCAGATCCACACCCGCGTCGATCAGCGCCTCCGACCTGGCGAAACCATTGTCGCCAACCGTCGAGGCCGCGGCGACGCGCAAGCGACCCATGGAGTCTTTGCAGGCCTGCGGATTGAGCACCGCTTTCTCGATGTCCTTGACGGTGAGCAGGCCGACGCACCGATTGGCGTCATCCACCACCAACAGTTTCTCAATCCGCCGCGCCTGGAGGATCTTCTTGGCTTCTTCCAGATCAACGGGCTCTCTGACGGTGGCGAGTTTCTGCGCCGTCATCAGCTCCGAGACCGGCGTCGCCATGTCTTCGGTGAAACGCATATCGCGATTGGTGAGAATGCCCACGAGCTTGCCGTCCTTCGCGACGACGGGAAACCCGGTGATGCTATGCCGGTCCTGAAGCGCTTTCGCATCGGCCAAGGTCTGATCGGCGCGCAGCGTCACCGGCGCGTAGACGATGCCGGATTCAAACCGCTTCACCTTGCGGACCTGTTTCGCCTGCACTTCGATGTCCAGATTTCGGTGAATGACGCCCAATCCGCCAGCCTGGGCCATGGCGATCGCCATTTCCGCCTCGGTGACGGTGTCCATCGCCGAAGACATCAAGGGGATGTTCAGTTTGATCTCACGGGTGACGCGGGTACGGGTGTCGGCGTCAGCGGGCAAGACTTCCGACGCGCCCGGAACCAACAGCACGTCATCGAAGGGCAGGGCCTCACGAATCTCCATAAGAACCTCGCATGGGAGTTCGGTGTTGGCGTGTCCATATGGATTGCGCGGGCCGGAAAGGGAAGCACAAAGCGCCGCGACACTTCGGACACGTGGTTCAGAGGCGGGGACGCGCGCCCATCTAAGAGCCAGCGGCGCAGCGCCTTCGGCAAGCGAAGCGCCAGTCCAAATCGGCGCGCTCGGGGCATGTTCAAGGCCATCCACGAATTGCCATGACGACGCCGATATCACCGAACGCTCTCTAGCCTGCGGTGAGAAATCGGTCGCTTTCCCGCCCGCAAAGAGACCTTGGGGACACGACGACCCAGGACCGGTGGTCTCTGGATCGTTCGTTTTGAACCGAAAGCCTGTGTGGCCCCGATGCAGCTTGACCGCCCGTCTTCGCTGCGACTGGATCCCGCTCAGCGGTCGCCGTAGCGAGCCTCTATCTCGTCGCGCGTCAGGCCGATGTCCTCCAATTCACGATCGCTCAGTCTGCTCAACTGCGTGATCGTATCGCAGCGCGCACGCCAGGCCTGCCAATTTTTGAAGAACCGGCTGAGGAAACCCGTTTCCGGGGTTTTCGCCGAACCGATTGTCGCCGCGCCGTTGTATGTCGCGCCCTGCAGCATGTAGTCGTAGATCGTCTTCATCGCTCGTTCTCTTCGATTAAGTTGCCTCGCCGGTTAAATGGGGTGCGAACCGGTCTTCGAGAATCGACAGTTTTCGAAAGCTGCTATGCAAAAAAGTTATGCATTCGCCCCAAAACTAGGCGGAACAGGAGAATCCCATGAGCGGCCACGGGTATGAATCCGGACGTTTGAACCTGCCCTTTGTCGGCATCGCGACCTTCGGCAAGAGACCTTTTGTCGACGACTGGGACGCGATCGACGCCGATGTGGCCGTGCTGGGCGCTCCGTTTGACGCTGGCACGCAGTGGCGCTCGGGCGCGCGATTCGGGCCGAGAGCGATCCGCGACGCCTCCACGCTGTTCTCGTTTGGGCACGCAGGCGCTTACGACCACGAAGACGACGCGACCTATCTCGGGGCGGACGTCCGCATTGTCGATATCGGAGACGCCGACATCGTCCACACGCTGACCGAGCCGTCTCATCGCAATATCGAGGCGGGCGTCGCGAAGATTCTGGACGCCGGAGCGCTGCCGGTCGTCCTCGGCGGCGATCACTCCGTCAACATTCCTTGCGTCAACGCCTTTGCCGGCCGGAAAGACCTGCACGGCGACGACCTGCATATCCTGCAAATCGATGCGCATCTGGATTTTGTCGACGAGCGTCACGGCGTGCGCTTCGGTCATGGCAATCCGATGCGCCGCGCAGCCGAGAAGACCTATGTCTCCGGCCTGAGTCAGTTCGGCATCCGCAACGTGTCGTCGACTGCAAAGGAAGGTTACGACGCCGCGCGCTCGATGGGATCGGATATCCAGTCTGTCCGCCAGATCCGCGCCCTTGGCTCCCGCGCCGCGGCGGAGCGCATTCCCGAAGGAAAGGCCGTCTACGTCACGATCGACATCGACGCCTTCTGTCCCTCGATCGCGGCGGGAACCGGCACCCCAAGCCATGGCGGCTTTCTCTACTATGAGGTTCTGGAAGTGCTGCAGGCCGTGGCGCAGCGGAACCGCGTGGTCGGCATCGACCTTGTCGAGGTCGCGCCAGACTACGATCCCTCAGGCTCGACGCAGATCCTCGCCGCGCAACTTCTGCTGAACTTTCTCGGCTTCATCCACCACGCCGGGAACGGTTGAAGGCCCTCGCCGCGGCGCGATCACGTCGTCGCGCCACAGATCAGGGCCTCGTTCTCCAGGTAGCCCGGCTCGCCCGGCCTGTAGATCGACACTGGCCTGTCGATGGACCGTTGCGGAAATCCGGCGCGATCGACGACGACCTCGCGGCCGAGTTCGAGCCCGAGGTCGTCCGAGTAGTACCGTTCCGCCAGCGTTCTTTCGCCAGCCGCCGCGATCGACGCCTCGACCCGGTAGACCCGAACCCGCTCCTCGCCGGTTTCAAGCGCGAGGATGCGATCTGGGAGGCGTTCGAACGTCTGCTCTCCCAACACGCCATCTTCCGCAAGGGCTGGCGCATAGCGCTGGAACCGCCATTCCATCAGATCCCCGGGACGGCTCGCTTGGAGTTGCGCGACAGCCCCTTCGTAGTCCATCGAGAACCGGACGATCTCGCGGCCGAACGCGTCCAGGACTTCCTCCGCCAGCACGCCGTCCCAGCGGGTGACGACGGAACTCAACGCGCCGTCCCGGATCTGGAAAAACACTTTGCGGCCGGGTGACGCGGAGCACCCAGCCGCATGAACGATCACACAGTCTTCGTAGACGATCGTCGCGACGCCGTCGCAGTCGGCCGGCAAGTCAAATGAACCGGCCAACGCCGATTGCACGCCCAGAAAGAACACGACGCCGCCGGCTAGATATGATCGCATTCGCCCCCCCCAGTTCACGTCGATGCGAGGTTACTCAACCAAGGACGGGTCCAGCAACACATGGCGCATCAGCCGGTTCACAGGCGCGAAGTCGTCCGTCAGGATCACAAGCTCTTCGCTCGGAAGAACCTGCAGCATCGCATCTGTCGGCACCCGCCGCCACTCGCGATTTGGACCGCGGCGCGATCTGATGCGGTCAAGCCCGGTCGGTTCGTCCGACGCCACGACGACCCAGGTCGTCCGTCCTTCGCCCGGCGTGACGGCGCTTGGGTCGATCCACAGCTCCACATGGGAGAACCGCTGTCGCAGCGTCAGTGCGAGCGACAACAGGAAGGGCGGCTCACGCTGCGCCTCGACCACGTTGATCATATAGAGACCGCCCGGCTTCAACCGCGCGGCGATCTCCGCATGCATTTCATCCGTAACCAGATGCTGCGGTATGGCGACATCGTGAAACGCGTCGCCAAAGACCACGTCAAACAGGGGGGCTCGCGGCAACGCCTGCAAAGCGGCTCGGGCGTCGCCGTGGACGATCTCCAGGCGATCCGACGGCGCGAACCAAAGCCGCTCTTGCGCCACTCGCGTGACTTCCGGATCGATCTCCACGGCGATCCGTCGACCGTCAGGCCAGGCGACGTCCCACGCCCGTGGCAATGTGAAAGCGCCGCCGCCGACAAAGAACGCATCCAGCCGGTCGCCGACGAAACGCCGGCGGGCGATCTCGTCGACGAGTTGCACATAGGGCGACAAAATGAATTCGGGATCGTTTCGCGCGTTCACGCTGTGAGCCAGATGATCCAACGCCAGGACCCGGGCGGGACCCGCGCCGCCGCTGGGCGCGTCATCGACGCGAATACAGAAATAGGAGCTCTCCGCGTCGCAGGGCGACCGCAGGTCGGCGAAGACCAGTGGTCCGGCCGCCGCCAGAGCGCAGATGGCGACCACCGCCGCGCGTCCGCCGACAGCCAGCACCGGAGCCGCCAAAACCGCATAGAGCCCCGCAATGCTCAGGACAGTGCCGTACGATCCAACCCAGGAGATAAAGAAGAAGCCGCTGGCGACGGTTCCCAAGATGGCTCCCGCGGCGCCGAGCGCGAACATCCGTCCGAGCACGCGCCCCCGCGGTTCCGGGGCGGCGGCGTCAAGCGCCATTTTGGTGAGCAGCGGCGAGAGAACGCCAGCCGCCAAGCTGGGCGCGAAAAACGCAAGCATCGCGAGGAGGCTCATCGCCGTCAGCGGCGCGAAGGCTCCAAGCGCCCATCCCGCGCTTTCCCTCAGGATAAACAGGCTCAGGAACGTCAGCGCCGCCGCGAGGAGCAGGACCCTCCCAGACCATAGCGCCGGCCGGCGCGAGCGATCCGCCATCACCCCGCCGATCCAATGGCCCACCGACAGCCCGGCGAGGACCACCGCGATGATCGCGGTCCAGCTGTAGAGCGACATGCCGACATAAGGCGCCATCAGACGCCCTGCGGCGATCTCGAGCGCCATCGATCCCGCAGACGACAGGAGCAGCGCAGCCGGGGCCCAGAACCGAGCGATCCGATCAGACGCCACCTGAGACCTCCGACGCGGGGTCGCGCGCTCCGCGGTATCCGGTCGCGACCACGAACATCTCGGCGCTGTCCTGCCGGCTGGAGGGTGGTTTGAAATGCTGAACCTTCTCGAAGCGCTTCTTCAACACCGCCAGCAGCGACCCTTCCGCGCCGCCTTGCAGAACCTTCGCCACGAATGCGCCCCCAGGCTTGAGCACGTCGAAAGCGAAATAGGCGGCCGCCTCCACGCAAGCGATGATGCGCAAGTGGTCGGTTTGCTTGTGACCTGTCGTGAACGGAGCCAGGTCCGAAAGCACCACATCGGCTGGACCGCTCAAAGCGGCTTTCACTTGCGCGTCGGCGTCATCCTCCATGAAATCGAGCAGCATCAGCTCGGCGCCGGGGACCGCCTCCATCTCTTGCAGATCAACGCCCAGCACAAACCCTTGCTTGTCGGACTTTTCACCAAGCGCGTTCACCCGCTTTACGGCGACCTGACACCACCCTCCCGGCGCGGCGCCGAGGTCGACAACTCGGGCGCCAGGCTTCAGCAGACGAAACCGGTCGTCTATTTCAAGGATCTTGTAAGCCGCGCGGGAGCGGTAACCCTCTCGTTTCGCGCGCGCCACGTAGGGGTCGTTCAGCTGACGTTGCAACCAGCGGGTGGACGAGCCCTTGCGGCCCTTCGCCGTCTTCACGCGCACCTTGAGCCGTCGGTCTGCTCCCCCGCGCCCGGAACCGCCGCCGCCCTTGCTCTTGTCAGCCATTCCGCCGCCCTTAACGTGAGCTCGGCCGACCGCGCCGCTGACGGCGTTCGGCGGCGTCTTGAATAAGCCCGTAGAGCATCCCTTCGCGCAGACCGCGATCGGCCACGCGGACGCGCTCGGTCGGCCACGCGCGCAAGATCGCCCGCAGGATCGCAGCGCCCGACATCAGGTTGGTCGATCTGTCCTCGCCAATGCAGGGGATCGCGGCGCGCTGTTCGCCATTCATGCCCACAAGGCGCTCGATCACACGATCGACGGCGCTCGAGGCGATCCAAAGCCCATCGACAGCGCGGCGAGAGTACCGCTCCAGATCGAGATGGACGCCCGCCAGCGTCGTGATCGTGCCCGAGGTGCCCAGCAACTGCATCCGCGACAGACGCTCAGCCGTCGGTTCGCAATGGTTCTTTGCAAAGGGCACAATGAGATCGGCGACATGCTTTTGCATCGCTTCGAACTTCTCGGTGTCGTCCGCGATGTGATTGTACTTCTCCTGCAGCGTCACCACCCCGACCGGCAAAGAGACCCAGTCGGCGATATGCTGGGCCGCGGCGCGGGCCCGATCCGACCGGCTCGCCCCATGGGCCAGGGCCATCAGCAGGCTCTTGCGGCGTTGCGGCGTCGTTTTCGCCAGATCGACCCAGATCAGCTCGGTTGACCCGCCGCCGATATCAAACACCAGGAGGTGCTCGGCTCTGGTGTCAAAGAGCGGCGCGCAACCGGCCACCGCGAGCCGCGCCTCTTCCTCGGGCTGGATGATGTCGAGATAGAGCCCGGTCTCATCGCGAACGCGATCCAGGAACTCTCGATGGTTCTCTGCGCGGCGGCACGCCTCGGTGGCGATTGCGCGGAACCGCTGCACGCGGTGCTTTCGCAACCGATCCGCGCAGACGGACAACGCCGAGAGCGCGCGGTCCATAGCCCCCTGGCTCAAGCGCCCCGTCTCGGCGAGACCCTCGCCCAAGCGCACAACACGGGAGAACGCGTCGATGACAAAAAAGCCGTCCGCATCGGCGCGCGCGACCAGCAAACGACAGTTGTTGGTGCCAAGATCCAGCGCAGCGATCGACGGCCCTCCGCCGCGACGCCGGCGTCCGCGACCATCGGCGCGACCTGTCCCGTCATTGCCAGAGGACCGGTTGGCCCCGGCTTCCGAACCGCGCGAATTTGGATGAGCTTTCCCGTGCGCGCGTCCACCATCGCGCGTCACATTGGACCCTCGCGCAGCCTGAGCTGCGTCCGGCCCCGACGCGCCAGGCTTGTTTCGCCTGGTGCGCGCCGTATTATTTGGTCGCCGAGGACCGCCGCCAGCGTCTTCGGTCCCGGATCGACGCGCGCTCTGCGCAGCAGTCGCCCGATCCTCCGAAACGCCTTCCAAACCACTTTTAGCGGCTTGGGGCGACGCGCCCTCGCGGGCGTCTTCGGTCACGGGAGCATCCCGATATTTTTCCAGTCGCGATCATCGTATCAAAGAGTTGAAATGTTGCAATAAGACATCGCGCTTAACCGCCGCTTGTCCGCGATCGCTCGACATGGTTCAAATCACGGTCGCTGCAGCCGCAAAGATCCATCGGATGACCGCCGTTCCAACTCCAAACGAAGCGCCAGAGCCAAGGGACAGCGTCGATGCGCGCCCACCTTTGTCTTGTTACATCCGCACTTTGAACGAAGAACGGATGATCGGCGCCGTGGTGACCGCCGCCTTGAAGGTCGCCCGCGAGGTGGTGATCGTCGACAGCGGATCGACAGATCGCACGCGCGACATCGCCGACGCCGCCGGCGCGCGCTTCGTGGATCAGCCCTGGCTCGGCAACGGCGCGCAAAAGCGCGCTGGCGAGGCGCTTTGCAGCTATGACTGGAAGCTGGATCTGGACGCCGACGAGATCGTTTCCGAGGATCTCGCCGCCAATATCCGGAACCTTTTCAAGGATGGCGCCCCTCCGCTCAGCGCCTATCGCCTGTCGTTGATCACCGTACCGCCGATCGGCGACCCCTGGTGGAAGACGAATGTCGACCCCCGCGCGAAGCTTTATGACGGCCGGCGGCATCAAATGCCGGACCACAAGGCCTGGGATCAGCTCGAGTTGTCGGAAGAGGTCGAGATCGGCGACGTCGACGGCGCGCTGCTTCATCACTCCTTCCGCGACTTCGAGCAATACATGGCCAAGTGGAACCGGGTCAGTTCGGTTCGAGCGAAGGAAACCAAGCTGAAGCCGAAATGGCTGATCGTTTCGCGGATGCTGCTCGCGCCCCCGTTTTATTTTCTTCGCCATTACTTCCTGCGCGGATTGTGGCGGCAAGGGCTGTACGGGTTTGCGATCGCGCGCGCCGTCGCTTTCGGACGCTTCATGCGCGACGTCAAAAGCTACGAGCGTCACCGCGGACTGCACCGACCCAATTCGGCTGGAAGCGACTAACCCAGAAACCCGTCGATGCGCGCCGCCCAGGTGTTTTCCCTGGCATGTTTCGCCGCCGCCCGGCCCATCGCCTCACGCCGTGGCTTGTCGCCCAACAGCGCGTCCAGAGCTTCGATGACCGCGTCGAGGTCGGCCCCGTCGCAAACCAGCCCCGTTTCTCCGTCGAGCACGGCGTCTCTCGCGCCGCCCTCGGCGCCCGCCAGCGCCGGCGCGCCTTGCCAGCCAGCCTCCAGATAAACGATGCCGAACCCCTCGACGCTGGAGCCGACGCGACGGGTCGGCATCGCGAAGAGATCAGCCCTCGAGAAAAGGGCATGTTTTTCCGCATCATCGACACGCCCCAAAAAGATCACGCGATCTGTGAGACCCTCCACATTGGCCAGCGTCTCCAACCGAAGTCGGTCGTCCCCAGCTCCGGCGACCGCAAAGACCGCCGTGGGATGCCGAGACTTCAAGCGTCCCAAGGCGCAGATCACCCGATCAACGCCCTTTCTCGGCTCCAAGCGGCACAGCGTCGCGATGACGGGTCTGTCGAAGGAGGCCGCGCCGATGCGCTTCGAGAGCTGTTCGACTTGCGCAGGGGTCGGATCAGGCTGCGGAGAGATCGGCGGCGTTGCGAGCTCCAATCCAGCGTGAGAGACGATCTCCGAGACCAGCGACCTCGTGTATGTCGAGTTCGCCAAAACCCGATCGGCCTTCGCCAGGGAGGCGGCGATCCGGCGGCGTTTCCCCTCGGACGGCGCCTCCGGAAACTCCATCCCGTGCGCCAGGCACGCGATCCGCGCGCCCGCGGCCCGAAACGGCTTCGGGTCCACCCATTCGAGGCTTTTCCAGCTGTCCGCCAAAACCATCTCGCATGACGACGCGAAACGCCGCGCCGCCAACGCCTTCAACGGTCGCCGGATGAGCTTTGCCCCGCCAAACCTGCGGATCTGGTAGGGCGGCGACGTTCGATCGTCATAGGCTTGCGCATCAGAGCCGCCATCCGCCAAGACGACCACGTCCCGCCCCACCGCCGACGCGGCCTCGGCGAAGCCCGCGACATAGGTCTCGATCCCTCCCGACACCGGGGGGAAGCACTGTGTCAGCACCAAGATCATGCCCGAAGCCCTTACCAACTTCGGCGCTGATGTCGAACCATCAGCGCGAAATTCGGCCATCGCGTTCTAGAAAGTCGCAAAGTGAAGCGCGCCCGTCGCGTTCTCGCCGACCTGCGGCGCTTGCCGCGCCTTAGAGACAGCCCAAATCCATAACACGAAACGCCAACGCCTGCGGGAGATCCAAATGCCAGCACTCGTCATCACCTATTGGCGCGACATTCCCAGCATGGTCGCTGTCGGCGCCGGCCGCCGCGCCACGAAACGGCAACTGCCGGAGCGATTTGAGCAGGCGATCGACCGATGCGCGATGAAAGTGGGCGCAAAAGACGAAGACGCCTATCTCGCTTCGTGGCGTAAGAGCGAACCCGTCGAGGTCGAAGGCGATGCAGAAGATGTCGCAGATCGCACCGCATCGAGCCTCGACGCCGAGTACGACAATGAACGAATAAAAGCGCTGATCGCGAACGATGGTTGGGCGGAGGCCTCCCGCAGCGGCGACTAGCGTATACTTAGCCGAGATGACTTTTGGGAAGCGTCGGCTTAGGAGGAGACGGTGATCATGGCGAAGATACTCAACCTCTTCACCGGCGGATCCGCCGCGGCGGAGGCCACCGACGCGCCCAACAGCGCAGCCGTTCAGGCGTTTCTCGCCGGCTATTCGATCGAAGTGATGCCACGCACCGCGGCCAAGGTCGAAGACTTCAAGGCGCTCCTGCCGGCCGATACGCGCGTCTACATCGCGCATATCGACGGAACCCCGATCGAAGACATGCTCGCCACCGCCAAACGCCTGCGGGAGGATGGCTTCCAGGTGATGCCGCATTTCCCTGCGCGCATCATCGCCGATGAAACGGTTCTGGCCGATTGGATCCAGCGCTATCAGGACGTCGGCGTCGATCAGGCGCTGCTTCTCGCGGGCGGCGTGACGAAGCCGCGCGGCGATTACCACTGCTCGATGCAGCTGTTGGAGACGGGCCTGTTCGACAAAGCCGGCTTCAAACGGCTCCACGTCGCCGGCCATCCTGAAGGCAACAAGGACATCGACCCCGACGGTTCGGACCGCAACGTGATGGACGCGATCCGTTGGAAGCAGTCATTCAATGACCGCACGGACGCCGAGATGGCGATCATTACGCAGTTCGCCTTCGAGTCGGCGCCGGTGATCAAATGGGCTGACCGTCTCAAGGCCGAAGGGATCGACCTGCCGATCCATATCGGCGTCGCTGGCCCCGCAAAGCTCCAGACGATGATCAAGTTCGCGATCGAGTGCGGCGTCGGGGCCTCCGTTCGGGTGCTCCAGCGCCGGGCGATGGACATGACCAAGCTGCTCTTGCCCTACGAGCCCAACGAGTTCGTCGACGAACTCGCGGCGCATGCTGCGGCGACCCCAGGGTTCAATATCGAAAAAGTCCACATCTTCCCTCTGGGCGGCATAAAACGCGGCGCAGAATGGGCGAACCTCCGCGTCGAGGGCGCGACCGCAGCCGCGGAAACCGCCTAAGCCCCCATAAACGATCGAAGACTTGAACACCGAGAGGCGGCCGGGCGCCGCCTCGCAGCCCCGCCGGCCGAACCGCCAGCGTCAGGAGATGGCATGACCCGCACAGTCCTTGAGTCGAAGACCAAAACCGCCCTCATCGGCTTCGACGCTCCGTTTTGCGTGATCGGCGAACGGATCAACCCCACAGGCCGAAAGAAGCTCGCCGCCGAAATGGAGGCCGGCGACTTCTCCACGGTGATCAAGGACGCCATCGAACAGACCGCCGCGGGCGCCGACGTTTTGGACGTGAACGCCGGCGTGGTCTTCAACTCCAACCCGGATCCCAACCAGACCGAGCCGCCGTTGCTGGTCGAGACGATCAAACGCGTGCAGGAAGTCTCGGACCTGCCGATCTGCATCGACAGTTCGGTCACAGGCGCGATCGAAGCGGCGCTTGAAGTCGTCGAAGGACGTCCGCTCATCAACTCGACCACCGGTGAAGAAGAGAAGCTCGAAGCGATCCTGCCGCTCTGTGGCAAGCACAAGCTGCCGGTGGTGGCGATCTCGAACGACGAGAGCGGCATCTCCGAGGATCCGGACGTGCGTTTCGCCGTGGCAAAGAAGATTGTCGAGCACGCCGCCGACTACGGCATTCCAGCCCATGACATCGTCGTTGATCCGCTGGTGATGCCGATTGGCGCGATGGCGACCGCGGGCCAGCAGGTTTTTGCGTTGCTGAAACGGTTGCGCGAAGAGCTGAAGGTCAACACGACATGCGGCGCGTCCAACATCTCGTTTGGTCTGCCGAACCGTCACGGCATCAACAACGCCTTCCTTCCGATGGCGATCCAGGCCGGCATGACAAGCGCGATCATGAACCCTGTTCAGCTGCCGTCAGGGCCCAAGAAGATTGCGGAAAAAACCGAACAGCTCGCAGCGCTGGGGATCACAATCCCGGAGGACGCGGACTGGAGCAAGCTGGCGCCAGCCCTCGGCATGGCTCCGACCAAAGGATCGCCGTCCAAGGAGCTTGAGGCGATCCGCGCGGCGAATTTCCTGATGAACAACGATGAGCACGGCGCCGCCTGGATCGCCTTCAACAAGGCCCCGACCGAGGCGGGCGGTGAAGGCGGCGGACGTCGCCGCGGCGGACGCCGTCGCGGTTAGGCCCGTCTCTGCAGAAGAGGGCCGAACGTGGACCGCGACCTCTACTTCGGACGTCCTCAGGCGGCGGAGGCGACACGGCGCGCCTGGGCGCTTTGGCGGCTCGTCCACGATGATCCACGGTTTGGCTTCAACGGAAGACTTGTAAACAGCGTCGGTGGAGGAGAGGCCGCCGCCGAACGCCTTTTGGCGCTGGCGGGGATCCAATCCGTCGGCGCTGGACACTACATCCCGGTTGAAGAGGTCGATGGTCTGGCGGAAACCGTTCGCGAGAGCGGCGTGGTCACAACGCGCTACGAACACCTCCGCGGCGATCTGACCGCCGTAAAGAGCGCGCGAAACCACCTCGCCGAATGTTCGCTGCCCGATGATCTTACCGTTCGGATTGCCGACGCCTCGACATCGGACGCGACGCTGCACGAGATCGCCAGCGTGTAGATAGACTGCGGCGTGTTGCCCATCTCCGGATCAACGATGCGCGGCGTCGCCCGTCCTGGGGTTACGGTCTACGCCGTCGACGCCGACGGCAAGGTCGCGGCCGCCGCCGGGTCGGTTGTCTACAACCATCCCAAAGGTCCCCACGCGACAGACGCGTTTTGGGGGTTTCTGGCGACCCGAAAGGATCGCCGCGGCCAAGGTTTGGCCGCCGCGCTTGGGGCGCAGGCGATGGTCGAGGCCGCGGACCGGTTCGGCATGACTGGGTTTGTCACCGGCGTGCGAGCAGAGAACGAAGCCTCGAACGCGCTTTGCGCCAAACTGGGCGTTGTTCCATCGGGATGGGCCTTCCTGGCCTGTGTCGACGAGGCGCGGTTCGGCGCGGCTCGCGCAACTAGTTAAGCGTCGCCGTAGCATTGAATCGCTCATTGGACTGCGTCTTTCTCCGCCCCGCCCCGTCCCGCACCCCTCCGCCCCTCGGCCCCTCCACCCCTTCGCCGTGGAGGCTGTCGTTCCCTCGAGATCTTTGCATCCCATCGGCCAAAACCGTTAAGCGCCACGCTAAAATGCTTGGCGAACCCCTCGAAAAAAGACCCAAAGGTCGAATGCCAGCCTTTTTCCAGCGCCGATGTCGCTTGAATCGGCGTTTGCGTCGGTTAGGTCAGTCAGCACCCGCCTCCTCCGGGCGATAACGGATTGCGACAAAGATCAGGGGCGAAAATGGCCGAGGCAGACGTAACTACGACCGATGCGCCGGAGGCGTCCACCAAGACTGAAGCGCTGGTGGTCTTCACGCCGTCCGGCAAGCGCGGCAAGTTTCCCCTTGGCACCCCAGTGCTGGTCGCAGCGCGGCAGCTGGGCGTCGATCTGGACACCGTTTGCGGGGGCCGCGGCATCTGCGGTCGCTGCCAGATCATTCCGTCCTTCGGCGATTTCCCAAAGCACGGGGTTCAGGTCGCGCAGGACCACATTTCGGAATGGAACAAGGTCGAGGCGCGCTACAGATCCAAGCGCGAGATGAAAGACGCGCGCCGGCTCGGATGCCAGGCGACGATCCAAGGCGATCTCGTCATCGACGTGCCGCCGGACAGCCAGGTTCACAAACAGATCGTCCGCAAACGCGCGGAAGCGCGCGACATCGTGCTCGACCCGGCGACGCGTCTTTACTACGTCGAGGTCGAAGAGCCCGACATGCACAATCCCTCGGGCGATCTCGAGCGGCTGCAGGAAGCGCTTTTTGAGCAATGGGAGCTCGCCAACATCCTCGGCGACCTCCGGACCCTGCAGATGATCCAGCCGGTCCTCCGTGAAGGAAACTGGAAAGTCACCGTCGCCGTATACGTGGGCCGCGGCCGCTCCACCGGCCGGATCGTGAACATCTGGCCAGGCGTCTATCAGGGCGGCGTCTACGGGGTCGCGTTCGACATCGGCTCGACGACGATCGCCGGGCATCTGGTGAACCTGCGCGACGGGGCCGTGAAAGCCTCGACCGGCCTGATGAACCCACAGATCCGCTTTGGCGAAGATCTGATGAGCCGGGTCTCTTATTCGATGATGAACCCCGGCGGCGCCGCCGAAATGACGGCCGCGGTGCGCGAAGCGATCAACGCACTGATCGGGCAACTCTGCGCCGAGGCGATGATCGCCCGGGCCGACGTGCTTGAAGGCGTATTCGTCGGCAACCCCATCATGCACCACCTGCTTTTGGGAATCGACCCGGTGGAGCTTGGCGGCGCCCCGTTCGCGCTCACGACCAATGACGGCATCACGCTCTGGGCCACCGAGATCGAGCTGCAGATGCATCCGGATGCGCGGATCTATGTTTTGCCGTGTATCGCGGGGCATGTCGGCGCAGACGCCGCCGCCGTGGTGTTGTCCGAAACGCCGCATCTGCAGGAAGAGCTCACGCTGGTTGTCGACGTCGGCACCAACGCCGAGATCGTTCTGGGCGACCAGGGCGGCGTGCTCGCTTGCTCTTCGCCCACGGGTCCGGCTTTCGAAGGCGCCCAGATCTCGAGCGGCCAACGGGCGGCGCCCGGCGCGATCGAACGCGTGCGCATCGATCCCAAGACGAAGGAACCGCGCTTCAAGGTCATCGGTTCCGACCTCTGGTCAGACGAGCCAGGCTTCGCCGAGGCGGTTTCGGATACCGGCGTGACGGGTATTTGCGGCTCCGGCATCATCGAAGTCATCGCCGAGATGCGCCTCGCGGGCGTGATCGACGAGGACGGCGCGATCGACGGCGGGCTGAAAGCGCAGAGTAATCGGATCTTCGAGGACGGTCGGACATTCTCCTACATGCTCCACGACGGGGCTGCGGACGGCGCAGGCGACGCGCCACGCATCGCCGTGACCCAGAACGACGTGCGTGCGATCCAGCTCGCCAAGGCGGCGCTGTTCGCCGGCTGTAAACTGCTGATGGACAAGCGCGGGGTCGAGACGGTCGATCGTATCGTTCTGGCTGGCGCGTTCGGCGCGCATATCTCGCCACTGCATGCGATGGTGCTTGGCATGATCCCCGACTGCGAAGTCGACAAGGTCACCTCCGTCGGCAACGCGGCCGGCACCGGCGCTCGGATCGCGCTGCTCAACTCGGCCGCGCGCCGCGAAATCGAGCGGGTCGTGCGCGAGATCGAAAAGATCGAAACAGCCGTAGAACCGAAGTTCCAGGAGCACTTCGTGAACGCGATGGCCGTGCCGAACAAGACCGAGCCGTTCCCGAAGCTCGAAGAAGTCGTCACGCTGCCGCAGGTTACGATCGCTCCCGCAAGCGGCGATGGCGGCGGACGGCGGCGCCGCCGAGGGCGCGGCTGACCCCCGCCTTTTCAGCCGCTGAGACACACATGCCGACGACCAGTCGATGCGCCCCTCCCGTCAACAAGCGGGAGGGAGCAACGAGGACTTACACCGCGCCAGTGTATGTGCCGCGCGCCGGATAGTCGTTGGCGATGACGAAATCGAGCGCGCCGACGAGCTCTGCGTATTTCGGCCGGGCGAACGGCATCGACTGAACCGAGGCGTAGAAGACGCGGTTGTCATTGCGCACAAGGAACAAGCCCGGCTCGGCGAAGATGGGCGATTCTTCAATGCCTATCGAGGTCGCGCCCTTGGATTGCGACAGATAAAGCCCCCACTCCTTCGCCACGTTAAGGGGAAGGTCATATCCGATCTTCAGATGCTTCGCGCTGATCTTGTCGACCATGCCCTGCGCGCGGTCCATCGGATCGGTGCTGACGGCGATGACGTCAACGCCGCGCTCGGCGAAAGCCGGAGCCTGCTCTTCGAGCTCAGCCAGGTACTTTGCGCAGATCGGGCAATGCAGCCCGCGATAAAAGTTGACCAACGTCATGCGCTCAGGTCGCGCGGACGCGAGGTCGAATGCGCCATGTGCGACGGTCGGCACGTTCAGGGCTGGGGCGGCTTGATCAGGAATTAGCATAGGTCGGCTCCTTGGAGGCTTGATGACGACCGCCTTTTAAACCGATCGTTTCAAAAAAGCAGCGCACGGTTGCGTGAGGTGGCGCATTTCTCCAAGCGACCTACTCAACCGCCAACACAGCGTCCCAGAAACGGGAGATGTCGGCATAGGACATACGCGCCGGTCGCCGACCTTCGGGGTCGTTGATCAAAAGCTCGGGCGCGCCGTTCCGCCACTGAATGCCGCGGACGACGACGAGATGTCGGGGACGATTGGGCTCGCGAAGGCCGACGACAAGCGCCCGTCCGGCTGACAACTCGGCTGACAGCGCAGCTGGAGTGGGATTGAAGATCCTGCGGCTCCGCACGCCTTCGCGGCCCAGCAAAAGCGAGAGCTCCTCCAGCGTCGCCGTGCCTCGACACGCAACGGCGCCGAGGCAGCATGAAGAGGCGCGCACGCCCTTGAGCCGCGCCGCCAACTCACACTGAAACGGCGCTCTGGCTCCTTTGCGGCGAGCGATCAGTTGTCTCGCCACAGCCGCCCAACACCAATTGCGCTCCTGCTGAAGCTCGTTCTTGATCCGTAAGGAAACAGCTCTCGAATGCGCCGCGGGGGCGGCGAAGGCTCTTGATGGCGCATACTCGAGGAAACCCTCATCCGGCCCCTCGGCTCGGACGTCGAGAACGGATCCGAGCGCGAAAGCCACCACGATGGCGAGGACGCTCAATCGTCTGGAACTGAGCGCCATTCTCTCCCTCCCGTATTGCTTTGCATGGCTACGCAGTTTGGCGCGGCGCGATCTCGACGACCACCGCAGCATGGTCGCTGTTTGACGCGTCGCCGCCGAGTCCCCGGAAATGAGCCGAGTAGACCTGATGCCGGACGACGCTGGCGACAGCATCCGGATTGTGCGGGTTCAGCGCGTTGGACACCAGAATGTAATCGAGAACCGACGCGCCGCGAGACCCGATATGCGTGTCCTGCCGCGCCTCCCGCAGAGGATCTCGGGGGCACAGTCTCCAAGCGTCGAACAAGCGGCAACGTTCGACGTGATCAGCGATCGCGGCCCGGGACGCGGGATCGATGTCCGCCAGGTCCACGCCGCCGATCGATTTGGGAGAGCTGGTCGCAGCAAGCGCTTCGAGCGCAGGCGATCCGGGATCATCGTTCAAATCGCCCATCACAACAATGGGCCGGTCTGGATCTTCCGCAACGCGCGCAAGCGCTTCGTGATAGAGCGCGGACGCCTCGGCGGTTCGCTGCATCGTCGCCTTCACATGGCCTCGGGAGATCGCCGCGACGGTGTCTCGGACTTGGCGCTGCAGAGGCGTCCTCTCTTCAAATCTTAAGTTCCTCGGCTCCGCCCCCTTTGATTTGAGATGGCAGACATAGACCAGCGTCTCGCCAACTCCAGGCAGCGCCAGGGTTGCTTTCACAGCCGGGCGGCGGATGCGCCAATCAGGCTTCAGGCCCGCCTCTTCAGCGAAGCCGTCCGGGGCGACGAACGCCTCAGCCTCAAAGGGCGTTCGCGATGCAAGCGCCTGCACAGGGCGCACATAGACGTCTCCACCCTCTATGATCGGCGCGTCGACCGTGGCGAAATGCGGATACCCCTCTTCGGCGCAAAGCTCACGCAAGCTGTCGACGCTCACCACTTCCTGGAACCCGACCAGATCCGCGTCCATGTCGCCAAGCAAACTGCGAAGCCACGCCTGTTTGCCGTTCCAGCTCGACGCGTCGTGGACAGACTGATCATCGCCTTCGGAGTTGGCGTCACGACGCGCGTACCACCAGATCCCAGGCGCCGCCCAATGGTAGAGGTTCAACGTCGCCATCCGGATCATGGCTGTTCAGCTCCGATAGAGTTGTGTCCGCGCCTCATTGACCAGTTCTTTCACAGCGTCGGTGAAACCCACTCGGCGGACGACGTCCCGCGAGAGCCCCTCCGCCCCCGCGGCTTCGCGAACGATCACACCCGCCAGGTCGGTCAGCGCGGCGCCTTCTCGCGCCGAGAAGATCTCCGCGATCCGCCGATATCGCGCAGCCGCCCGATCGGACCGCAACACGTCCGGCGCGTCAGGATCCGGGTCGGTCAGACGATAGAGCGCATAGAGAAACTGATACCGCGCCGGGAACGCGTCGGATCGACCTTCGCCGACCCGGTCCGCCCAACGCTCTTCCCGGCGTTCGGACCATCGCCTCCCGGCGACGATCAGCCAGCCGACCGCCAGATAGACCATGGGATCGTGGTCGCGTTGAAAGATCTTGCCCGGCACGTCTTCGAGCAGCTGCGGCGCGTTGTCGTGCACCCGATGCGGCGCGCCCATAACGGTCGCAGCGAAGCCCTCCATCAACTGGCGAGGCGTCAAAACCCGTTGCGGGTTCACGCGGCCTCGAAACGGCTCCTCGCGCCGACGTTGCAGCCAGAGCTTCTCCGGCGCGCCCGGGGGAATGGCTTCGAAACCATGTTGCAGCGCGCGCAGTTCGGGCCGCCGCGCCAACATGTCGAACCGGTCGACGGCGGATTGCGTGTTGGCGCCCAGGACGACGCCGTCTTTGACGCGCTCGTCCTCGGTCACGACGATCTTGATCGGAACATGCGCCTGGTCGAGCTTGGCCTGGTTCGCAAACAGCGTGAACGCCGTCTGAGCGCCGTTGACGATCTGGTACTCGCGCACCATCAGGTCACCCTCCTGCTCGTCAAACTGAGCTTCTCTGGCGACCACCGTCACGCCGTTATGACGCAGCACGACCTCTTGCGACTCCCCGGCGGCGAGCGAGCGCGTCAAGCCCGCGGCGCCTGGGTTCGACTTCGCGCTTTCGCCCAGATAGTGGCGCACATTGTCGTAGAAGAGACGCTGATCCGGAGCGCCGTCCGGCGCCAAGATCAAATCCACGACCGAGGCGGCCGGCGCATAGCCGATCCACCCCATGGCGGGGCCCTTTGGCAGCGGCAGCAGACGCGCGTCGCGCAAAACCCCGACCGTCGAGAGCGCGACCCGCTCATATGCGGCGTTCAAATCGTCCGCATCCCAGACATGCAAACGGCACTCGGCGCCGGGCAGAGCCGCGCGCAGATCCGCCAGACGCACCTCGATCGCCGCCTGCGCCCGAGGGCTGGAGGACCAACCGCCGCTGAACGCCAACACAAGGTCGACGCGCGGCGAAAACGCGGCCTGGGCGCGCCGCGGGGCGTCTCGCATCGCCGAAATCAACGCGGCGATGCGGCCCAACTCGATCGAGGTCGCGGTGATCGCGTCAGGCTCTCGGGTGAGCAGCATCTGCGCGTCTTGTCCGAAACGGTCGATCTCCCCAACCGAGAGCTCTTCGCTCGCGATCGCATGAACAAGCAGCAGCCGCGCTCGAAGCGCACGTGCGCCGGGATGATCCGGATCTCCTGCCTCGGCCGCCTCCAGCGCCGCGGCCCGCGCGGTTTCGACGTCAAAGATCGGTTCATCGCCCACCGCGATCGCCGCGCCGTCAATGGCGAACCCTTCGCCCGCGTCGTCCATGAACGCTTCGTCATAAGAAACGGCCGGGATATCGAGCCGATGAATGGCGAGGCAGACGGCGAAACGCTTGAACGTCTCAGGATCCGTCGGATTGAGGATCGGAGGCGCGGAGAGAGGCGAACCGAGGTCATGGTCTTCGCCCAACCCGAACGGGGTCGAGAAGAGATCGATTTCATTGCGCGCAAAGCGGCGCAGAGCGTCCGTTAACCTTGGATCCATCGCGCGAGCTTATGCGGCGCCCCTGCCGCCCAGGCAAGCACGCAAGAAGGCCTGAGGCGCTCAACGTCGTCTGTGATCAGATGACGCAAAAGTAACATATGGAAACTGGGCGTTGACGCGCCGCAATAACCGCACAAATATTGCGGTGTGAAACGCCGCAGGCGCAGAGCCGTAAGTTGAGCAGTGGAGCAGAGAACTGATGGGTAAGCTTCTCGAAGCCCTATCCGATTTGATCGAGCGTCTGACGCCGAAACCAGCTCCCCAGCCGGTGCCCATCCGGGTGAAAGACGATCGGCGCCGCTGAGCGCCGCCAGTTTTTTCAGTTTTTCAAGTGGTTTAGCCGCAGCCTTACCCCACGAAGGCGCGTTCGATCACGTAGTCTCCAGGGCTGGAGTTCGATCCCTCTTTGAGGCCGGCGGCCTCAACCACCGCCTTCACAGACTGAAGCATCGCCATCGACCCGCAGATCATCACCCGGTCCTCGGCGGGGTTCAAAGGCGGCGCGCCGATGTCCTTGAACAGCTTTCCGTGTTCGATCAGCGTCGTGATTCGCCCTTGAACCGGGTACGGTTCGCGCGTGCAGCTTGCATAGTGGACGAATTTCTCTCGCGCCTCCTCGCCGACGAGCGGGTCGTCGAGAACATCCCGCGCCAACTCCAACCCGTATTCCAACTCGGCCTTTAAACGGCAGGTATGGGTGAGCACCACTTTCTCGAACATCTCGTATGTTTCGGGATCCCGCATCACGCTGGCGAACGGTGCGACGCCGGTGCCGGTTGAAAACATATAGAGCCGTTTGCCCGGGGTCAGCGCATCGAGCACCAGCGTGCCAGTGGGTTTGCGCGCCAACAGGATTTTGTCGCCAGGCTCGATCTTCTGCAGGCGCGAGGTCAGTGGACCATCCGGAACCTTGATGGAGTAGAACTCGAGCGTCTCATCCCAGGCCGGGCTGGCGACCGAGTACGCGCGCAACAGCGGCCGACCGTTCTCCTGCGGCAGGCCGATCATCACGAACTCGCCTGAGCGAAACCGGAACCTCGCCGGCCGCGTGATCCGGAATTTGAACAAGCGATCCGTGTAGTGATGAACGGACAGGACGGTCTCCTGTGTCGGCGCGTTTGGGTTTGCCTCCGCCGGTTTCGTCGTCGCCTGATCCTGCATGTCCCACCTTTCCACTCTGGCCTGCCGCTTTGCACCAGCAGGTTTTTCCTAGGTCGTTTAGCCTGTGCTTGGCCCGCGCTGCTTTGATCGCCGTCAAAGGCGAGTCTATCGTTGCGGACGCGCCTGCCACCGCCACAAGTCTGGACCCTCCGCCCCATAGGCGTTTGCGATCACCATCTTGTGGACCTCGTCAGCGCCGTCGACCAATCGCGCCTGACGCGCATAGCGGTAGATCCACTCCAACACAGTGTCTTTCGAGTATCCTCGAGCCCCGCAGATTTGCAGGCACCCGTCGGCAGCCACGTGGAGCGTGTCGGCGACATGGATCTTGGCCATCGACACCGCCGTTTTCGCTCTGTCGCCCTGATCGAGCAGCCAGGCGGCCTTCATCGTCAGCAAGCGTCCGACCTCGATCCGGTGCGCGATGTCGCCGAGGCGGATCTGGACGCTTTCGCGGTCTTTGAGCCGCACGCCGAAACCTTGCCGCTCGGCCGCGTAGGCGGCGGCGATCTCCATGCAGCGTTTGGCGAGCCCCAGCCAACGCATGCAATGGGTCAGACGCGCCGGGCCAAGACGGATCTGCGTGACTTTCAAACCGTCGCCCTCTTGCATCAAGACGTTCTCGAACGGGATCTCGAGCCCGTCGAATATCAGCTCGCAATGCCCGCCATGTTCTTCTGGCCCCATGATGGGGATCCGGCGCTCGATCCGCCATCCGGGCTGATCCGCGTCGAACAAAAAGGCCGTCAGGCCCTTTCGCGGATCCTCCGACGTGCGCGCCATCAAGATGAATTTCTGCGCAACGCCAGCCCCGGTGATGTACCACTTGCGCCCGGTGACCACGTAGCGGTCGTTTCGTTTTTCGGCGCGCGTCAACATCATCGTCGGGTCCGACCCTGACCCCGGATGCGGCTCCGTCATGCAAAACGCCGATCTCACGTCGCCGTTGACGACAGGCTGCAGCCATGCCGTCTTCTGCGCCGGCGTTCCAACTTGCGAAACGACCCGCATGTTCCCGTCGTCCGGCGCCGCCGCGTTGAAACAGACCGGGCCGAAGATCGAGCGGTTCATCTCTTCATAGGACGCGGCGAGCCCGACAAAGGGCAACCCGAGCCCACCAAGATCCTTGGACACGTTCGGCGCCCAAAGCCCCTGTTCCTGAGCCTTGAGTTGCAGCGCGCGCAGCGGATCGGGCGCGATGTTCTCATAGGCGTCCCAGTTCTCCCGATCGGCTTCGACCGGAAGGATCTCGTCCTCAACAAACCGGGCGACGCGTCGGCGATAGTCTTCGCACTCGGCGGAAAGGTTGAAGTCCATCCAACGCTCCTATGGCTCGTGTCGCGGACGCGGCAGCGCGAGAATACGGATCGCTCCGGCGGCCAGCAGCAAAATTCCGCCAAGCTCAAGCACCCAGTTCATTCGCCACCCGGCGATCCGCATGTTTATCAGCGCGTCCATATGCGTAAACCCGACGGCGCGCACCAATATGAAGGCGGCGATGAAAACCACTCCTGCCAGAGCCAACATGTACCTGGAGGCGACACCCCGCAACAGCCGGAGCAGGAAGAACCCCATTAGAAGGCAGAGGGTCAGCAGTATGAGAACCGCAGTCGCCTGAACAGGTTGCCGGTCCTCGTACCAGCCGCCGAATTTCGAAATACATCGTCCAGTCGCCGTAAAAAAAGACTGTAGATCCAGTTGCTTGTTGATCCCCAGAACGATCATGAACAAGACGACGCCAGTCCAAAAGAGCTGTTCGCGCCGCCGAGACGCTTCAGGGAAGCGGTCAGCGCTCAGAACGACTACTAAAGCGATCGCGGCGGCGGCGAAGTACCCCCCGACAGTCACCCATCCCATTATCGATGGATCGCCGATCTTTGGCGTCCACCGGTTGAAAACGCAGTCGAACAAACTGTCTGTGTAATCGCTCAACGCGCAGTCCCCGCGTCTGTGCGGGCCGACGCCTTCCGCCCAATGGACAAGATGATCAACAGCGCTCCCCCTGTGACAAGCGCCCAAAACGCCGCGCCGACGCCAAGAAAGGTCACTCCGGAGGCGGCGATGACGAAGGTCAGCACCGCGGGCGCTTGCTGCTCCTCCGAGCGCAGCGACGTCGCCAGCGCGCCGGCGAGGCTCGACAGCAGCGCCAGTCCCGCGACCGCCTGGATCAGCAGCTGCGGCGCCGCTGCGACGAAGGCGGTGACAGCCGTCGCGGTCAGCCCGAACAGCAGATACCCCGTCCCTGCGGCGGCGGAGGCCAACCAGCGGCGCGCCGGATCGGGATGCGCCTCCGGCCCGGCGCAGAGCGCGGCTGTGATCGCCGCCAAATTGATCTGATGGCCGCCGAACAAGCCGATGACGCCGCTGGCGAGCCCTGTGGACACGAAGATCGGCGCGGGATCCGCCCGGTAGCCGTTGGCGTTGAGCACCGCAAGACCAGGAATGTTCTGCGACGCCATCGTGACGATGAACAGCGGCGCAGCCAGCCCAATAGCCGCATCCATCGTGAAAACCGGCGTCACGAACGCCGCCTGAGGCGACAAATCGGCGAACGCGCCGGCTGGTAAATCGACGCTCCCCGCAATGATCACTGTCGCCGCCAGAGCCGCCAACGGCACCGCATAAAGACGCGCGAACCTGAGCGCCAGCGCCCAGACGATCACAACCGGAGCGGCGAGCATCGGGTCCGCCTCCACGGCGCGCACCGGCGCAAGGCACAGCTCGAACAATACGCCGGCGAGCATCGCCGCGGCTAAACTGGTGGGGATCCGCGCGATCAACTGCGCAAATGGCTTGAACAGCCCGGCGAACACGATCAGCGCTGCGGCGATCAGGAAGGCCCCGACGGTTTCAGGCCAGCCCTGCGCCGGCGCGCCGACGGCGACGAGAAGCGCTGCGCTCGGCGTCGACCATGCGATTGTGATGGGCATTCGCGTCCGAACGCTCAGCCAGACGCCGAGCATCCCCTTGACGACACAGAGCGCCAGAAGGGCGGAAGCCGCCGCCGCCGTGGAGGCGCCCGCCGCGGCGTAGCCCTGCAAAACGACGGCGACAGCCGCCGCGAAACCGATCACCGCGGACAACAGCCCGACGGCCAACGGCTGCAGATCGCTCGATCGCGGCAGGTCGCGGTTTTCAGTCTTACCGCGGTCGCTCACAATGGCGACACCAGGTGCCCGCCATCGACCGCGATCGTCGCGCCCGTCATGTAGGCGCCAGCGGACGACATGAGCAAAAGCAACGGACCATCGAGATCCTCAAGCCGACCAAACCGTCTCATCGGGATCATCTTTCGCTGTCGCTCCCCGCTTTCGCCCGTGAGGTGATCCGCCGTCAGCTCACTTGGAAAATAACCGGGCGCCAGCGCGTTCACCCGGATGTTCTCGCGGGCCCATTCCAGGGCCAATGCGCGTGTCAGATGGTCGATCGCCGCCTTTGAGGCGCAGTACGCAGCGACGCCGTTGGAGACCCTTTTTCCGAGGATCGACGCGATGTTTACGATCGCCCCCCCGAGGTCGTCGTCTCGGACGCCGCGGTCGATCATCCCTTGAGCGACGCGTCTCGCCACCCGGAACGCGCCGTCGACATTGACGGCCATCGTGCGGCGCCAGGCCTCGTCGCTGGTTTCCAAGGCGAGCCCGCCATGGGCGACCCCGGCATTGTTGACCAGCCCTGTCAGCCCGCCGAGTTCGCGTTCGGCGGCGCTGACGCCCTCCCCCACCGAGCTGGCGTCGGCGACATCCACTTCGATGGAGACAGCACGCCCCCCAGCACCGCTGATCTCGTTCACCAGCGCCTCAAGCCGATCGATGCGCCGGGCGGCGACGGCGACTTGCGCGCCTGCAGCGGAGAGAGCGCGCGCGAAGTGTGCGCCAAGACCACTCGACGCGCCCGTGACCAAGACACGGTGTCCAGTTAAAGAGATAATCAATATGTCACCCAAATCTGACAGTTTTTTGCCGAGGCGGTAACTCTTAACTCGCCAACCCGACTTTTTCAGACTACATTGTAGATTGAAGGGAAACAATTTTGCCCTTCGCAGAGTGAGTTTTTGCCGATGTTGCGAAAATCAAGAGACGACTTGGACAACCCGCTTTCGCTTGCGCTGCAACAGGTTGGCGATGCTTGGATGCTGATGATTATTTGGTCGGCTGTTCGCGGCGTCAGCCGGTTTGACGATTTCCAGCGAGAGCTCGGCGTCGCCCGAAACATCCTCGCTGAACGACTGCGACGCCTCGTCGACTGCGGGATTATGGAGAAGACGCCGATCTCCGTCGGTGCGAGACGCCTGGAATACCGTTTGACGGACAAAGGCATGGATCTCGAAGAGACGCTGTCGGGCCTGAGCGAATGGGGCTCCCGTTGGGGCGCCGCCAACAAAGGTGAAGCTCTCCAAGCCGCTGAATAGACAGCGAAAGTGACGCGCACTTGGGCGGCGCGTCATCTTATTGCTTTATTAACCTTAGATCTTGGCGGGGCGGATCCAGGCGAGTAGCCTGCGTCGATCCGCAATTTTGATCAGCCGCCGAGAACTGAGGCGAAACGGAAATGCCAAAAGCCATGACGCGCTGGCGATGCGCGCGCCGAATACTGGCGTGCGCGGTCATGATGACGATCGTTTTGGCGCCGGCGCGACAGTCCAACGCGCAGCAAGATGATGCGCCTGCGGCGACCTCCCAAGACGTCGCGCAGATCATTCGAAGCGCGAAAACGCAGTTGCGAGACGGCGAGGCCAGCGCGGCGCTTTTTCTGTTCGACGAGGCTCTCAGAGCGCGTCCGACCTCCGACACGGCGCTCAGTGGACGAATCGAATCACTCATTGCGCTGGGGAAATGGGCTCCGGCGCTCGAGGCGCTGAACGCGCGCGTCGCTCGGGCGCCTACGGATTCGGGGCGGCTTCTCGATCGCGCCTTTGTGCGGCTCTCGATCGCTTCGCTTGAAACCGATCTCTCACATCTCTCCGACGCTGCCGCCGACCTCGCGAGCGCTGACGCCGCCATCGTCGCCGCAGCCGCGCCCGACGCGGCGTTCGCAGGACGTCTCGCCCTCGGAAACGCCCTTCTCGCCCGCTTGAACGGCGACGAATCCGCGGCGGAGGGATTTCTGATCGAAGCCATCGCTTCAGACCCGCGTCCAGCCGGCGCCGACCGCGCCATGGGCGACCTGAGATACTCGCAGGCAAGACACCCCGACGCCTTGGCGTCGTATGACGCCGCGCTTGCAGCCGCGCCGATGGATGGCGTCAGCCTGCTGCGGCGCGCCTTCACGCGTGAAAAACTCGGAGATCGTCAAGGCGCGCGGATCGATACGGACGATGCGGGCGCGCTCTTGCTGCGGTCTCCCTCCGCAGATCAACCAGATCTATGGACGGCGCTCGGAGACCTACGGCGGCGCCTCGACGACGTTTCAGGCGCTTTGACGGCCTATCGCCGCGCCCTCGCAGCGGCGCCGGCGCACGCCGCAGCCCAGTATGGCGCAGCGCGCGCTTTGATCAGTTTGGGGCGCGCATCGGAGGCGCTGGGTCTCCTCGACCAGCTGCTGGACCGGAATGGCGGCGAACGTCGCATTGTCGCGGAAGCTCAGTTTCAAAGAGGGCGCGCTTTGCTGATGCTGGGTGAGGGCGCCGCTGCGAAAGCGGCCTTCGACCGATCCCTGGCCGTGCGTCCGAATGATCCCACGGCGCTTTACAATCGAGCGCTGGCGAAGATCTCGCTCCAGGACTCCGCGAGCGCCCGGCAGGATCTGTCGACCGCCGTCGATCTCGCCCCCCGGAATGCGGCGATCGGATACGCGCACGCCCGAACGCTTCTCGCCGCCGGTCAGAGGCAAGCCGGCCTCGACGCCTTGTTGGCCGTGGAGACGAGCGGAGCGCGCACCTTGTCGCTGAACTTGCCGCGCGCGCTGGCTCTAGAGGCCGTGGGCCGGCCCGACAGAGCGATCGCCGGATACGCTGCGGCCCGCGGCGCGAAAGCGCGTCAGGGCGAGGTGCGCAGCCTGCTCTCGATCGGCGCTGTCGAGGCGGCCGCGCTGCGCGCCGCCGAGCTGACGCTGCAGGAACCTGACGACGTGGAGGCGCTGCTTCTAGAGGCGCGCGCCCAAGTCAGCGCCGGGCGCCCGGAAGCTGCCCTCGTGATCCTGGAAACAGCCCAAGCGCTCGGGGGGTCAGACACAAAGATCGCGCTGGCCAAGGCGCAAGCGCATCTCAGCGTGACGCCGCGATCAACCCAGCGCCTCGACCGCGCCGCGCGGGAACTCGATCGGGCTGTGTTACGCGGCCATGAACGCGTGCAGGCGCTTCGGTTGCGGTCTGTCGTCTACCAGCAGCAGGGACAACTCAACGCCGCCAAGCGAGACCTCGATTTGGCTGTGGAGGCGCAGCCCGACGATCCGACGCTGCGCTTCGAGCGCGCGCAACTTCTGGCGCAGATGGATCAATGCGTTGAGGCGATCCGCGATCTCGACGTGAGCCTGCTGCTGACGCCCTCCAACGGCGACGCGCTCAAGGCGCGCGGCAGATGCAAACTCGCCGAAGGCAGCCTGTTAGACGGCCTCGGCGACATGATCTCCGCGCAGTTCTACTAACGTCTGAAAGCGTTCACGAGCTAGTAGCGGCTCAGGATCGTCTGCGCGGTCTCCAGCGACACCGCCGCGCGCGCCGTCCATTGCGAGACGAGAACGCAGGTTTCCTGGCTCAATCCGCCCTGAGAGCATCTCACCGCATCGAGCAGCTTCTCGCGTTCTTCCGACAAACCCTGCTTGTATGCGGCGAACTGCCCTCGACGCTGCACATCATCCATGATGTCGATCACCCCTTCGCAGGTGATGTTCTGCCCTTCGAGCGCTTCCGCGCGGCCGACCGGAGAGTCCGTCGACTGACACAACCGCCACAGGATGTCGGTATGGACATGCGCGTAGAGGCGAATCAACGCGCGATGCCGATCACGCATCCCCATGTAGCCCCGCCCAACTTCCGAGGGCGTCCAGAACTGATAGCTGTAGAGGAACACAAAGGGGTCTACGCGTTCGCCCAGCTCCTTCGGCGGTGGTTGAAACAGCGCCGGCTGTTCCGGCAAGGTCTCTCCGTCGCGAAGAAAGAGATACGGCTTCGCGCCCGTCGTCTGAACTTTTCCGTCAGCGCTGACGGGGAACCAGAACAACACCATCCCAATTGGTCGCGGAGAAAAGGCGAAGAGCGCCGGACTGCCAGCGATCTCGACCTGTCCCGCGGCCGCATTCGCGTCGCCTTCAGCGACAAAAGCCGTGTCGCGACCAGCGCGGTCTGTGAAGATCGCGTCGAACCCACTGTCGTTCGGCATCAAGCTCATCCGCCAGCCTGACGCTGTCTCAATACCGAAATAGCCGCCTCCCAAGGCGTCGCTGCCGCCGGGCAGCTGCGCCGGAAGGTCCTGCGCGTGGGCGTTCGTGGCGACGCCAATCACCACGGCCAACGCAAGGTGTTGGACCGCTTTGAGCAATCGACAGGCCAGCATTCCGAGCATCCGCATCCCGCTCTCCCAGTTCCCCTAAGACCATCGCGTGTCCGAAAAGACCGCGCATTTGGCGACTCGCCGCCTTTTGGGCGGCGTCTCGCGCTCTGACTACCCCCAACGCGACAACGAATAAACACTCGCAGATCACGGCCAAACCAAGTCATCGCTGGCGTATCCGACACACTATGCCTAGCTGAAAGAGCAGCATCTGGCGATCGAGGCGGCAAATCACTATGTTGCAGCGCAAAATGATTGAGGAGAGCCCCAATTGGACTGGGACAAACTGAGGGTCTTTCACGCGGTTGCGGATGCGGGCAGCCTGACGCACGCGGGCGAGACGTTGCACCTGAGCCAGTCGGCGGTCAGCAGACAGATCCGCGGGCTTGAGGAAGACATCGGCGCGACGCTGTTTCACAGGCACCCTCGCGGGCTGATCCTGACGCAGGAAGGCGAGCATCTTTACGAAGCGACCCTGGCGATCTTGCGCGAAGTCACCGCCGCTGAAGCACGGATCCGCGACGCGCGCGAGAATGTCGGCGGAGAGCTGCGCATCACGACGACTGTGGGCTTTGGCACGCTCTGGCTCGCGCCGCGCCTGAAGCGGCTGTTGGACCAGGCGCCCAACATGACGATCGACCTGATGTTGAACGAGGCGGTTTTGGACCTGCCCATGCGAGAGGCCGACGTCGCCATCCGGATGCGCGAACCGAACCAACCCGACGTCATTCGTCGACCGCTAATGGATGTCGCGATCCGTCTGTACGCCTCCGAGACCTATGTGGCGCAGCACGGCAAGCCAGAGTCTCTGGAGGATCTGAACGAACACCGGCTGATCTGCTACAGCCCCAACGCGCCGCAGCCGGTTCGCGACATGACATGGCTCTTTCGGCATTTGCGCAACCGACGCAAGTTGATGACCGTAAACAACTACTACGGCGTTCTTCAGGCCGCGCGGAACGACCTGGGCGTGGCGGCGATCCCCGATTACATGGCGCAGGATCTGGGCGGCCTCGTGCATGTGTTGCCCGAGTTGGAAAGCCCGCACTACACGATCTTCCTGGTCTACGCCGAGGAGCTGCGCGGCTCGCGGCGGATCGCCCTGTTCCGGGAGTTCATGATCGATGAAGTGCAGCGGTTCAACGCTGCAGCTTAGACATCACCGGGGGCGAAGCCGCTTAACCGTCATCTCCAGAGACGGTCGGCGTACTTCGCCTCAAGACCCGCGTAAAGCGACGCGACCTGCTCGCCATAGCCGTTGTAGATCACGGTCGGTATCCGTTGTTCGACCTCGCCGATCACGCGCTCGGTCGCCTGGCTCCAACGCGGATGCGCGACTTCCGGATTCACGTTCGCCCAAAAACCGTACTCGCGCGCCTGCAGCTCTTCCCAATAGCTCACTGGCCGCTCGTCCGTGAACGTGATCCGCTCGATCGATTTGATCGACTTGAACCCGTATTTCCACGGCAGGTGCAGGCGGATCGGCGCGCCAAACTGCTTGTGCAGCACCTTGCCGTAAGCGCCGACGACGAGGAATGAGAGCTCGTTCTGCGCCTCTTCGATCGTGACGCCTTCGGTGTACGGCCAGGGCGACGTGCGGGACCGCTGTCCGGAGGCGACCTCGGGCTTGTCGAAGCTCTCAAAGCGCAAGTATTTCGCGCCCGACAAGGGTTTCACCAGCTTGTTCAGCTCGGTGATCGGAAACCCGATCCAAGGCGCAACCATCGACCAGCCCTCAACACAGCGGTGCCGGACGACGCGCTCTTCTATCTGAACAGCCTTGAGCAAATCCTCGAAAGCGATGGTTTTGGCCTCTTCGACCATGCCGTCGATCGTCACCGTCCAGCCATCGGTCGGCAGCACCTGCGCTTCGGCGTAGATGGTTTTCGACGTGCCAAACTCATAGAAGTTGTTGTAAGTCGCGTTGATCCGCTCGGCCGTCACTTCGCGCCCGGCGTCGGCGTATTCTGGGTTCAAAGCGGGCTTCGGCTCAAACGGCGGGAAGTCGAGATACTGAGAAACATCCGCTTGCCCAAAGAGCTTGCCCAAGAAGTTGCCCTGCGCAGCCGCTGCGCCCGGGATCGCCGTCGCGCTCAGAGCCGCGGCGCCGCGCAGGAAGCCCCGGCGGTTGAGCGCCAGATGCTCTGGGGTGACGGCGCTTTCCTTAAGCGCCCAGCTAGGACGGCGGATAAAGTGCATTGGGGCTCTCCTGTAAGACAGCGCTTAACTTAGCGGCGATGCGCTTGACGAACCAATCAAGGGGCGGTGATCACGCTGTCATCCCGCCCTTAAAGCGCCCGATTGAGCGTCAGACGCTCACGAAATCAGACTCAGTATAACCCTGAAGATACAGCACGCCCGTCAGGTCCGAATGATCAAGCTGAGCGTCAGCTTGTTCGGCGACAACTGGTTTGGCTTTGTAGGCGACCCCGATCCCTGCCGCTGACAACATCGCAAGATCATTCGCCCCATCGCCCACCGCCAGAGCCTCGTCCGAGGTGATCCCAATTTCGGCGACGGTGCTGCGGAGCATGTCGAGCTTCGCCTGACGACCCAGTATCGGGGCTGCGACCATGCCGCTGAGCGCCCCGTCCTCGATCATGAGAACATTGGCTCGATGGCGATCAAAACCGGCGGCGGCGGCGACGCGCTCGGAAAAGAACGTGAAGCCGCCCGACACCAGCACCGCCAGCGCGCCGTTCGACCGCATCGTCTGAACCATCGTCGCCGCGCCAGGGCTCAAGGTGACGCGCTCATCGAACACCTGCTGCAATGTCGACGAAGGCAGCCCTTTCAACAGCGCGACGCGCTCGGTCAGCGCTTGTTCAAAATCCAGCTCTCCGCGCATCGCCGCTTCGGTGATGCTGGCGACCTGCGGCTTCACGCCAAGCATGTCGGCGATCTCGTCGATGCACTCGACTGTGATGATCGTGCTGTCCATATCGGCGATCAGCAACCGCTTGCGGCGGTTCAGGCGCGGCAGCAGGTTCACATCGACGGGAAACTCCTCAAGCGCCTCACGCGCGGCCAGCAGCGCCTCGGGCGTTGCGGCGAAATCAACGCCGCCGGGGCCCAGGCGCCGGGCGGCGGGGAGATCCGCCGCATGGCGTACGCGCGCCACCATTTCCTGGGTGACGCCCGCAGCGCTCGTCAGGATCAGCACACTCACGGCGTTAGCTTTCGAGAAGCGCCGCGCGATGCTTCGGCGCTGGCTTCTCCAACTCCTCCGCCACCAGAAACGCCAGCTCCAAAGCTTGCGTGGCGTTCAGGCGTGGATCGCACGCGGTGTGATATCGCTTCGAAAGATCCTCGGGCAGAACATTGCCCATGCCGCCAAGGCATTCGGTGACGTCCTGACCGGTCATCTCGAAATGCACGCCGCCCGGATACGCGCCTTCGGAGCCGCAGACGCGGAAGAATTCGAGGACCTCTTGCAAAACGCTGTCGAACGGGCGGGTCTTGTACCCGGTGTTCGACTTGATTGTGTTGCCATGCATCGGATCACAGCACCAGACGACCGAGCGGCCCTCTCTCTGCACTGCGCGCAGCAAGGCTGGCAGATGATCTTCGACCTTGCCGGCCCCGAAACGGGCGATCAGCGTCAGACGGCCGGGCGCGTTCTCTGGGTTCAGCAGATCGATCAGCCGGACCAGCTCGTCGGGGTCCAGCGATGGGCCGCATTTCAGGCCAATCGGGTTGAGAACGCCGCGGCAGAACTCGACATGGGCGCCGTCGGGCTGGCGAGTGCGGTCCCCGATCCAGATCATATGGCCCGAACCGGCGACGGGCAGACCCGAAATCGAATCCGTCCGCGTCAACGCCTGCTCGTACTCGAGCAACAGCGCCTCGTGGCTGGTGAAGAAATTCACCGCCCGCATCGCCTGGGTGTTGCGCGGGGTCACGCCGCACGCCTCCATGAAGTCCAGCGCATCCGCCACGCGTTCGGCGATGCCCCTGTACTTCTCGCTGGCCGCCGAGTTGGCGGCGAAGCTCAGGTTCCAGCTTGCGACGCGATGAAGATCGGCGTAGCCGCCCTGCGCAAAAGCGCGCAGAAGGTTCAGCGTCGCCGCCGACTGCGTATAGGCCGCGCGCATCCGATCCGGGTCGGGGATCCGCGCCTCGGGGGTGAAATCGAATCCGTTGACGATGTCGCCGCGGTAGCTGGGCAGTTCAACCTCGCCGACCTTCTCCACCGAAGAGGAGCGCGGCTTGGCGAATTGTCCCGCCATCCGGCCGACTTTGACCACCGGACGCTTCGCGCCGTAGGTCAACACCACCGCCATCTGCAGCAACACGCGGAACGTGTCGCGGATGTTGTCGGCGGAGAACTCTGAAAAGCTCTCGGCGCAGTCGCCGCCCTGGAGCAAAAACGCCTCGCCGGCCGCCACTTTGGCCAGTCGGGCGCGCAGTTGCATCGCTTCGCCGGCGAAGACCAGCGGCGGCATCGACGAGATCCAAGTCGTCGCGTCGGCGAGCGCGCCGGCGTCGGGATACTCGGGCATCTGCAGGCCGGACTTGTCCCGCCAGCTCTCTGGCGACCATTCGACCGCCGGAGAAAGATCCAGTTCCGCTGCAGATGTGAGGACGCCGTCGTCCATGATCCCTATCCTTATTCAGAGCGCCGGCGAGATTTAACACCGGGCGCGCGTGTTTTCCACAGGAACGCCTTGGACCGCAAGCCTTCGAAGGCGATGCTCGCTCAATCACGCGCGTCTGAGAGGCGAATAGCGCGAATTTACCGTAACAGCGGGTTGCGCCCCCCGATAAGGCGACCTAGCGTGACGGTTCTTTCACCGCTCAGGCCGAGCGGTCCGCGGATTAGACATTGCAGGTTGGCGGAAATGGCGGTTTCAAGCCGGACCGGCTTTCATGAGTTTGTCTTCCTCATCACGCCTCAGCTGTCGATGATCGCCTTCGCATGCGCGATCGAGCCGTTGCGCATCGCTAACCGCTTGTCGAACAAGCCCCTCTTTCAATGGCGCATCGCGTCCGAAGGGCAGTCCCAGCAGATCTGCTCGAACGGCGTCAACATCGCGGCGGACACCGATCTCGTCGACGTGGACAAGGACGCGATCATTCTCGTTTGCACGGGCCTGAATGCGCATCAGGCGGCGACTAAGCCGGTGCTGACCTGGCTGCGCAAGCAGTCCCGTCGGGGCGTTTCGGTTGGCGCCGTCGACACCGGCGCTCTGGTGCTGGCGAAGGCGGGTCTGCTCGACGGCTATCGCTGTACGATCCATTGGGAGAACCAACCCGCGTTTCGCGAAGAGTTCCCAGAGATCGAACTGACGAATCATCTGTTTGAGGTCGACCGCGACCGCTATACCTGCGCCGGCGGCGCCGCAGCGGCAGACATGGTTTTGCAGATCATCGCCGATCAGCACGGGCAGGATCTCTCCAGCCTGGTCGCAGATCAGATGATCCATGCGCCAGTGCGCGCTTGGCGTGAAGAGCAAAGGTTGTCCGTTCCAGCGAGGATCGGCGTTCGTCATCCGAAGCTGGTTTCGATCATTCAGATCATGGAGGAGAACCTGGAGGAGCCGATCAGCCCGGCGATCCTCGCAAAGGACGCCGGAATGTCTACTCGGCAACTCGAGAGGTTGTTCCGTCGCTACCTCAACCGGTCGCCCAAGCGGTATTACATGGAGCTGCGCCTTCAGCGCGCGCGCAACCTGCTGCTACAGACAGACATGTCGGTGATCAACGTCGCGTTGGCGTGTGGCTTCACCTCGCCGTCGCATTTCTCGAAGTGCTATCGAAGCCACTTCGATCGGACCCCTTACCGCGAACGCGGCGCTCCCAGCACCCGCGACAAGAGCGAAGAAGTCGCTCCGGCGCCGATGTGAGGCAGCGCCTGGTTCTCCAGGCGCTCCTATTCCGCAGCTTAAGAGTCCGACTTTCGCGCTGCCGCGGCTGCGGCGATCGCAGCGTCGTCTGCGGCGATCTTTTCAGCGTCGACAACCGTCGCAGGCGCCGGTTCCGCCTGGGTCAGCGGAGCCGCTTCATATGCGACCGGGGCTGCCGCCCCAGCGGTCGGCGCCGGCGCTTCGGCCGCATCCGCAAGTACGGCGGCTTGCGCCGCGGCGCGGTCGCCTTCCACAGCCCCAGCCGCTGCGGGCGCGGGATCGGCTTGCGGCGCCGCCTCGGTTTGCGGCGCAGGCTCGGCTTGCGGCTCTGGCTCGGGCGTCTCGGCCGCTGTCGTCACCGGTTCCGCTTCCGGTTCTGGTTCAGGAGCCGGTTCGGGCGCTGGCTCCGGTTGCGAAACGGCCACGGGAGACGGCTCGGGTTCGGCAACAGGAGCCGATCGCACCGTTTCCTCCTCGGAATTCGCGTTCTCCGTCTTTGAGCCGAACAACCAGTTGAAAAGTGAAAACGCCATTTTCTCCTCCCGCCGTTCAAGCGCGGTCGATGCCGCCCGAGTTCCTGAAAGATAGCTAATCAGACTAGACGAGCTTGCGCCACTTCCGACGTCACGAACGGTTCGCTCAAGACCACACTTGCATTGGCGCGGTCGCGTCTTGTTGAGGACTTTAGCGCCCTGTAGGGTCTCGCTCGTTAAAACGCGTTTTCCTTCATCGCCCCCTTCGACGACGGTTCGCCGATCGCCATGTAACCGCAGAACGCCTTGTATCTGAGCGTCGCGTCCACGGAGTTTAACATGCTTGAGAAACGAGACTTCTATATCGACGGAAATTGGGTCGCTCCTTCGACGACGAACGATCTGGAGGTGATCAACCCGTCCACCGAAGAGCCCTGCGCCGTCATCTCGATCGGCTCCAGCGCCGACGCCAACGCCGCCGTTTCGGCCGCGAAGGAGGCTTTTGCGACGTGGTCGCGTTCTTCCAAGGCCGAGCGCATCGCGCTCGTCAAACGCATCCACGAGGTCTACGCCGCACGCGTCGACGAGATGGCGCAAGCGATCAGCCTCGAGATGGGCTCGCCGATCGACATGGCGAAGACGCAGCAGGCGCCTTCGGGAACATGGCACATCGAGAACTTCCTGCGCGCGGCCGAGAGCTTTGAATTCGAACGTCCGCTCGGCGCGCACGCTCCCAACGATCGTATCCTCTACGAACCCATGGGCGTCTGCGGGCTGATCACGCCTTGGAACTGGCCGATGAACCAGGTCACGCTGAAGGTGATCCCAGCCCTGCTGACGGGGTGCACGATGGTTCTCAAACCGTCTGAGATCGCACCGCTCTCGTCCATGCTGTTCGCTGAAATCATGCACGAGGCCGGCGCGCCGGCTGGCGTCTTCAATCTTGTGAACGGGGACGGCGTCGGCGTCGGGACGCAGCTGTCCGGACATCCCGATGTCGACATGATCTCGTTTACCGGTTCGACGCGCGCGGGGATCGCGATTTCGAAGAACGCCGCCGACACGCTCAAGCGCGTGCATCTCGAACTCGGCGGCAAAGGCGCCAACATCGTCTTCGCCGACGCCGACGAGAAAGCGGTGAAGCGCGGCGCTCTGCATTGCTTCAACAACACTGGCCAATCCTGCAATGCGCCGACGCGCATGCTGGTTCAGCGCGAGGTCTACGACCAAGCCGTGGAGACCGCGGCTGAGGCTGCGAACTCGGTGAAAGTCGGCGCGACCAACGAGGCGGGGCGGCATATCGGTCCGGTCGTGAGCGCGGCTCAGTTCGACAAGATCCAGGGGCTGATCCAGACGGGTGTCGACGAAGGCGCGCGGCTGGCCGCGGGCGGGATCGGCCGGCCTGAGGGCGTGAACCGCGGCTATTATGTGCGTCCGACGGTTTTCGCCGATGTGACGAACCAGATGACCATCGCACGCGAGGAGATCTTCGGGCCGGTGTTGTCCATCATCCCGTTCGACACCGAGGACGAGGCCGTCGCCATCGCCAACGACACGCCGTTCGGCCTGACCAACTACGTTCAGAGCCAGGATGGCGCAAAACGCAATCGCGTCGCCCGGCGCTTACGCTCCGGCATGGTCGAAATGAACGGCCAGTCGCGCGGCGCCGGGAGTCCCTTTGGCGGCATGAAAGCCTCCGGTAATGGACGCGAGGGGGGTGTTTGGGGTCTTGAAGACTTCTGCGAGGTCAAGGCTGTCAGCGGATGGGACGCCGACGCCTGAACGTCGGCGCGGCGGCGCGACGGCGCGACGGCGCGGAGGAGCTGCCGCGCCGTGTCTCTTGTCTCTAAACCCTCGCAGTCCCAGCTAAGCGACGCTTCTTCGAGAGCTTCGCGCGGTCGCGTTGAGCGAACGCTTGCAAGGTCGCGCCGCGCACATAGTCGATGTGCTCGGCCGACACCCGCTCCGCGCGGTCGGCGTCGCCCGCGACAATTGCTTCGGCGATCCCCCGGTGCTGCTCAAGCAGGGTCGCGGACACATCGGCGCTGGTCAACAACTCGGTCCGGCTGAAGAAGACCGCGCTGCGATTGAGTTCGTAAAGCGCCGTCATGGTGTGGATCAGCGTCCGGTTGTAGCTCGCCTCGACCACTGCGAGATGGAAATCCGAGTCGAGTTCCGGCGCGCGTGCGGCATCGCCGCGGTCATGCGCCGTTTGCATCGTCGCAACAATCGCAGACAAGCGCGCATGATCGTCCGCCGTCGATCTCTCGGCGGCAAGGCGGGCTGCGAACGCCTCCTGATGGCGGCGATACTCCAAATGATCATCCAGCGCCTCGGGATGGCGGTTGTAGAGCGCGATCAGCGCCGGAGACATCGCCGGCCCCGAGAGCGTCGCGACAAACGCGCCCTCGCCCGCGACGATCCGCACAAGCCCGCGCTGCTCAAGCAGTTTCAACCCTTCTCGGAGCTTGGGACGCGAGACGTCGAGCTGCTCCGCCAGCTCGCGCTCCCCCGGGAGTTTTGTGTTCTCTTTAAGCAGGCCGTCCAAGACCAGGATCTCGATCTGCTCAGCGACCTTCTTCGCCAGCGGATCGCTGTCAATCGGCTCGAACAATGCGTCGGCGACGGGTTTGGCGGGAGCGTTCATTCCATCCTCGATTCAACCAGCGACGCCAATTTGGCCCAAAGCCTGTGGTAAATTAACTTGACCGGCGCTCTCGGTCAAGTTAGTTGACCATCATGTTGACAGGCGTCGAAAGGGTTTTCTCATGCGGTTGAATGATTGTCATAACTTTCAAGATTTTCGGGAGCTCGCGCGCCGTCGGCTGCCGGGCCCTATCTTCAACTACATCGATGGGGCCGCCGACGACGAGGTGACCTACCGCAAGAACACATCGAGTTTCGAAGCCGTCGATCTCGTGCCGGATGTCCTGCGCGGCGTGGCGGACATCGATATGTCGGTGACGGTTATGGGCCAGAAGCTCGAGACGCCATTCTATTGCTCGCCAACCGCTTTGCAGCGCCTCTTTCACCATAAGGGCGAAAAGGCCGTCGGCGCGGCGGCGTCGAAATTCGGCACCATGTTCGGATGCTCTTCACTGGGCACGACCAGCCTTGAGGAGCTGCGCAAGACCTATGACACGCCGCAGGCCTATCAGTTCTATTTCCACAAGGATCGCGGGCTCAACCGCGCGATGCTCTCGCGCGCCAAGGACTCCGGCGTCGACGTGATGATGCTGACCGTCGACACGATCACGGGCGGCAACCGCGAAAGAGATCTGCGCACCGGGTTCTCGATTCCCATGAGGTTGACGCTTGGAGGAATGGCGCAGTTCGCCCTGAAGCCCGCCTGGGGCGTGAACTACATGCTGCATGAGAAGTTCCGCCTGCCGCAGTTGGAGGAACACGTCGATATGAGCGAAGGCGCGGTCTCGATCGGCAAGTATTTCTCGGAAATGCTGGACCAATCGATGGATTGGGACGACGTGGCCGAGATGGTGCGGCAGTGGGACGGTCAGTTTTGCCTGAAGGGCGTGATGTCGGTGGAGGACGCAAGGCGCGCCGTCGATATCGGCTGCACCGGGATCATCCTCTCCAACCATGGCGGCCGACAGCTCGACGGCTCGCGCACGCCTTTCGATCAATTGGGCGAGATCGTTGACGCGGTTGGCGACAAGATCGACGTTTTAATGGACAGCGGCGTTCAACGCGGCACGCACGTTCTCAAGGCTCTGGCGATGGGCGCCAAAGCCGTGGGCGTCGGCAGGGCTTACTTGTATCCACTGGCCGCGGCAGGACAGCCTGGGGTCGAACGCGCCCTCTCGTTGCTGCGCGCCGAGATCGAACGCGACATGAAGCTGATGGGCGTGCGAACCATCGCGGAATTGTCGCGCGACAAACTCAGGACGGCTCACGCATTGGCCGCCTGATCAGGACGGCGCAGCACGCAAAGACCTCAATCCATCGGGGTAAAATGGCGATCCCACGAGGACTCGAACCTCGAACCTGCTGATTAGAAGCCAGCTGCTCTATCCAGTTGAGCTATGGGACCGCTGGGCCGGAAAAATACGCGCATCTGCGCGACAC
>ERZ1740059.114-NODE-114-length-42405-cov-8.228312_pt1 | contig 42405 bp, 40 predicted proteins | sample MGYA00581744_ERZ1740059 | MGnify/ENA primary metagenome ERZ1740059 (study PRJEB43018, sample SAMN04849738) | marine metagenome | isolation source: floating plastic debris | place: Pacific Ocean | collected 2008-08-28 | study: EMG produced TPA metagenomics assembly... | reverse complement strand
AGCAAATAGGTTTCCACAATCTGCGCCTGCCACAGGGGGGCTTCCACCCGCAAAATTGGCTCATTGGCAAAGATTGCGGTCCCTTCAGGTACGGCCCACACATCACCAGAAAACTGACCGGTTTCCAACAAAGTCCAAAACTCAGCCGTTGCCCCAGTGAAGATGCCCGTCGCTTTCAACGCCGTCAGCTGCTCAGCGGTGAATCGAAAATTTTCTAGATAGTCCAGGGCAGAGGCCAGCCCTGCTGCGATCCCATAGCCAAACCCTGGGGGAAGACGGCGCACAAATAGCTCAAAACTAGCTCGCCGCTGGTCCAGCCCTTCACCCACATAACAGGCTGCCATGGTTAGCTGATACAAATCCGTCAGCAGACCATAATCATCGGACTGCATAAGTAATGATGCATCGTTTATCATTGGAAGCTTTAGTTTGCGGTTATGGTTATTTTAACCATAATATTTAGGTGCGTTTTGACTGATTTATAAAAATATAGCTAAGCTTTATGGGGATAACGATTGGTTATGGATGAGCTGTCTGGATATGTGGGCCCTTAATTAGGTGCTGTCTATGTAAAATATGTGTCTGTTTTTGTAAGAGGTACGATCGCACCTCTTACAACCATTCATTTTGGTATCTATAAATATAATTAATTCACTAAGGTCAAAATCAGGCCCAGACCCCACATTTCGTTTCCCTAGCTGGCAATTAGAAAGATATCCTTAAGACAGATTATTTAACCTACATTCCTTACACTCCATGGCTCCGTCTTCGCCCATTGTTGAACCCACGTGGAAAACGGTCATCCGACTCATGCGTTGGGATAAACCTACGGGCCGTTTGATCCTGATGGTGCCAGCTCTGTGGTCGCTGTTTCTAGCAGCTGAGGGCAAACCCGATGCCCTGCTGCTTGCGGTGATTATTTGTGGCAGCCTGGCGACCAGTGCCGGCGGCTGCGTTGTCAATGATCTTTGGGACCGCAACATTGACCCCAAGGTGGAACGGACCCGAACTCGACCGCTGGCGTCCAGAGCGTTGACGGTGAGGACCGGCATTGTGATTGCCGTGGTAGCTTTTCTCTGTGCCATTGGGTTTGCCCTATATCTCAACCCGTTGAGTATTTTGCTCTGTGTGCTAGCGTCTCCGGTGATTGTGTTTTACCCCTTGGCCAAACGGGTGTTTCCGGTACCTCAGTTGGTATTGGCCATTGCCTGGGGGTTTGCCGTATTAATTCCCTGGAGTGCCGTGGCTGGTCGGTTGGAGATGGGGGCCTGGTTACTGTGGGGGGCTACGGTGCTCTGGACCCTGGGGTTTGATACGGTCTATGCGATTCCTGATCGAAAGTATGACAAACAGCTTGGGGTCAACTCTAGCGCTCGCTTTTTTGGTTCAAATACTCCCGAGGTTGTTGGGGTGCTCTTTATGGGCACGGGCATATTGTTGTTGTGGTTAGGGGTATATGAGGCTCTGGGTGCGCCCTATATGGTGACTTGGGCCATTGCCTGTGGTGTGTGGTTTACCCATTATCGGAAGCTGCGCAACCCACGACAGCCCGCCCATGTTTACGGACAGATCTTTCGACAGAACGTGATTCTAGGGTTTGTGTTATTGGCTGGGATGATTGCAGGAATGTTGGTTGGATAAGTTCGTTGTTCTCAAACATATCGAAACCAGCGCACAATAGAAGAAATAGTTTCAGTAAGAGCTTCTTTCCTCCCACCCATTAAGGCTGTTATTCATGCTTGAACTCCACTGCCATACAACCTTCTCTGACGGCACCCTTACACCACAGCAGCTGGTTGAACGAGCGGCTACTAAAGGTGTCAAGGCGTTAGCCATCACCGATCACGACACCATTTCTGGCTGGCATGAAGCTCGCACAGCGGCACAATCCCATGGGTTAGAAATTGTCCCTGGCATCGAACTCAGTACGGTGTATAACGAGCGCTCTATGCATATTCTGGGATTTTACCCTGACCCGCAAAAGCTGAAAGCGCCTTTAAAAGAACGGATTCAAGGTCGTCATCGACGAGCCCAGAAAATGGTGGATAAGCTGGGTGAGCTGGGTTACCCCATTGAGCTACCGTCAATGCCTGGCACCATGGCGCCGGGACGACCGCATATTGCTAAAGCATTGCTGGCGGCTGGCCATGTTACCTCTCAGCAAGAAGCATTTCAGCGATTTATTGGTGACCATGGTCCCGCCTATGTTCCCTATGAGAAGTTTACGGCTCAAGAGGGCATAGCCCTCTTGAAGCGCTGTGGGGCGGTTCCTGTGTGGGCCCACCCCTATCTATTTCGAGGTGGCATTGTGGAAGAGGTGCTGCCTGAACTAGTCGAGGCAGGTTTGATGGGTGTAGAGGTATATCACCCCCAGCACAGCATCAGTGAAGAACGGGTTCTAGAAGAACTCTGTGACCAGTATGGCTTATTGATGACGGGGGGGAGTGACTACCATGGCCCGCAACCCAAACCAAAGGCGGGGGATGTAGACCTTAACGGTTTGCAGCTTTCTTTAGAGCTGTTAGATAGTGTCAAACAAGCGGCGACGGGTTTGCAGGGCAAGGGATAAAGGAAAGGGACGGTTATGGGTTTTCTGTTGACCTTTTTGTGGCCTTCACGACGCTCTTTTTTCTTCCTTGCTTATCTTAAGCGGGTGTTGGCTCCTCGGCCATGCGTGGGTTCCATCGAGAACGTTGTTCTTCAATATGCATATTCTCGCTATTCTTCTTTAAATGACGGGGGCTACTTTCAAACGCTAAGGATGATGGCAATGCCTCTGCGCCATACTCAGCCTGAATGAAGTTGCTAACGTCGCCATAGGAAGGGGAAAACCCGTCATCTGGTCCGACCGAATCTACCGCCAGGTATTTTCTGAGGGCCTTGGAGAACAAACCTGTGCCATCATCAAAAAATCGCTCAGTTGTCTCGCCATATTGCGCGTAGGGGTAAAAAGAAATGTCTGTTGTTGCCTGAGCTGCGGCCCAGGAGACGTAGGCCCAGTATTCACTGAATGTGCCAAAGTCGTTGGCTGAGCGCATCATCAATAACAACCAGTGATCGGTAGAGCCATAGTAGTCGTTAACCCGCTTGGCAAATGACTTGAGATGCGTCTGTTTAAACCACATGTGGTGGGGAATAAAGGTGCCTGTTTCGTCTGTCAGGGGAGTTACCCCCAAGACTGACTGAATCCAGGTATCCCACTTGCCGACAATGGTTGGATTACCGTAGGCATTGTGCTGTAGCAGGGCAAATGTATGCTCCAGATTGTCTCCCTCACCCCGAAGCACTGGCCAGGTTGCTGCGGGTAACAGATCGCTATCCCAAACCAGATACCATTCGCTTAGATCTGGAATGCCCTCAAAAGCGCCCAATTTTAATAGTTGCTGATAAAACCAGCCAGGGTTATAAAGAGACTTGCCCAGGATGAGTTCGTTACAAATAGATGTTTTCGTGAGATCACTACTGTGGAAAAAGACTTCCTCATTGTGAATATGGAGGGGGGCTGTCTGCCAGGTTTTAGTCAGCTCTTTGAGGGAGTCTACTTCACTGGGGAGGGTGATGATGTGGATAGAGCGGGGTTGATAGTGCGTAGTCAGCCCTTCCATGACCGCTCGTGTATTCCAGCGAATGCGGAAGAGAGGAATAACAATATCGAAGGGGGCTTGGGACATGGTGATCAGCGGTGTCTAAGATGGCGTCTAAAGGGAAAAATGCGTCAGCCTCCAAGATTCATGTGCAGAATCTTGGAGGCTGACTGGTTAACTCGGCCGCTTATACGGTAGACAGCAGCTCAGTAGCTCCGTTGGCATGGGCTGTGACAGTTTCCATCAGGCTGTGACCAACGGTGGAGGGATCTTCTAGACCCACATCGCTGCACAGAGGATCAATTCCCAAGCCTTGGCGGGGGTACTCTTGGCAAATTTCCTGATAGGCACTGATGGCTTCATACAGTTCGTCCTGAGTGAAGATGTTGAGATAGCCACACTTACCAATTTCACCTTTGGGTAAGGGAGCTGCTAGGTTACCACCGCGCTTCTGAACAATTTTTTCCTGGGAAGCCCAGAGGGTCTCCTTGTTCAACATAACATCATGCCAGAGGCTAAGCCCAAACGAGCTAATCAGCTTTAGAACGCGATGGAAGGCGTCGGCAGTAATCCAGTTGTTGCGGTAGCTAATGTAAGCACCAAAGCCCATGCCAATAGCTACGGCATGACCGTGTAGTAACCCGGCCTCAATCTCGAAACCGGGAGACCAAGTATGACCAAAGGCGTGGGGGCGACATTGGTGAGTTTCATAGAGATTGTCATATTCTGCCTCAACATAGCTTCTCAGAGCTGCACCAAGAATTTTTTGAGAAAGAACACTGATCTCTGAGCCTGGCTCACAATTGAGAGTACCAAAACGGGTTTCAATTAGTGCTGGGCCAGCTTCCTCCATATATTCGAACAGCTCTAAATCCTTAATTACCGCCATCTTGATGATTTCGATAATGCCGTGACGCAACCAGCCTTCCCGTAGTGTCTTGAAGAAGAAACGGTCAGTCAACGACAGAATTGGGGCATGGTAGGCACCAAAGAGGTTTTTGTAGCCGAATCCGTCACAGCAGGTACGCGGAGACGGCCCTGCATCAATGCCTGCCACGATGGACGTAGAAAGCATGACGTAGGGAGTATTCCGATGGTAGAGAGCACAGGCAAGACCACCCGTATCGGCAATAACACCGCCACCCATGATTAAAACGGGTTCATGGCGACAGACGCCAAGGTTCTTGAAGTCCCCTAACATCTTCTCGACGGTCCGGATGCCTTTGTCGACTTCCATTGCTCGGTACACTAGCTTGTCTAAGTGGATGCCGTGGTGCCTAAAGTACTTGTCGATTTGCTCACCGTAGTAAGATTCAACATTTTCATCAACAAGACAAACACATCGCCCTAGGGAAACATACATGTCTCGTAGGACAGTTTGCTCAGGATCTAGGCAATTTTCAACAACGCGAATAGACGTGAAGGTCCGTGAAGTCATCACAGCCTCGATGATTTGATCATCACCAGCGCTGACTACGTGGGCTTCGCTCTCACGATAGCTAGACGTTGGGTAGACTGTGTGAGGATTCTCATCTACCAGTCTCTCTGCCAAATCGGTATAGAAACTGCCGTCGGCGCTGCGAATGAGACGTTCTAAAAGCTTGCTGGCTCCTAGGTTTGACTGATTTACTCGATTGGAAAATGTCTTCCATTCTGCCCCTGCAGATGGGTCGAATGCAGTAATAACCTCAGCTAATAGACCAAAAAATCTACTGATGGAGAAGTTGAGACAACTGCGTAAATTACGGCAGGCCGATAGACCTGCGATCGCATCTGCTTCTGCAAATTCTTTACTCAGTTCTTCAGAGAAGGCAGGACTATTGACCAGTGCAAGAATCAAGCTTCTAAACGATGTGCCACAGCAAATAGCTTCAATAGCATCGTCTAAATTTTGATATGCAAAGGGCTTACTGTCGTATGCCGAAATAAACGCTTTCACAGCCGGGGTGGTTTTTGCCATTGTTGTTCCGAGAAAAATAGCAACCGCAATATAACAAACTTTACGATATCAGACAAAATCACTAAAACTGCAACAAAAACATTTAAAGAAGAAAATTTCTCTTTTAATTCTAGAGTAGTAACTTAGGCTACACTGCTAAGATGATTTGTGAGTTATCAAGATAGGAATAACAGATTTTATTTGACTGTAGAATAAACGTAGTCTTTGGAGGGCAGTACATGTGGCTCTTTCTGGATTGTATATAACCACATCGTTGTGTAGTAAGTCTGTGAGCTAGAAGACTTTTTAGTCAATTGTTAAAGGTTAAAATATGCGGGCTTCTAGACCTTAGGCTAAGTGTGTATGGGTACGAATGGTGGTACCTGGATGTGGTAATGAGGTCTGTTCACCAGGTGATGTTCGTATTAGCGACTATTTGTCTGGATTGTTGTTTGCCTTCTGTTGTTGTTAGGAGGGCGGCAGGATGGCCTGTGATGCTCTGGCTGCGATCAGTGGGTTGTTGTTTTGAGCTTTATGTCTTACGTGATTTTTGTCGGAGTGCCCTATTGTCTTAATTGTGTTTCATAGAGAGCGTTGATCGCTTGAGACAGGTGATACCCTCTGAAGAGATAGGGTGTGTTGTTTCGGGCGCAGGTATTGGTGTAGCTTTGCTAGGTCTTCTTAGGAAGAATCTCTATGATTCTACTTTTTGTGAAGACAGCAGCGCTCATAGCTGGCTCTTAATAGCAGAGATGATTAATCTCTGTGCTGTTACTTCCGGTGGCAGTCTCCTGAGGCTAACTTCTCTAAAAGCAGCGTGTGACGATAGTTTGGAAATGGTGTTTGCTAGAGCTTTGTTCTGGGCAGAGATGGTGAATTCTCCCGATTGGTTACTGCACCCAGTGGGCAGTGCACCAGGACAGGTGAAAACCATGCTGCTCGCATCAATGCTTGAAGATCTAATGGGCTAGAAATAATCCACTTTCGGTGCAGATGCCATCTAAAGGACGGTCCCAGCTATTTTTAGGTATCTGCGGTAAGCGGGCAAATTCAAACACAATGCCTACGGTGGGCTTATCTCGCCAGCTAGGCTGGCTCAGCATGCGGTCATAAAATCCGCCACCGTAGCCTAGGCGGTAGCCTTTGACATCGCAGGCGATGGCTGGGACCAGGATTAAATCTACGCGATGGGGCTCGACTAGGGGCGATGTTGGGTCCGGCTCGGTAATGCCGTAGGTGCCAGACCGTAGGGGCCAGCTGCAGCTGGGAAACCAGCGATGCCAGATCAGGTGTTTGCCCTCGCAGCGGGGCAGTCCCCAAGAACGCTGTTTGGCAAGTAGCTGACCTAGGTCTGGCTCATGGCGAAAACTACAGTAGGCTAGCACTGTGCGGGCTGATTGAAAGGTGGACCACTGGTTGAGGTGGGTGCAGATGCGATCGCACTTTTGTTGCCATACCTGGGGTGGCATTGCCTGCCGTGCCTTCAGCAGTGACCGCCGCATTTTGGCTTTCTGGTCCTGAATTTTGGCAATGGACGCTGGTCTATAGGTCTCCGACATCATCGCTATTAGCCGCGTAGGTGCCGTCATCCTACACCCTCGCCCCCATGGCGTCGCGCCCATAGTCCACAATCTTAGCTATAGCTGTCAATCAACCTTTCACGCTAGCGTTAGAAAATATCAGTGCAGGAAGCAACTACCATCGATACCGCCTTACCCATCCAACGACTATCGCAGGATGTGATTAGCCTGATTGCTGCCGGAGAAGTCATCGACTCCCTGGCGGCAGTGGTGCGGGAGCTATCTGAAAATGCCCTGGATGCCGAGGCTACTCGCATTACGATTCACCTGTGGCCTGAGTCTTGGCGGGTGCGGGTAACTGATAACGGTACGGGTATGGATCGTGTCAATTTAGAACAGGCGGCCACGGCCCACAGTACGAGCAAAATTCGTACCTGTGATGACCTGAGCCAAATTCAGAGCTTAGGGTTTCGGGGCGAGGCGCTCCATAGTTTGGCCCAGCTGTCACAGCTAGAGATCCGTAGCCGTGTGGCTAACGACTTGGGCTGGCGGGTTAACTATGGGGCAGAAGGGGCGGTACTAGAGATTGAAGAAGTTGCGATCGCACCTGGCACCGTCGTTACCGCCGACAATCTGTTTGCCCGCCTGCCCAATCGTCGTCAGGTGTTACCTTCCGTAGCCCAGCAGCTGCGTCAGGTCCAGCAAACGGTGCAGCAGCTAGCCCTGTGTCATCCCCACGTTACCTGGCAGGTGGCCCAAACCGACCGTGACTGGTTTACCCTGTGGCCAGGGTCTACGGCTAAAACCGTGCTGCCCCAAATTTTGCGGGATGTGGCCGTCCATGACTTAGCACAGGTCAGCCTCAGCGCCGATGAACTCGACTGTGAAGGCCAGCTCGATCTGCTGGTGGGTCTACCCGATCGCTGCCATCGTCGCCGTCCCGACTGGGTGCGGGTGGCCATTAATGGCCGGGCCGTTACGGCCCCTGTGCTGATGCAGTCTCTGATCTATAGCTTTCGGCGCACCTTGCCGCGCGACCGTTACCCCATCTGTTTTTTACATTTGCGGGTACCGGCTGAGCATATTGATTGGAATCGCAACCCGGCCAAGTCTGAAATCTATTTGCAAGCGACGGATGTGTGGTGCGATCGCATTGCTATTGCCGTCGAAAAAGCCCTACGCCTCTCTAATGTGGCGAGCGATACCCAAACCCAGCGTACTAAGCAACTCTTCAAAACGGCTGAAGCCTCTGCTAGCTATGGCACCCGTGACCCAGATTTTCCTAGCCAGCTCAAAGCCGTCGCCCAGGTGCAAGACACCTATATCGTCGCAGAACACAGCGGCGGCGTTTGTCTAGTAGAGCAGCACATTGCCCACGAGCGAGTTATCTATGAACGGATTAAAGCCCAATGGCAAACCGTTCCGATTGAGCCCGCTATTATTCTCAGCCAGCTCAGGTCACGTCAGGTAGAACAGCTGCGGCGCCTCAGCCTAGAGATTGATCCGTTTGGCGAAAACCTCTGGGCCATACGCACTATCCCAGCGCCCATCGCTGAGCGCGATGACTGTGCCGATGCCCTGCTAGAACTGAGTTTAGGTGGGGATGTCGATGCGGCCATGGTGGCGACGGCCTGTCGAACGGCGATTCGGAATGGCACGCCCCTGGCATTAGATGCGATGCAGACCTTGCTGGATGACTGGCAGCGGACGAAGAATCCACGAACCTGTCCCCACGGGCGACCGATTTGTTTGACGTTAGAAGAATCTAGCCTTTCGAGGTATTTTCGGCGGCATTGGGTGATTGGAAAGAGTCATGGGTTGAGAAAGTAAGTGTCGTGGTTTTCCATGTGTTGAGTTGCAAGTGTGCTGGGTGGGGTTTCAGGGAGAAAATAGCTGGGGCGCTGGGTTGGGTGTGAAAGGTGTTGCTTGGGGTCCCGCCGAGTTCCCCAAACCCCATGGGCAGGGCGGGACGCCGCCCTACAACCCTCGTACCGGAGGGTTTTGATAAATAGCGAATTGGGTTGAGGGCGATCGGCAAAGCGATTTAGAATTTTGCGCTCAGTCGCACAAAATTCTAAAAAGGGTTATCTAGTGCGTTTTCAAATTTATAAAGATCATGAGCAAATGATCTGGGGTAGGAAACCATTCATACTGCTTTTTACTTTCCTACAGAGATAGGACAAGGACGCGTTAAGCAATAACCTCATGCTTTGAGTTTTACACTCTAAGCATGAGGTAAAAACCGATCCAGAACATTTATCACCGACCCCGCCGTAACCCCAAACTTAGTGCCATTAGGGGAAAACTCAGTACGGTGGGTATTAGGGCGGCGTCCCGGCCCTAACCAGGGGGTGTGGGGAACTCGGAGGGACCCCACGCAACCGGTTTTGCCTCTAATCCAGCCCATTGAGCCTGAACATATTCCCAAACCCGATCAACCAACCCCACCTCATTCGAATCAAACCACCTAATAGCCGACTCCTTCTTAAACCAAGTCCGTTGCCGCTTAGCAAACTGCTGCGTATGCCGAATAATCAACATAATCGCCTCTGCCAGCGTTCCATCCCCAGCCAAATACCGTCTAATTTCCCCATAGCCCAACGTATCCAGCAGCGGTAACTCTGCACCGTAACGATTGATCAACCTTTCCACCTCAGCCACAAAGCCTGCGTCTATCATGTGGTGGGTGCGTTGGGCGATGCGCTGACGCAGGTCTTCACCGCAATCTAGCCCTACATATATAAGGGGATAGTCAGGTGGGTTCTCACCCTGCTGGGACGAAATCGGTCGTCCGGTGGCGTAGTAGACCTCTAAGGCACGTAGGGTGCGGACGGCATCATTAGGGTGAATTCGTTGAGTGGCTTCAGGGTCAACCTGTTGCAAAAAGTTATAACACTGGGTTTGGCCTAACCTAGCTAGCTGCTGCCGCAGGTCTGGTTGGGGGGCAACCCGGGGAATAATCAATCCTTTTGCGATCGCATTTACATATAACCCCGTTCCACCTACCAACAGAGGTACCCGTTCTTGCCCCTGATGAATGTTCTCGATTAACCGCTGGGCCTCCGTTTGGTAATCCGCCACCGTCAGTGTAGTGGTCGGTTCACATATATCTATTAAGTAATGGGGCACCTGCTGTCGTTCCGCTAGGGACGGTTTTGCTGTGCCAATATCAAACTCACGATATATCTGCCGCGAATCCGCCCCCAACACTGACCCATTGAGCCGCTTTGCCAGCTGCACCGCCAGACCAGACTTCCCCGACGCCGTTGGCCCAACGACTATAATGAGAAATGGTACATAAGAACTAAAACTCGCCTTGATATTAGTCAACGAAAAAAGCCCGTTTATCTTACGTGTAAATTTTTTTGATCCATCCCTAATAAATACACCTTCTATAATCCATTCAGAATCGCTTTCAGCCCCTTTGTGCTAGAATCCGGGGGCACAATTTCATTTCTAACGCTACTGCGGCTTTACGACCGTCTTAGGAGATAGGAACGCATGACAACCGACTATGGTGCTGATCAGATTCAGGTGCTCGAAGGCCTGGAGCCTGTGCGCAAGCGACCGGGAATGTACATTGGTACTACTGGGCCGCGTGGTTTGCATCACTTAGTTTACGAGGTTGTTGACAACTCCGTTGACGAAGCGCTGGCAGGCCACTGTAGCCACATTACCATTGACCTAAATGCTGACGGGTCCGTCACCGTCACCGACGATGGCCGGGGTATTCCCACCGATGTCCACTCCCGCACAGGCAAGTCTGCGTTAGAGACTGTTATGACCGTGCTCCATGCTGGCGGCAAGTTTGGTGGCGGCGGCTATAAAGTATCGGGCGGTCTCCACGGTGTGGGTGTGTCAGTGGTCAACGCCCTATCTGAATGGGTGCAGGTCACCGTTTGGCGCAATAAAAAAGAGCATGTGCAGCGCTATGCCCGTGGCGAAGCCCAGGGTGAATTAGACGTGAAAAGCGGTGCCGGGAGTCGTACGGGCACCTCAGTCAGCTTTAAACCCGATGCCCAGATTTTTACTGAGACCATTGAATTTGACTACACCACCTTGGCGGGTCGTTTGCGAGAGCTAGCCTATCTAAATGCAGGGGTGGATATTACCTTTACGGATAATCGGCTAGATCTACTTAAGTCTGATGAGCCCAAGGTAAACCGCTACTTCTACGAAGGCGGTATTCGTGAATATGTCGAATACATTAATAAAGATAAGCAGCCCATTCACCCCGACATTATCTACGTCAGTGGTGAGAAGAACGGAGTGCAGGTGGAAGCTGCGCTGCAATGGTGTGTAGATGCCTACTCAGATAATCTGATGGGCTTTGCCAATAACATTCGCACCGTTGATGGCGGTACCCACCTAGAAGGACTTAAAGCGGTGCTGACCCGCACCATGAATAACTTTGCCCGCAAGCGCAATAAGCGTAAGGATAATGAGTCAAATCTAGCGGGTGAGAATATTCGAGAAGGTCTAACGGCAGTCATTTCAGTTAAAGTGCCGGAGCCTGAATTTGAAGGCCAAACTAAAACGAAGTTGGGCAATACCGAAGTTCGCGGCATTGTTGACTCACTGATTGGGGAGATCCTCAGCGAGTACCTAGACTTCAACCCCAGCGTGGTGGATTCTATTTTAGAAAAAGCCATTCAATCCTTTAATGCGGCCGAGGCAGCCCGTCGTGCCCGCGATCTGGTACGCCGTAAGTCAGTGCTAGAATCTTCCACGCTACCGGGTAAGCTGGCAGACTGCAGCTCCCGCGATCCAGCGGAGTCAGAAATCTTTATCGTAGAGGGTGATTCTGCGGGAGGCAGTGCCAAGCAGGGGCGCGACCGACGCTTCCAGGCAATTTTGCCGCTGCGAGGTAAAATCCTCAACATTGAGAAAACTGACGATTCAAAGATTTATAAGAACAACGAAGTTCAGTCGTTAATCACAGCCTTAGGGCTGGGTATTAAAGGCGAAGAATTTGACGCATCGCAGCTACGCTATCACCGTATTTGTCTGATGACCGATGCGGATGTAGACGGTGCCCACATTCGCACACTGTTGCTCACATTCTTCTATCGTTATCAGCGCGCGCTGATCGATCAAGGCTATGTGTATATTGCTTGCCCGCCACTGTACAAGCTAGAGCGGGGGCGCAAACACACCTACTGCTATAGCGAGCAGGAGCTGCAGCGGGGTATTGGTGAGCTTCCCGATAATGCTAAATATAATGTCCAGCGGTTTAAGGGCTTGGGTGAGATGATGCCGGTACAGCTGTGGGATACCACCATGAACCCTGAGAGCCGTACCTTAAAGAAGGTAGAAATTGAAGATGCCGCTGAAGCAGAGCGGATCTTTACGGTTCTTATGGGTGACCGAGTTGCACCGCGTCGTGAGTTTATCGAGACCTACGGACCGAAGCTCAACATGGCAGATCTGGATATTTAGGAGGCTGCTGTTGCTCGCTTCCAGATGGTTTCTCATAGAAAACACAACCTACTCGGTTGATGTGAGCAATCATATCCGGATCTTCAATGTGGTTAAAAATCGATAGATCAAACAGGTACGGTAACAATAAATCATCTAGCTGATGTTCGATAGATAACAGCTGTGTGTGAGAAAGATTTGTACCCACCATAGTCAGATCAATATCTGAACCTGGGCGATAATTACCTTTAGCCCGTGAACCATACAGAATCACACGTTCGATTTCAGCATATTGCTGAAAAATACGTTGTATTTCCTCAATGGTGCTTTTTTCAAGGCCGAACTGTAAGGTATCACGCTCCATTTTGTAGATCCTGATCTAGCAAATCTTTCATCTTGATTTGCAATTCCATAAACAAACTAAAAAATCGGCCTCTTATATTTTCCGCAATCGCTTGAGCCGTGGCCTGGTTATAAGTATGGCTGGTACGATTGCGTTCTTTAATCATATCCATCCAGCTTCCACCATCTTCAATCAGACCTATATTGAAAGCTAGACGGGTCGCATCCCGTGAACCATAGATGTTCTGATTACCCTGGTACTGCAGATAATCCTTACAAAGTAGCGAATCTAGCTCAAGTAGAACAATAAACGTGTTCAGTCCTTATTTACTCAACCTTTTTCGAGCAAATCTATCACTCTCTAACCTGCCAGGGCTACTGTCCCAACATTTGTAGTTTGTAAAGGCTGGCATAGAGACCATCTGCTGCCAGCAGCTGATCGTGGCTGCCTTGCTCTACTAGCCGTCCCTGCTTTAGGACCAAAATTCGATCCACATTGCGAATGGTTGAGAGGCGGTGGGCAATGATAATTGCTGTGCGATCTTCCAAAAGCGTATTTAGCGCTGACTGAATCTGTGCTTCGGTACCTACATCTAAATTTGCGGTTGCTTCATCGAGGACCAAGATGCCGGGGTTGCGGATTGCCGCACGGGCAAAGGCGAGCAGCTGTTTCTCTCCACCTGAGAGATTAGTACCCCGTTCCCTTAGCATGGTGTCGTATCCCTGGGGGAGGTGCTCGATAAAGTTGGCGACGTTGGTGGACTCGGCCGCATGGCGAATCTGGGCTGGAGTGTACTCTTCGCCCAGGGTGATATTGCTGCTGACATCCCCAGAAAAGAGAAACCCATCTTGCAAAATAATCGCCATGCGTTGGCGCAAATCTCCTTGGGCTAGGTCTCGAATATCAACGCCATCGAGCAGAATCTGACCATCACTGACTTCGTATAAGCGGCAGAGCAGTCGAATGATGGAGCTTTTTCCGGCACCGGTGGGTCCCACTAGGGCTACTTTTTCGCCTGGGCGAATGGTGAAGTCTAAATCCTTTAGGACATATTCGTTGGCTTTGTAGCCAAAGGAGACATGGTTAAAACGAATCTCTCCGGGGAGGACATTGCCTCGCCCATCGGTCGGATCAGGGAGTATGGCCGGGTCGTCAATATCTTTGATATCGATGGGTTCATCTAGCAGATCGTTTAAGCGCTCAACGGCGGTAAAGCCGGCTTGGATGGCGGTGAACTTATCGGCAAACTGACGCAGTGGTTCAAACAGGCGCTGGGCAAAGAGGATAAATGTGGTCAGGGTGCCAATTTCCATGTTGTTGCCGAGGACTAGCCAACCGCCGATACCTAGGACACTTGCGATCGCAACCAGTGCAATCCACTCCAGCGTGGCTGACACCGCTGAATCATAAAAGATGGTGCGATCCACCGCGGTCATGTAGCGAGTGTTGGTGGAGCGAAATAAATTAGCATTGAAATTCTCTCGCCGAAACAGCTGCACCACTTCAATGCCAGCAATATTCTCCTGGAGGTTAGAGTTGAGTGCCGACAGCTCCTCACGGGCCTGGTAGTTTGCCTTACGATACTGCTGCTGAAAATACACAATGAGCGCTGTTACGGGACCCAGCAAAAACATCAGCATTAGCCCCAAACGCCAGTCGATCAGCAGCATGATCACCACTGACACCACGATGGAGAACATATCGCTGAAAATACCGATGGCTCCGGTAGAAAACACATCTCCCAGGGCATTGACATCGCTGGTTAAACGGGTAATGAGTCTGCCCACGGGGGTGCGATCAAAAAATCGCATCGATAGGGCTGTGACATGGTGAAACATGTCGTTGCGGATATTGCGGGTGATGTCCTGCCCTACCTTTTGCACTAAATAACTCTGCCAACCGTCAAGGGCTAGCCGAGTGCCAATGCACAGCAACAGCATCACGATCAAAATATTTAATCCGGTCTGTAGAGAGCTAACAGCCAGAAAATCCCAGGCCCCTGATTCTTGATTAATTAATGAGATGGCCTGGCCAATGAGTACCGGCTGTAGCGCCTGGGCAAAGGCTAAGGGTACCAGCAAGATCAGCGGTAAAACCAGGTGTTGCTTCTCTCGAAGAATATAGGGAAGCAGGCGCTGGAATAGCTGCCAGTCATAGCCTGAACCCTGTTTTGGAGGATTAATTGAAGAGGACGCCATGGGGGGGAGAAGCTGTGTGAGAGGTGTGGGTTCTGGGTATGTCTAATTGGGATGAGGGCTGACAATCACCAAACCTTGTTGTTAGATAAGTCAAGGGTTAGGTGAGCTAACGACTCACTCCTAAAAAAGGTTTGGTTGGTGTTGCGCGTTAGCTAAGACCTGCTGGTCTATTGTTTGTTCCTGTCGTGGTTATCGGTAACGATCCTAAGCAGCCACCATTACCTGCTGGCGAATCAAATCAACATAGTCACTCAGGTTGTCTACGTTCAGGCGATAGCTCAGGGGATGGGCCACCAGCCGCGCCGTGCTTTCAAATAGTACTTCTAGCTCGATTAGGTTGTTTTCTTTGAGGGTGCGGCCAGTGGAAACCAGGTCCACAATTGCCTCGGACATGCCTGTGATCGGACCTAATTCCACGGAGCCGGAGAGGGGGATAATCTCAACTGGCAAGTCAATACTTTGGAAATAGCGACGGGCGCTGTGGACAAATTTGGAGGCAACCCGACAGTGGGGGGGTAAGTCGAGGGCTGAGCGATAGGGACCATCTTTTCTCACAGCAACAGAAAAACGACAGTCGCCAAATTTTAGATCCGCTAGCTGGGCTACCTTGGGCTCTTTTTCGTAGAGAACGTCATAACCGACAATGCCGAGCTGGGCCTGGCCATATTCCACATAGACCGGAACATCTTGGGCCCTGACTAATAGTCCCTTGGCTCGGCCACTGCTTTCGGTAATCTGTAGCTGTCGGTTGCTGCTGTCTAGAAATGCACTAAAGTCCAGACCGGCCCCTTGTAACATGCGGATAGTGTCTTGGAGTAATGAGCCCTTGGGTAGTGCAACGGTAATCATTTGGGGCGCTGGGGTGTGGTGGTGTGTAGCTATTTTAACAATTTAAGTGGATGAAGCTACTGTGGATTCTCAGGGCCCCTATTGCCGTGGGTTTGGGGCCATTGTGTCTGAGCGATGTCTAAGCAGCACCGATGGCTTGGGCGGCGGCTTCGGCTGCGATCGCAACGTGGGTCCAATGGGTGCCCCCCTGGCAATACACCACATAGGGCGATCGCAACGGGCCATCGGCAGACAGTTCTGACGTACTGCCGTCAATAAACGTCCCTCCGGCCATCACCAGCTCACTGTCATAGCCGGGCATGGCGGCGGGCACCGGGGCCACATAGGCTTCAATTGGTGAATGCTGCTGAATCGCCCGACAAAAAGCGATTAGTTTATCCGCATCTTCCAGCCGAATCGCTTGAATCACATCCCGTTGGGGCGCGTCTATCGCTGGATTAACCGCGTAGCCAAGCTGACTAAATGTGCTAGCGAGTAAGTAATTGCCTTTAAGCGCTTCCCCCACCATCTGCGGTGCTAAGAATAGCCCCTGAAACAGCAGCCGATTTTGATTAAATGTGGCACCACCGGAGCTACCAATGCCTGGTGATGTCAGCCGACAGGTGGCCGCTTCCACCAAATCGCTCCGTCCGGCCACATAACCTCCGGTGGTGACAATTGTCCCCCCCGGATTTTTGATCAGCGATCCGGCCATCAGGTCTGCCCCTACCGCCGTGGGTTCTCTTGTTTCGACAAATTCTCCATAGCAGTTATCCACAAAGCAAAGGGTGTCTGGATTTTGAGCTTTGACAGCCTCGATAATTCGACCAATCTCATCAATGGTTAGGCTCGGTCGCCAGCTGTACCCGCACGAGCGCTGAATCAGCACCATTTTTGTTTCGGGGCGGATCGTCGTTTCCAGACCTGTCCAATCGACGGTACTGGCAGCCGTCAGGGGAAGCTCTCGGTAGCTAATGCCAAACTCTTTGAGTGATCCTTGGCCCTGACCCCGTACGCCGATCACCTCTTCTAATGTGTCATAGGGGGCTCCCGTCACGGCCAGTAGCTCATCCCCAGGACGTAGGGCTCCAAAAAGTGCGCAGGTAATGGCATGGGTTCCCGAGACAAACTGCACGCGCACGGCGGCGGCGTCTGCTTCGACTAAGGTGGCAAATACCCGATCTAAGGTTTGTCGTCCCAAATCATCGTGACCGTACCCTGAAACCTCTGAAAAATGGTGCGTTCCTACTTTGTGAGTGCGGAAAGCCGTCAACACTCGCGCAATATTTACCTTGACCTGGGAGTCAATTGCGTAAAAAATCGAAAATAGTGCTTGTTCTGTCGGCGGCAGTATCTTCCGGCTATTCACTCGCTTACCTGGGCTAATTTACGCGGGCTCTAATTGTGACGCAAGTTGGCCCTCACGTTAACGCTGAGATTTTTACATGACTGTTGCAAACGCTCCAAAACCTCCTATTAATTGGCCTACAGCGGTCTTTATGGTCGCTGTACATATCATTACCCTACTGGCATTTTTACCGGCGAACTTTAGCTGGAGTGCCGTAGCCGTGGCACTAGTTTTACATTGGATTACCGGTTGTTTAGGGATTACCTTGGGTTGGCATCGTTTGGTGGCCCACCGCAGCTTTAAAACCCCTAAATGGCTAGAATATTTTTTTGTTTTCTGCGGTAGTTTAGCCTGCCAGCACGGTCCCATCGAGTGGATTGGTCTGCATCGTCATCACCACGCCCATTCTGACCAACCGGTTGATCACCACAGTTCTACTAAGGGCTTTTGGTGGAGTCACATGGGATGGATTTTCCATGAGGTGCCAGCCGATGGTGATGTGCCCCGTCTGACCAAAGACATTGCGAACGATCCGTTCTATCTGTTTTGTGAAAATTATTTTCTGCTGATGCAGATTGTTCTGGGTGTGTTGCTATATGCCATTGGTGGCTGGTCCTTTGTGCTTTGGGGAATTTTTGTTCGCCTAGTGGCGGTTTACCACTGCACCTGGTTTGTTAACAGCGCCACCCATAAGTTTGGCTACAAAACCTATGACGCTGGTGATTATTCCACCAACTGTTGGTGGGTGGCTGTGGTGACCTATGGCGAAGGCTGGCATAACAATCACCATGCGTTTCAGTTCTCAGCCCGTCACGGTTTGAAGTGGTTTGAAATTGATGCCACCTGGATGGTGATTCAGCTGCTATCTAAGTTAGGGCTGGCCACTAAGGTGAAGCTACCCAAACCAGAAGATATGCAGGCAGCGTTGCTAACGTCCTAGCGTCGTGATGTCAGCAGGGCACCTCCGGCCAATCCGGCTATTAGTACAGCCACAATCCGAAAGGAGGTTGATAGGACCAGCCAAAATCCTGCGATCGCAAGCAATATAGCTATGACTATTAGCACCCCCAACCAGCCGGATGTCGGTAGCTGGCTATATTGCTTCCATTGGTGTCCTGTCCATCGCCACAGACGGCGATAGGGATGGGCCCCCGACAGTTGCTCAAGACCAAATCCATTATCTCGAATGACATAGATTTGCTGGCAGCGATCGCAGCCAAACGCTTCAGTGAGCGTAATGCTCTGGATCGTTCCCCGGTGTCGACAGGTTGGACAAGGGTAGACCTCGCTCAAATCTACCTTCTGTACTAACTTTTGAGACCGCAGAGCTCGGTCCTTGAAAAAATGACGATGGCGCAGCACTAGCTTGAGGAGAAGGGGCTAAGAATTGGAGCCAAATGTAAAGACGATGGCAGGTAGTCGCACTTAGACATGACCCCAAGGGGCCAGCTAAAAAGTCTTGATGCTGAAAGTTGAAACGGTCTGTCACAGCTTTCACTATCCCTAAACTAGCCATTACTCATGGAAATGCGAGTAATTGTTAAGATCGATTTTAGAGTTGATACAGGCTGTAACGTTGTTTGACCTCAATACTATCTATTGAAAAAAAAATCCCCCAGCTGGACCGACTAACTAACCGTTTTCAAAAAACTCCCATTAATATGTAGACGTGGATTATTAGTTTTAGTCGCAGATAAGGGTAGCCCGCCTACCTAGTTTGTTTGCTAGAACATAATTCCAATATGACATTCGGCCTTGGTATAGCTACCGGCGGTTGTATTGTCGTATCTCCTTATAACTCCTGTGATTTGGGTGGCGTTAGTCCACCCTTTTTTTTGCCCAATTGTAAAAAAACGATGGCGTTAGCCCCATGGGCTTGCCCGTTACCCCACGCGTTAGATGTTAGATTTAGGATCTGAAGCTATCCAAATGCTGTGCGGGATTTATGCCAGCTATCGTCGTTATTCCCCTAATTTGCCTGTAGCAGCGTTTTATTGTCTAGGTATCGCCCATGAGGCAGCCGCCATAACTTAGCCGATGGCAACCCCGTTTGATATCACTTTGCAAATAGTCCTAGCGGTCCTAGCCGGTATTACAGCCCAAGTTATCGCTGAATATTTGCGGTTACCCAGTATTATTTTTCTGCTCAGTTTGGGGGTTGGCTTAGGTCCAGATGTACTGGGGGTCATCGAGCCCAAGGTGCTGGGGTCCGGGTTAGAGGTGATCGTCTCCCTCTGTGTTGCCCTGATTTTGTTTGAAGGCGGCCTGAATTTAGAGCTGAAAGAGCTGGGCCAGGTTTCTGGTAGCCTGCGTAATCTCATTACCATCGGCACGTTTATTACCTTGCTCGGGGGTGGCATGGCGGCCCACTGGTTTGGTGAATTTCCCTGGCCGTTAGCCTTTCTCTATGGCTCCTTGGTGGTGGTAACTGGGCCCACTGTGATTACGCCACTGCTACGCCAAGTGCAGGTAGAGAAGAAAGTGGCCACCATCCTGGAAGGTGAAGGGGTGCTAATCGACCCGGTGGGGGCGATTTTAGCGGTGGTGGTACTAGACATTTTGCTCACCGGCGATACTGATGTGGGGTTTATTGTCGGGGGGCTGGCCCAACGTCTGAGCTTTGGTGCAATCATTGGAGGACTGGGGGGTGCCCTGCTGGGTCAGTTTCTAAAGCGGGCCGATTTTCTGTCAGAAGAGCTGCGTAACCTGGTGGTTTTGGCCAGTGTGTGGGGGCTGTTTGGTCTGGCTCAAAATGTCCGTAGCGAATCTGGACTGATGGCAACCGTCACGGCTGGCTTGGTGCTGCGCGCGTTATCAGTTCCCGATGAGCGCCTGCTGCTGCGATTCAAGGGGCAGCTAACGGTCTTTTCCGTATCCGTTCTATTTATTCTGTTAGCGGCCGATCTATCCATTGATAGTGTGTTTGCCCTGGGGATAGGGTCGGTGCTCACTGTGCTGGCGTTGATGCTGCTGGTGCGCCCCCTCAATATCTATGCCTGTACGCTAAATAGCGACCTCAGCTGGCGTCAGAAACTATTTTTGAGCTGGATTGCGCCCCGGGGAATTGTGTCTGCGTCGGTTGCGTCCCTATTTGCCATTTTGCTCACCGACCGGGGAATTAACGGGGGTGACTCCATCAAAGCTCTGGTTTTTTTAACCATCATTATGACGGTGTTTATCCAGGGTCTGACGGCGCGTAGCATCGCTAAATTTTTGGGCATAACCCAGGCCGATGCCACCGGTGTAGTGATTGTGGGCTGTAATCCGATTGGCCGACTGGTGGGTCGTTTGTTTAGCCAGCAGGGAGAGTCGGTGGTGATGTTTGACACCGATGAGGAGGCCTGTGAGCTAGCCCGTAAGGATGGTTTACAGGTGTATTTGAGCAGTGCCCTCGATGCCGAACTCCTAGATGAAGCTGGCTTGAGTTCGATTGGGACATTTTTGGCCTTGACGACCAATGGGGAAGTGAATTCTGTGGTGGCCGAACGGGCAGCGGAGGAGTTTCAACCGCCCCGTGTGCTGGCAATCTTGCCACGCAGCGACGCAGAGACGGAACCAAAGCCCAATAGCAAGGGGAAAAAGGTAACCCCGACGCCCTTGGCCATTAAAATCTGGAACACCTATTTAAAAGATGACGCTGCTGAGGTCAGTACCACTCAGCTGCAAGAAGAAGACTTTGAAAAACAAAAGGAGCGGCTCAACAAGCTGATTGCCACTGGGGACTTGCTACCCATTACCCTGCAGCGAAATGGCAAGCTCGATGTAGTGTTAGGTCCAGGGACCTGGCAGCCTGGTGACACTGTTACCTATTTAATGCACGATCCAACGCCTCAGCTGCTCAAACGGTTGTCTGGGGGTAAACGAACCGGGCGCCTAGTGACCGATACACTACCGTCTATCCCCGCCAATGAGGCGACATCAGAGACTGCCGCTGATTCGGAGGAGAAGCCGTCGGGCGGGCTGCAGCCGTCATAGGGGGGCTGCAGCGTGACGGTTTGAGATCGCGACCACCGCTGCTACAACAACGGCACAAATTGTCTATCCTGATTTCAGCAGATAAAATCATCTCGAAGATCAGCAACGTCTAATTTTTTACTGATTAACCCAGTGTCCCCATGCACTTGGAAATAGTGCCCCAAACGTGCCATGTCTAACCCGCCTAAGCTATCTTCCCCCAGTCCAGCCTTCGCAAATAAGATGTTGCATCAGCTCAAAAAGTTGCTAACTAGCCCCTATGGTGTCGCAGCGCTTGCTTCCCTGAGTTTTCATGGTGTGATGTTTGCGGCAGCTCCTCGTTTTTCGTCGGCGTCCTTTGCCGCGTTTAGCGATGAGAATCCGTCTGGGGAGACACGCACGGTCCCTTTAGTTACCCTATCCCCGGCTGAGCAAGGGCGGCTACCCAACTTTACGCGTCCCTCGCTGCCGCCAATCCCCAATAGCTCATCGTCGGCTACTACCTCCCTCAGGACATTACCGAGCGCCAGTACCCTAACTCGTCCCAGTAGTCCCCTGACTCGCTCTAATATTTTTGATCGGTACACCAACCGCACCAACATCTCCCGCGGTAGCCGTCGATTTAATCATCCCTACAATCTGCCTACCGCCAATCCCCCGTCTAGATCCGCCCGAAGTAGCGATAGACGAACGACTATTGTGGGCGATATTCCGGCACCGCCCAGGGATTTTGGCCGAAATTTAGAGTCCGATGCAGACACCTTAGAAACAGAGTTAGAACTTGAACGCCAGGCTGAAGCGCGGGCGGCGGCCGAGGCACCGACAGGGTTACCCGAACTCCCGCCGCAATCAGAAGATGTTCCAGAAACTGAGGGCTCGGGGACTGAGGGCTTAGACCCGGAGAATCCAGAGGTGGCTATCAATGCTGAGGAAAGCAGAGAACCCACTCAGTTGGAAAGACTGCAGGCCAAGTTCAAGCATGATCCGACGGATACTTCCGAGGACGCGGGAGCCCTCAGATATGAGGCTTGGCTAACGCCGTCTGAGGGTGAAAGTGAGACCTCTGACGACGAAGCCTCCAGTGAAACACCCAGCGACATACCCACGGCTGATGCAGGTGCAGTGGAGGTGGAGGCCTTGAATTTATGTGTGGCCAACCCACCTAATGACGGGTTGGTGGGTATTTTAGTCGCCCCTGATGGCACCCCAGAGGAATCAGTGGTACTCCGTAGTACTGGGTATGAGTATCTGAATCAAGCAGCCCTCGACACATTGTTAGAGGAGGGGGATTTCCCGGAAACAGAGACAGCGGTGCGCTATCCCTTTGATGTGCTTGTTGGCTACGATGCTGAAACCTGCCAGAGCGGCGAAGCAATTATCGAGACAGCTCAAGACGCGCCGAACACCCCAGAAGAGTAGAGACAGTGCTCTAAACTCGACGGGTCAGGGTCATGCCGTGACTATCGGTGCCACAGGTGCTGAGTAGATTGTAAGCACTGGCGAGGGCCTGAACACGCGCGGTTTTGTCGGGGGTGGGTCGCCACTCGGCAGGATGATCGTAGGCATAGTAGGTCTCTACACCATCAATATCCATGGCGGCGGCGGCCGGAATCAGTTCTTCTGGCGAGCGGCGATATCGCACTGGGTGGGCTAAAACAGCGATGCCGCCAGCGGCTTGGATGGCCTGAATAACTGATTTTGCCTGGCGATCTTCACCCATGGGGGCACCGCCTTGCAAATAGTGTTTGAAAGCCTGGTGTTGAGGATTAAACGCGTAGCCCAGAATATGAACGTCTATCCCCAGCAGGCTAGAGGTAATTTCCACACCGCACCAAAGCCTGGGCAATTTTACCTGTGGGTGCTTTGACGACCAGTTAGACGGATGGGTCCAGCGCCAGTTTTCGAGCCACTTGCAGGCCTGCTGATAACCCTGAATAGTGTGGTGGTCAGTAATGGCAAAGCCCTTAAGCTGTAAATGAATAGCTTGCTCCATTAGGTCGCCAGGGCTGAGTTTCCCATCGGAACAATGGGTATGCATGTGAAAGTTGTAGTGGCGAGGGCAGCTATGGACTGTAACCTGCTGAAAAATGTCTTTTAATTCTTGAGCAGATTGACTGGCGGGGTAGCGTGCGTTGAGGTTGGCAGAGGGCTCAGCCATAGATAGAGCTAAAAACTATTCATGATACTAATATACCCAAGACTCTTAAACTGCAAGGCCTTAAGAGTCTTCAAATCCTAGAATGTCGCCGTTGCTGATTTAGGAGATGAACCGAACGGTTAAATATGTTACAAGACAGCATCTTGCAAATAAAATCATCTTGAGAAGCAGCAACGCCAGACTTTTAATCCTAGAAGATATCTGTTGATAGTTTAGTCCCTTTAATATTTGAGGTGTTGGGCCTTTATGAACGATTTCTCTTTACCCAGTGACGGTTTGCAGGGGACATTTATCCAGTAGGGGAAAAAGATATTTACCGATTTACTTAAATAAGGTCACCGTAGGCCCATGATTTAATGCATTAAATCATGGGCCTACGGTGATGGCTGAGATTATTTATGGCCTGAACGGTGACCCCAGTGCTAAAACCAAGGGCGCGTCAGGTTAGGTGGCGTTATTACGCCGCGTAATTAAACAAGGTATCTAGATAAACCCTAGATGTGCGTCGATCGCTGTCACCGTTTTGCATTAGGAACAACGATAGTGCTGCCGCAAATATCCGATCTTGATCCCAAGCAGGATGATTCTCTAAATATCCCGTGAGAGCGTCGTGGAGCTCCTCAGGAATCTCCGCCAGGATACTAACAGTAACTTTCATGGATGGGAAAACCTCAATAGTTGCATCACGTCCCAGGTGAAAACTGACAAAATTTTGCAGCAGCGGGGCGGACCGTCAATGTTCAATCCGATGGGCATGACTTTTACGATTGAGACATTGGAAATAATCCAAGGGTAGTCAGGTAATTTTGCTAATGGGGGGAGGGGTTGTCAACGCCAACATGGTTGGAGTCTGGGGTATGAAGGAATTTCTAGGCACGAAACCAATAGGGTTTAGGTCTTATTTTTGTTGCATTACGTTACCTATGATGGACCGCTTCTCAGATTTATTCTGTGATTAACCCTCTCCCCAGAATGGGGAAAGATGTGGATTTCTCGTGTAAACCTGTGGAAAACTTGTGGAAAACCCCCGTTTGCTTGTGGAAAACGTGTGGATTCTATGGGGAAAAGTGCTAGGGAAGATAAAAATCTATTTCCTTACTAAAAGGTATCTAAAACAACACTATGGCTGTGTAAAAACAGACATAGTGTCTGCGTGTAATGCCGTAGGTGACATGGCTGACGGGAGGGCGGTGTTTGAGCCTATAGGTCTAACTGGGCTAGGCCGAGATAGCGGATGCCCGTAGGAGAGATGTCGAAACGGCAGGGTAATACCTCAACCCCAGCTGCGATCGCATCCCGCAGTAGCTGACCATATTTGGGGTCGGCGCTATCCCCCGGTGCAAACCGATCACAGTCACCCCGGTTAATGAAGTACAGCATCACAGCCCGGGCTTCAGGCACCAGGGCGGTCAGTTCCCTCAGATGTTTTTGTCCTCGGGTGGTGACGGTGTCGGGAAAAAGACAGAGACGGTCCTGGGCCCAGGTGGAATTTTTCACTTCTATATAGACGGGACGCTCGGCGGTGGTTAAGAGAAAGTCGATCCGGCTGTTTTCGCCGTAGGGGACTTCGCGCTTGAGGGTGTCGTAGGGCTCTAGCTGCTCAAAGACATGCTCGCTCAGGGCAGATTGGATGACTCGATTGGGTAGGGCGGTATTGACCCCAGTCCATGTGGGGCCATTGTCTTGGACTTCGGCCAGTTCCCAGGTATAGGCCAGTTTGCGTTTGGGGTTATCACTTTTAGAGACCATGACCCGACCGCCCACATGGCACACCCCGGTCATGGGCCCCGTATTGGGGCAATGGGCCGTAATGGTCTCCCCCGAGCTGAGTTCAATGTCTGCCATAAATCGTTTGTAGCGCTTGAGCAGGGTGCCTTCTAGCAAGGGGGGAAAGGTGTGAACCTGGATTGGGGTCATGAATGGGGGACTCCTATTGAACTGTGGGACAAAACTTGATACTCTCTAATTCCTGTGAAATTTCGGACTATTAGCGGTAGCGGGGCAGGGTGGTTGTCCTCCGTTTAGTATGCTCCTATCAATGCTCTCAGGCACTGGGTTTGCACTCCATGGGACCACGTCAGCTTTTCTATTGGCTGGGTGTATGCCACTGTAGTTTTTAGTATCTGTTAATTTCGTTAGTATTTTTGCTGGTTAGCTCCGCGACGGCTGTGTTGTGATTGGGCACAGCCATTGGTCGTTAAGCATTTAGGGTTGGGTATCTAGTGACGAAGCGCTCCTTGGCTGGCATTGCCGGAATTGTTGCGATCGCAACCCTAATCAGTAAAGTATTTGGCCTTGTCCGCACCCAGGCCATTGCCGCCACCTTTGCGGTCGGACCGGTGGCCGATGCCTATGGGTTAGCCTATGCCATTCCCGGTTTTCTACTGGTGTTATTGGGGGGCATCAACGGTCCCTTTCACAGCGCCATTGTGCGCGGTGTGGCCAATCGCAAAAAGGACGAAATTGCCCCCCTGGTAGAAACCATCACGACTTTAGTAGGGATAGGGCTGCTGTTAGTCACCCTGACTATTGTCATCTTTGCCCCATCCATTATTGGTATCCTGGGCAATCGCCTGAGCGAAAATACAGAAGCCGGGGCCATTACCCGCGACATTGCCATTTTACAGCTGCGGATTATGGCCCCCATGGCCATGTTCGCCGGACTGATCGGCATTGGCTTTGGCACTTTAAATGCCGCCGATCATTACTGGCTGCCCTCCATTAGCCCCCTATTTTCCAGCAGTGCGGTGATTGTCGCCTTGGGGGTGGTGTTTTTTACCCTGGGCGATAAAATTGCTGAGCCCCGCTATGCCCTAGTGGGTGGTGCCGCCCTGGCCGCAGGCACCCTGGGTGGTGCGGTGCTGCAATGGATGGTACAGGTGCCAGTGCTATGGAAACAGGGATTGGGGCGACTGCGGCTGCGATTTGATATCCAAGATCCGGCTGTCAAAGATGTGCTTAATGTTCTGGGTCCGGCCACATTTTCCTCCGGCATGATGCAAATCAATGTGCAGGTGGATCTGTTTTTTGCCGCCGCCTTGCCCGGCACCATCGCCGCCCTTGACTATGCCAATCTGCTGGTACAAACCCCATTGGGCATTATTTCCAATGTGATTTTGGTGCCCTTTTTACCCATCTTTGCCCGTTTGGCAGACCCCATCCACTGGGATGAACTCAAGCAGCGCATCCGTCAGGGACTGATGCTGACGGCTGTGACCATGCTGCCCCTGAGTGCCGTATTTATCACCCTGGCGTTGCCCATGGTGCGGGTGGTGTACGAACGGGGAGCCTTTGATCAAAACGCATCCCAGCTGGTGACCTCGGTACTCATCACCTATGGCGTAGGTATGTTTGTGTATCTGGGGCGAGATGTCCTAGTGCGTGTGTTTTATGCCCTGGGCGATGGCGACACTCCCTTTCGCATTAGCCTGTTTAACATCGGTCTCAATGCGCTGCTGGACTTTCTTTTGATTGGTCGCTACGGTGCCCCAGGTCTGGTTTTGGCCACGGTGGGGGTAAATCTGGTCTCCATGGTGGCCCTGCTAATTCTGCTATCTCGCAAAATCAACGGCCTACCATGGCTCGACTGGGCTCGTCCTTTTGTTCTACTGCTGTTAAGCAGCGGTCTGTCAGGGATAGCCGCCTGGGCCAGTCGGTTGGGTCTAGAAACCTGGCTTGGTACAGAAGGCTTTCTCCAAAACCTGATTGTTTTATGTGGAGCCGGGGCCGTCAGCCTTAGTGTATTTGGCATAGCGGCCCTGGCCCTGGGCATTCCCGAAGCTAGGATGCTGATTGAGCAGCTAAAGGCAAAGTTCTTAAGGCGCTAAGAGAGTCGCTTGTTACCGTTGCTGATTTAGAGGATGAACCAATCGGCTCGATATGCTGTTTGACAGTATCTTGCAGATAAAATCATCCTGAGGAGCGGCACCGCTCGTTTGTTTATGTGTTGGGTTCTAGCAATTTGGACAGTTGCGCAACTGTTCAAGTTTGGTGGGGTCTTTAAGCACCAGCGTCCGTCCCTTGACTGTGTATGCTTCACCCACATAGCCTGTGCGGTCAAACAAGATCTGGTGAATGTGCTGGTCTAGTTTGACCGGGTCCTTAATGCGACCGCGATAGTACTCTTTAATTTCGTATTCAATGCCCAGATCACCCATGAGGTCATGCAGTTTGGTCTCCTCTCCGCTTAAAAGAGCCGCACGAGCCGTCGGATTTTGCCACACCTTCATCAGCACCGAATAGGGCACCCCGCCTAGGGTGATGGCGCCGGTTGTGAAGAGGACCACCCCTGTGCCAATCGCCATAATGGTGCCGACCACGCCAACAATCACCGCGTTACCCATGGTTTTCTTAGACTTTTGGCGAGCCTGAATGGATCGGAGTGAGTACATGGCGGCTTCTTGATAGGCGGACGAATTGCATCCAACTTAGCGACTAGTGAGAAAAATCACTAAGTGCCTATGGGTGAATTTATACAAGCTTTATAAAGTGGCGGAATTTTAGTGCGCAGGTTTTCGGAGGTTGTCCCTTTGATGAACTTCGCAGTACTTCGTGCATCTACGGTCTAAGGCGATCCGTGGGTGATAAGTTCATTGAGCTCATTGCGTATTCCTAAACAGATAGGGCTAAATGCAATTAGGCCCGGCTGCCAAGAAGCTTGTCGGGCGCTGGCGTTGTGATTTGAGGTGTGTGATGCAGTCTCAACTGGTTTCCCTTCCAGACTTAACTAACGACGATCGCGAGGCGATGTATCGTCTCCTGGCCCATCATTTTAAGGGGGTAACTCCGACCACCTTTGCCGCCGATCTAGCGAATAAAAACTGGGTGCTCCTGATCCATGACGGTGTTAATCAATTACAAGGATTTTCCACCTTGCGCCTTTATGATGTCACCGTAAATGGGCAGACCTTGAGTGTCGTTTACTCTGGTGACACCATTGTTGCGCCTGCGGCGTGGAGTAGTGCCACCCTGCCCCGTGCCTGGATTCAGGCCATTAATCAGCTGCGTCGCTCGAATCAGCGTTTATTTTGGCTATTGATCTCATCAGGGTTTCGCACCTACCGACTGCTGCCCACATTCTGGCAAATATTCTACCCCCGTTACGATCAGGTCACCCCCGAACCCATGCAAGAACTGATGGATTATTTGGCGCAACAACAGTTTGGCGATGCCTATGATGTGGGCTCCGGCATTGTGCGCTTTGCCCATCCCCAGCAGCTATCGACCGTGCTGGGGACGATCCCTCCCGAGCGATACTCCGATCCCCACATTCACTTTTTTGAGCAGGTTAACCCAGCCCATGGCCAGGGCGATGAGCTAGTGTGTTTGACGGAAATTTGTGCTGAGAACCTGACGGCAGCCGGTCGACGGATGTGGTTTGGTCGCAGTTGTACAGCGGCATGAAACAAGAACAGCATTCTGTCTTTAACCGTCTCGACCGGTTTGTTGAAGGATGGTATTGGGCGATGCCCTGCTATGAGCTAAAAGTGTCGCAGGCAAAACCACTTACCCTGATGGGAAGAGAGTTAGTGCTCTATCGCACTGCGCAAAAAAAAGTTGTCGCATTGGATGGTCATTGTCCCCACATGGGGGCAGCGTTAGCCCAGGGCAACGTGCAGGGCACCCATCTTTGTTGTCCGCTTCACCACTGGCAGTTTGACCATCGGGGTCAGTGTGTTGATATTCCGGCCTGTGGTCAACACGATCAGGTTATGGCCGAGGCTAAGATTCAGGCATGGCCTACGGCCGAACGCTATGGCATGATTTGGGTTTGGACGGGGAAAGAGCCCAAATATCCGCCCCCCTATGTGCCTGAACTCGCTTCTGTGGACTGTGATGTCTCCCTGAGCTACCGCTTTGAGCGCAATTGTCATCCGAATGTGTTGATGATCAATGCCATTGATGCCCACCACTTTAACTCAGTGCATAATCTCCCTTTAGAGGTGAAGTTTAAGGCGGCAGCCCTGAATGACCATGCCCTATGTTTAGACAATGTTACCCGTGGGGGGGAGGCCTCTCGGTTTGTAAAGCTAATCCGGCCCCTGTATCGCAACGAAGTTACCTATAAAATGTGCTACTGGTATGGCAGCACCGGAACAGTAACCCTAGGGCCAGACTTTTTCCATTTTCATATTATGTTTGCTTTACGACCCATGCCGGGGGGACGCACCGAGGGGTGGACGATGTTGGTGACCCCAAAACGTGTGGGCAGACGATTGGTTAACCCTCTGGTGCTATGGATTACGCGGCAGGTGGCTGCTTACTTTGCAACCGGTGACATTCAAGTATTTGAAGGAATTCGGTTTGATTTTAAGACCCCCCTACAGGCGGATCGGTCGATCTTGCAATTTGTCCGCCATGTTAATCGACAGAATGCATTGAACTGGGGTGATTGGAGTAGCGCGGTATGATGATGAAACAATCTTCTCCAGTATCGGGTTTTGAGCTGCCAGAACTAGCGGCGGACAACAAAATAAACCGAGTGTTGGCAGCGGCTTTGCAATCTCGCGATCTGTCCGATGTCCCAGTTTTTGAAGAACCTTCCATTTACTGGGGAGCAGCCTACTTTGGCTTAGATCGGGTGTCGATCTTTCAAGTAGCTAGTGAGCGGAAACAACAAGAGATTTTATGTCAGCTAAATCAGGGGTTGTTGCATGAGTCCCTAGCCATTGAGCAGGCGGGGGTGGGCTATATGGCCAAGATGGTGCTGATGGCTGACAGCAGCCAGGAACGGATGCTCTATAGCTTGTTTGGCGCAGATGAGACAATGCATCTTGCTCAGCTTCAGCCCTATGCTAAATCCGATATGGAGAAGATTGCTGCCGATCCCTTTTTACAGCTGCTGGCTGAAATTGTAGAAAGCGCTGATAAATTAGTGCTCCTATTTGTATTGCAGGTGGTGTTAGAGGGATGGGGCCTAACCCATTATCGCAGTTTGGCCAAGGACTGCAGTGACCAAGGACTAAGGCGCTTGTTTCAGAGTTTTTTGCAGGCCGAGTCGCGGCACCATGGCACAGGGGTGATGTTGTTTAGTCAGGCTCAGGTGTCGTCTAGTAGCCAGACTGCCATTGTGGACTGTTTAGCTACGTTTTTGCAGATGGTGCGGGTGGGACCCCAGCGGGTGATGGGTGCGATCTCAACCCAACTCGGCCACCTCTCTCGCCCCCAGCGGATCAAGATTCTTCAGCAGCTAGACACGGTAACCCATAGCCATCAGCGTCTACAGTTGCTGAAAGCCTTAATGACTAATACTGGTGGCACCATCGTTGACACATTGGAGGCCAAAGGATTATTTACGCCCCTAAGCCCAGAGGAGGCTGCCAGCTATGGTTAGGTTAGACGCAGTGCCACAGCTCAACTCCAGCCCCCTCCAGCGCAGACTGGAGATTAACTATCGGCGCAATCAAAAGCAAGATCATACCCAGCTGCTAGACCAAGCCGGGCAAGACTTTGACTATGGTGAGTGTCGCGACCGCTATTGGAATCCTGAACCCTATTCTTTGCTATACGGTACGCCCCTCTGGGAACAGGCTAGCGACTACCAGAGAACGGTGCTAAACCAGCTGTATTGGGTGGCCTATTACTCACAGATTATCTCTGCGGAGATTGCGACTATATTCTTTAATCAGACCAGTGCAGCGGCGCTCTATGCCCACGATGGATTTCGCACTATCTGTGACATGTTGGACTTAGAATCTTCCCAGGAACGGGCGCACATCGCCGCCTTTCGTGCCGTAGCAGAACAGACGGAGCAGGCGCTGCTGGGGAAACGGTTATTTAGCTACCCCATGCGGGGACCGTTTACGGAAACCATGATTTGTGCTGACACCAATTGGTTAAAACGCTGGTGGAAACAGCTACAGCTGCATGCGTTTGGTCTGATTTCTGCTAGCAACAGCTTTTTGGCCTGTCAATATTTTACCGTGCGGGGGCTGCGGACTCTCAATGGCAAACTGGTGCAGCATCAGCTCAGCCGCTATTACCAAACCGCTGATAGTCAGGAGAATGCGCCTATCCCATCCAAAATCTCGTTCTATCATTTTATGGATGAGAGTTTTCACTTCAACAGTTCGACGCTGTTGTCCCATGAGGTGATTGGCTGTTTGCCAAAACCCACACGGTTTGAAACCCTGGTAGCGAATTTGGGGATTCGTGGCTGTCAGCAGGATCATCGTCAGTTTTCGGTGGCGGTAAATGGCATTTTTTGGCACGATCCGGCGCTGTATTCCAGGGTGTATGAACTGTTGCGATCGCACCTCTTTGCCATGGATGACACCGAGGCCCGCACCATGATGCAGGCCTGCTTCACCCAAGAATCTGACGGATTACACCGCAGCTATCTCACCCATCAAGAAGCGACGGCATCCTACCGAGTATATCTAGAGCCCTTGGACTATGTGTGGTCTGATAATCGAGCCATGGCCATTATGGAGAAGACCTCAATTGAAGGGTATCTGTGTACCCAGCGACGGGCGTTGGCGAGATTTTTTCAAAGCTTGGAAAACGTTGGGTATTGAAATGATGTTGTATTTACGGGAAATAAATGGCCATGACGACCCTCTTTAACAACTGGGATATTGTGGCAAAAGGTTGGTACCTGGTCACCGCATCTAAAACAATTTCGCAAGCAACCGTGCAGTCGTTTACCATCTGCGGACAACGGATTGCCCTATTTCGCGGTAGCGATGGCCAGGTACGGGCCCTGGATGCCTATTGCCCCCACATGGGAACTGACCTGGGCATTGGTAGCGTTGATGGCAACCAGGTGCGCTGCTTTTTTCACCACTGGGCCTTTGATGGTAATGGCCAATGTCAGGATATTCCCTGCCAGGACCATGTCCCTCCCGGGACCGCAGTCCAAGCCTATGCCACAGAAGAAAAATACGGCTTTATCTGGGTTTACCCCGACAAGGTGGCCCCGAGACCCGTGGCTGAGTTTGATGAACTCAACGGTGAGGCGCTGGCCGTGGTGGCTGATGCCCCCCTGACCCGCCAGTGTCATCATCACATCTGTATGATCAACGGCATTGATGTGCAGCATCTGCAAACGGTTCACCACCTACCGGTAGACCTGTCGCTGTCGCTACAGCAAGACGGAGAACACATTGACTTTACCCTCAGCGGTGAGTTTTTAGATACTAACTGGCGAGAACGGTTAGGGCGCATCATTTTGGGGCCGCGCTATGCCTATTCCATGCGCTATGCCCACGGCTGCCTTGGACTCCTCACCATGATGCAGGAGGTGCGCTGGATACCCAAGCTGCATATGCTCTATGCCTATCGACCCACAGAAGCTGGAGAAACCTTTATCCAGCCGATATATGTGACTAAAAAACGACCGGGGTTGTGGGGATGGATAGTCACTCACCTGCTGCTGTGGCTAACGAGGCTAAGCTACTATGTCCTGCGGGGAGAAGATGGCAAAATCTACGACAATATTCGCTTTAGCACCGAACGGCTTTTACCAGTGGATGAACCCATTGCCCGGTATGTCAGATATGTCAATGGTCTGGTGCCCTCTCGATGGTCGAGGCGTTCTCCTGCGGTATCCCTCTCTGAAGAGACCCTTTCTTCAGAAGCCACCTCTTCAGATCCCATCTCTTCAGAAAAAGAAGCATTGAACGGAGAGCATAAACGAGGGAGGACCACCGATTTGGACCTGTGCGCTTCGTCTGCTCCGCAAGGAGATCCCGAACGGGTATCTAAAACTGGTCAAAGGGAATAACAGTCATGGTCTGTAAAATCTCTTTCCCCGACAGCGATTATGCATCCCTAACCCTCGACGCCCACACCCCCCTGGCCGACACACTTACTGTGCAAAACTCTCCTATTCTCTTTGGCTGTCGTACGGGTATCTGTGGCACCTGCTTAGTCTCCGTCATCGGCGACGTTTCGCCCCCATCCCCTGATGAACAGGAGTTGTTGGATGTGCTGGCCCCCAACTACCCTAATGCTCGTCTGGCCTGTCAGCTTGATATCACCCACGACCTGAAAATTTGTTCCCATGAAAGCTCCGACACAAGTCCCGACAGAAATTCAGTTTGAAGACTTTTGGTATGTTGTTGCCCCCAGTGACTGTCTCACCGCCAAAACGGTTTTGCACCGCACTGTGCTGGATGAGTGGCTGGTGATTTTTCGCGGCGCTGACGGTCAGCCCGTGGCCTTGAGAGATCGCTGTCTGCATCGCAATACGAAACTGTCTGGGGGACGGGTTCACCAAGGGCGGCTAACATGCCCGTACCATGGCTGGCAATATGACAAAACGGGGCAGGTGGTTAATGTGCCCGCTGAGGGAGAGCGTTTTGAGACCACCCGCGGTCGATGTGCCAAAGCCTATGACACCTGTGAGCAAGATGGCTATGTGTATGTGCGGTTGGGCGGTGCACCCGGTGCCTTGACCACTGAGCCCTTTGCCATGCCCCATTACCAAGAACCCGGTTGGGAAACGGTGCGGGTGATTAACCGGTTTGCCAATGGCGTTACCAACTGTGCTGAAAATTTTATTGATATTCCCCATACGGTTTCGGTGCACCCTGGCATTTTTCGCACCGCTCGCCAGCAGCCCCTAGCGATGACGGTGGAGCGCCACCAGGGCAGTGTCACCGCCACCTATCGCAATGAAACCAATAATTTAGGCTGGTCTCGCTGGTTTCTAAACCCTAAGGGGCATGAAATCTATCACCGAGATGCCTTTCATATGCCCAATGTGACCAGCGTGGAATATACAGTGGGTCCCCATCGCCGCTGCTTTATCACCAGCCAATCAATTCCGGAGAGCGAAAATTCTACCCTGGTGTATACCGATGTCACGTTTAACTACGGTATTTGGAGTCGATTGGCGAAACCCTTTGTGCGCTGGACCGCTCAGCGGATTATCGACCAAGATATTGTGGCGTTGGCGGTGCAGGGGGCTGCGATCGCAAAATATGGCACCCACTTTCACCACACGCCAGCCGACACTATCCATGGATTTGTGGAATCTATTCGAGCTGCGATCGCAGCGGGCAAAGACCCACGCACCCTGCCCCATAAGTCCGCTGACGTCACCTTTTGGGTATAGGCCATGATTGTTTTTGGTACCTTTGTTCTTTTAGTTGGCCTTACCGCCTGGCACAGCTGGCCAGACCTCAGCCAGAAATCCCTGGCAGACTGGATTCTAGATGGTGCTGGTTTGTGGGTACAGGGCCTCCTGATTCCGTTATTACAGCTCACCCTATTACAGACGTTGTATCAGCAACTTTTTCCTGCCTGGCACCACAGTCTGTCTGTGTACCCTGTGTTCGCCTTTATCCTAAGCTTTGTGGTGGTGGACTATCTCTATTATTGGAACCACCGATTTCTCCATAGTCGCTGGGGCTGGTTTGCCCACCAGGTTCACCATACGGTCACCACCATGGATGTATTGGGCACATCGCGGAATACGCTGTGGAGTAGTTTTTTAATTGTGTATCTGTGGGTACATGGGCTGTTTATTTATCTGTTAGACAGCCCCACGGCCTATGTTCTAGGCGTCAGTCTCACCGCTGCGCTTGACCTGTGGCGACACAGCCGATTTAGTCCGTCGGGCCCCTGGTATTACTGGCTATCGGGATGGTTGATCCTCCCCCAGGACCATGGATGGCACCATCACAGCGCGGTCTGTAACTATGGTGCCAATCTGAAGCTGTGGGATCGGCTTCACAATACGCTGCATTCTTCAAATCAGTGGCCATCAAGGTTAGGGCAGGCCAGCCGTTTATCCCTGTGGCGTCAGCTGATATTCCCCAATTAACTTCGTTACACTGGATTGCTGTTACTTAGTTTGCATCTGATGCCATCCATCGAGTCCAATGAGCGCCTGATGCTCATTATTATCTGTGCCATTCCCTTTGCCGCCTTGCTCTACTGCGGTTTGGTCTTTGCCACTGTTTTAACGGTTCCCGCTGCCAAAACATATCCCCTTATTTTTGGGGGCATCTTTGCCCTGATTCCCCTCGTTACGGGGGCCGCGATCTGGGTAGGTCCCCGCCGCCAGTCTAGTCATGACTCCATTAAGTAAACTATTATCTTTTTTCCCTAGCGTTACCCTGGCTGGAGCCGCACTTGCTTCGCTTTATGGCATCTGGGGGCGCAGCCCTTGGGGGCTGTTGCTGGGGCTATTTTTTCTCTATGGTCTGCCGGTACTGTCCTATCGACTCCACAGTCGGCGTTATCCCCTTAACTACGGCATCAGCTATCTCCAAGGAGATGACTATTCTCCCTGGTGGGGGAGCCATCAGTTGCAAGTCATCTATGTGGCGTTCCCGGTGCTGGAAACCTTACTCAGACTGGTGCCTGGATTGTTCTCGGCCTGGTTGCGGCTGTGGGGGGCACAGGTTGGCAAACACGTGTACTGGACACCGGGCTTAGAAATTGCCGATCGAGGGTTGTTATCGGTTGGTGACGACGTTGTGTTTGGCCATCGGGTGGGTCTATCTAGCCATATTATTAAGCCCCGCCGCGACAATCTGATGTTGTATGTAAAACCCATTACCATCGGTGACGGTAGTTTTATCGGTGCTGGGTCTTACCTTGGACCGGGGGCAACGGTGACAGCTGGCAGCTATCTGACTGCGCGCAGTGAAATTTACCCCAATGTGACCGTTGATGGTCTTGCGGATGAGGCCCACCCGGATGATTGCTCCCCGGAGGCCCACCATGCGCTGGCTGATTAAAGGGTTGGAACTATTGCTGGCTCCTACGGCCAAACAATTTGGTCATGCATTGTCCCAGCCGCAAGCAGCCCAGCGCACCTTACAAACCCAATTATTTCAGCAAGTTAGCCAGAGCGACTATGGCCGGTCTTTAGGGATTAAGTCTATTGACGACTGGCATCAGATTCCGATTGTCACCTATGACGATCTGCGCCCTTGGATTGAGCAGAGGCATTCCCTGACCGCCGACCCCGTTCTCTTCTATGAGCCAACATCTGGCAGCCGTGGTCCTGCAAAGCACATTCCCTACACCCGCGCGCTAAGGCAGTCGTTTAATACGTTGTTCTGTATTTGGGCCCATGACCTGATTAGCAATGGCCCCAGATTTGAAACGGGCAAAGTCTATATGTGCATTTCCCCTAAGCTTTTGGCTCCTGGAGAAACGCCAGCGGGATTGCAAGACGACTCCGAATATTTAGACCGATGGCTACGCTGGGTGCTCAAGCCGTTTCTGGTATCCCTGCCCGATGCCCACCAACCCCAATTACCTGAGGTATTTCAGGCCAATCTCTGTAAAACCCTGCTGCTCGAAGAAAATCTAGAGAGTATCTCCATTTGGAGTCCTAGCTTTCTGACGGTGCAGCTCAACTATATCCAGACCCACCGACAAGCCTTGAAAACACAGTTGCCGCTCTCGCCTGATAGGTCTCGGGTGCTAGATAGTGAATCGATCGATTGGGAAGCCCTATGGCCCAAGTTAAAGTTCATCTCTTGCTGGGACAGTGCGATCGCAGCCGACCAGGCAGGCGGTTTAAAGACCCACTTCCCCAACACCCTGATCCAGGGCAAGGGGCTGCTGGCAACTGAAGCACCGATAACCGTGCCCCTAATCGAGGCAAAGGGCTGTGTCCCCATGGTCACCGACGTATTTTTTGAATTTGAGGATGCTGCCGGTCAGATCTATCGGCTCCATGAGCTAGAGCTGGGACAAACCTATGACGTAATTATTTCGCAAAAGGGCGGGTTCTATCGCTACCGAATGTGCGATCGCATCCAAGTTACCCACTACTATCGGGCCACGCCCTGTCTGCGCTTTCTGGGGCGCAGCAACGCTACCAGCGACATGGTGGGCGAAAAACTTACCCCGGACTTTGTTAGCCAGGTCATAGAACATCTAGACCTACCCACCCCCACCTTCAAATGTCTGGTTCCCAGCCTGTCTCCGTATCCCCACTACCGCTTACTCACTGACCAGAGCGACCCTGCAGAACACCTCGGCAACACCCTGGACCAGCTGCTCTGCAAAAGTTTTCACTATCGCCAAGCTCGTCTTCTGGGTCAGCTTCAGCCCGCTAAAGTCGATGCGTCACCAGACATGCGCCAGCGTCTAATGCAGCATCACTATGACCGGGGCCAACGTCTTGGCGATGTGAAATATCCCTGTTTGTTAACTACGCCCGTTGATGTCTAGCGGTTAATGTCTAGCGGCTATGGTTTACGCCACCACCAAGCAGCGCTAGCATGATACAAAACTCAATGAATCCGAAAATTTACTTAATAAAGGCGATTTTTGATGGTTTAAGGTTGTCTTTATCGTTCGAAGGTCATCTACGGCAAAATGCAGGTGAGCACGATACTGCAACGTGAAAATTACTAGCAAACTCGTGAGGCATGATCAAACACCTGGGCGTACTAACCGCAATGCTAACGGGACTTTGGGTTGCTCCCCCTGCCCTGAGTCAGTCTCTGCCGTCGGTAGACGACCTAGCTGCTGAGCAACCGCAGACAGCGCCAACGATCCGTGTGGGCACTAAGGAGATTCCCCCTTTTGTTTACCTAAATCCGTCCACCTTGCCCTATGGCTATAGCGTCGATCTTTGGCATGAGATCGCAGATGACCTAGACAGACAGACAGAATGGGTCACCTATAACTCTGTCAGTGACCTGCTAGATGGGCTAAAAACCGGTGAGATTGATTTTGCCATTGCCGGGATTTCCATCACTGCCCAGCGAGAATCCCAGGGTCTAGATTTTTCCTATCCCTTTTATCAATCTGGTCTGCAGCTGATGGTACCCAAGCCAGATACAACGATTGTGTCCCTGGCCAGCGGCATGTTCCAGTGGGGTAACCTGCGGCCTATTTTTCTGATATTTGCCAGCAGCACCCTGGTGGGCGGTCTAATCTGGCTGGTCGAGCACAACCATAACGAACATTTTTCAGGCCACCCCATCAACGGAGTGAGTCAGGGCATCTGGTTTGCCATTGTCACCCTGGGCACGTTTGGCTACGGCGATGTCACCCCAACCAAATTTGCCGGTCGTCTGATTGCCACCCTGTGGATGGGGCTAAGTTTCTTTATTGTGGCGGACTTTATCGCCTCTCTCACGGTACACCAGCTGAGCGAAAGCACCCTCGATTTACAAAAACTCAGTGGCGAATCGGTAGGGGCCATTGCCGGCACCACCGGGGAAATTTTTCTCCAGAGTCAGCCCGTAGAGATAGTGGCCTATCCAGATTTTGTTACCGCTGTGGCTGCCCTAGAAACCGGCAAAATTAAAGGTCTGGTGCAAGATGCTCCTGCCATACAGTACTTTATCAGCCGTAATCCAGATATGTTTGTGCTCGCAGGCGATCTCCTCACCAACGAGGGCTATGGCATTGCTGTTCGCGAGGAAAATGCCAACCTACTGGAGCGGATCGATCGGCTGATTTTGGACTATCAGCAGCGGGGCTTTTTACAAGAACTGGATCGCAAGTGGTTTAACGAAGCGCTCTCAGAATCGGCCACAGGATGATGTATGGCGATCCCCAGTTTTTAACAAGACACATAAGCACAGTCTCAAACGTAGCCATATCAAATAGTTAATTTGCAAAGGGTAATGTTGAACTATAGGACGGGTGGTCGATGTGTGTTGGGTATCGCCACGATACTCCTGGCGGGCTGCTTAGCTAAACCTAAGGAAAACACCCTCTCCCACGGTTTGCCTGACGGTGGTTATGAGCGCATTAGCCAAGAAATTATCCAGGCCAGTGATGCGACTAGTGACCTCACTGTGGTGGGTCAAAACTCAGAAGGGTCTAGCCAAAACCTGCAATGGCTACAGACCGGTCAGGCTGACTTTGCCCTCACCCAGCTAGACGTGGCCAGTGAGGCCATGAAAGCTGGCCGAATTCAGGCGGTCGCCACACTGGCAGAAGAGTTTATCTATATTATTGTTCGCAATGACTCGTCGGTTAAGACGCTGACGGACCTAGCGGAGCAGCGCGTTGCCGTTGGTACTAATGGCAGCGGCATTCACTACACCTCGCTACGGCTATTCTCATCGGCACAGATTCCCATTGTGCCTGTGCCCATCAGCCCTAAAATTGCCTTTCAACAGCTCAACAAGGGAACCATTGATGCGCTGGTGTATGTGGGTCCCCACCGCAGTAGTTTTTTGCAAACAGAGCTCAGCCAGGGCTCTGTACTAAGAATTGTCCCCATCGACCAAAAGCTCATTAACTATTTGGTGCTGCGGTCACCCGAGTCCTATCAGGCTGCCAAAATTGCCTCGGGTATTCAGCGGATTAATCCCCCTGTGCCGCCCAGAGATATTTCAACCCTGGCCACCGCCACCGCCCTGGTAACGACACCTGATACGGACAGCCGAACCGTTGCGCTAATTATGTGGTCCCTGATATCCAATGCGCGTCAGTTTAGTTTGTTCTACCCTGAGCTAGCGGCGGGAAATCCCGAAAGTCTCCTCACCCGAGGCTTGGTTTATTTGCATCCAGGGACCATCCAAGCCTTAACCTATGGCGATCCTCGTGCTGCCTGGGCGCGCTATATTCAACAAAATAAACCGTTACAAACGGCGATGATCATGCTGACTATTACCACCAGTGTGAGTTATTTCCTGCGGCGTATGCGTCAGCGTAAAAGTAAGGCGGTGGTGCAGGGGGTGCGCAATAGTGTCATGGCTTTGCGGGCCGAGCTCCAGACCGATCCCCGCCGCGTATCCGACAACTTAGAAGAGATCCGTCAGCAGCAGCGACTACGGCTCATTGATGATGAAATCTCTAAAGAGGTGTACGACCAGCTAGAGCAGACGATTCAGCCCCTGGCTGAGCAATGCCGCACGCTGCTCCACACCCAGCGTCAAGAGTCTATTCAACAAACCTTTTCCATGTTGGATGACTGGCAATTGAGGCTGCGGCTTGATCCCAGTCAAGCTCTCCAAGAAATGGGAGAGATGGATACCAATACTCGAGAAATGCTTGCACAAAACAGAATTGATTTACAAACCTACTTGCAAATCAAAACTATTGTCTGGCAGTCCTACCGTGACTATCAGCTAAAGCTCAGCGCTAAAAACGGGAGTCAGCTATAAAGAATAGCTATCGTTAAAATGCTTGTTTTAGAGCGGATCTCATCTCACTATTGCGGAATATAAAATTTACCGATGGAACTGGTGGAAATACGCATACTTTCAGCCAGTTCTCCCTATTAGTCAGTAGTACCTCGCATCTACGACGACAGTTAGGCCCCAACTGAGGATCAAAAATCTGAGTTTTTCAGCTCAATTTTGTAATCTGTGAGAGAACTATGACAGTTAAACGCTCCCCGTTAAAACATAATCTATCATTACCATTGACCAGTATCGTTAGTTCTTCGACTGATGATATAGAGGCCGCTATTTTAGATAACTGGATTGATGGCATTCTGGTTCTGACTCAGGATGGTCAATGTGTGCATAGTAATAGTTTGGCAAGGCGAATTTGCGATCGCATCGCCAAAGACTACCCTTGCGTTGGTGAGGTCCCCGAAGCAATCTGGCATGTCTGTCAGATTTTAATTAAGAGTTGTAGAGATTTTCCTGGCCGCCCTGTTGTTGAATCAGAGCTGGAGCTGAGGCAGTCCTATGAACACTTTCGAATTCGAGCGAGATGGTTGCGTGTAAAGAACAACCTTGAACCTAAAATCTTAATTGTTTTGGAAAATCAGACCCATTCTAAGCAAAACCTAGCGATCACCGAAGTGATTAAGTACGACTTAAGCCCACGGGAAGCGGATGTTTGGGAGCTTTATCGCATTGGGTATACCTACCAAGAAATCGCTGCAAAACTACACATCGCGCTCAATACCGTCAAAAAGCATATGAAGAATACTTACGCCAAGCAACAGCTAGGAGGAATGGTGGAAGCCTCTTATACTGAAAAGCTTGCGAGCTGAGGCCTGTGCCTCAGCGAATTTGAGTAAGGCTTCTCAAGTTGTTTTCTATTCTATCGACGTCGTTCTTGTTCGTTTTTTATAGATACTCAAGTCTGTTGTGTATAAAAAGTACCCGCTAGGGTACTAGGCTAATTAACAATGAGAGAATCATTATGTAACTAAGAAATCGTCACTAAGAGATGCGTTATAGCTGTAAACATCCTGGATTTACGCTAATAACCGGGGATTGTTCCTCCCTTCGTCACTAGAACATATCCATTCCAAAGGCAGAGAAATAAATACGATGGCAACACTTTCACTTATCCGAGCAAAGACTGACCCAGATTTTCCACCTAACATAACTGCAGAATTCCGCTTTGGCAGCACCTCTATGGGAACCCTGACATTTCCTAATGCTGATCAATGGCAAAACTTTGCACCCAACACCAAATACTTTAGTACTCCCAACAAACTAAAGCTCTATATGGGGGAAGGGGTGCTGGTTGATACATGCCCAAATAAAATTAATCCATCACCACAACAAACAGCTTATCAGCGTATCCTTAGCTGTAATCTTGGGACATATACTGTAGAGTACAATGTGACACTGTAAAGTTGTAGCTTTAGCAGTTAGGATACTGTCTGTCTATGACTTTATCGCAAATGCTAAGCGTATGATTAGCAATGATAATTCCTGGGTGGCAGCCTTGAGGTTGGCTTGCTCAGGGATTATTGTGCTTAATACTGTTACAGGCAACTTGATAGATGTGTACACCATGTATCCTTATTGAAGGAAAGGTTGTAAAACGCTGAGGCACAGCTTTGTCTAATAAGGAGTATCTATTTCGGGCCTGGATTGCCAGTAACATTATTGGTTGTAGCCTGTTACTTCCCAAAGTGGCTTTTGGGCAGGTTGTACCCGATAGTACAACTGGTACAACACTTACTTCAGGTACAGAGTCATGCTTACCAAGTTGCATAGTCGGTGGAGGCATCAGTACTCCGACCAATCCAAATCTTTTTCATAGTTTCGATAAATTTTCAGTTTCCACAAATGGTGTAGTTATATTTGAGCATAGCCCGACTATTCAAAATATTGTAGCCAGGGTAACAGGAGAAGATATCTCTCTTATTGATGGTCTAATTCGTACCAGCAGTGCCAACAATAGTGCCAATCTCTTTCTTATTAATCCCCAAGGCATTACCATTGGCCCCAGAGGCGGTTTAGATATTGGTGGATCTTTTGTCGCTA
>ERZ1740059.112-NODE-112-length-43199-cov-7.236881_pt1 | contig 43199 bp, 46 predicted proteins | sample MGYA00581744_ERZ1740059 | MGnify/ENA primary metagenome ERZ1740059 (study PRJEB43018, sample SAMN04849738) | marine metagenome | isolation source: floating plastic debris | place: Pacific Ocean | collected 2008-08-28 | study: EMG produced TPA metagenomics assembly... | reverse complement strand
GCCCCTGCTCTCCGGCGCGTTCAGCTCTCTTGCGTTTCCGACGCCGTCGTGCGCGCGGCGCCGGCGTCTTTCACCAGTTCTCGAGCGGCGCTGTAGAGTTGGGCCGCGTTCTTCGCATTCACATCCATGGCTGCCTACCTTTTGAGAAGATCGAGGATCGACCCCTTCATTTTTCGAGCTTGATCAAACATGCGCAGATTGGCCTCGTAGCTTCGCTGCGCCTCCCGCGCGTCGGCGAGTTCGACGAGCATGTCGACGTTCGACATTTCCACGTAGCCGTTGGCGTCTGCGAGCGGGTGACCCGGGCGATGCTCGAGTTCGAGCTCGGACGGGTCGAGACTGACATCGCCGATCTCAAGCCGGGTCGCCCCGGTGCTTCGGTCGAGCACGGACTCAAACGTCACCAGCTTGCGGCGGAACCCCGGCGTATCTGCGTTGGCGATGTTCTCGCTGATGGTGCGCAGGCGCGTGCTCTGCGCGTCCATGCCGCTCGAAGCCGCCGCGATCGCCTTGAGGAAACTATCCATCTCTTCGCTCTCCTATCGGCTCTTACCGAGGCTCAGACGCAGGATGTCGATCGACTTTTGGTAGATCGTCACCGCCAGATCATGACGGCCCTGCGCCTCGACGCTCTTGAGCATCTCCGCCTCCAAAGAGACGCCATTTCCGTTGGGAGAAGTCGCCTCGCGCTTTACGGTTTCGAAAACAGTCTCTGCGATATTGCTCGCATCACCGGCGACATGACCCGGCCGCGTAGCACGCGCAGCAAAGTCGCCACTCCCCCGCTGGGCAATCGGCGTTTCCGCAAAGGGTTTGATGTCCTTGGCTTGGTAGCCAGGCGTATCGGCGTTCGCGATGTTTTCGGCGACAACGCTGTGACGCGCCGCTCCATGCCGAGCGAGCGCAGACGCCATCGACAAGATCTTGAGATCCATGGTCTTTCGCCCTTTGCACCTTCTGGTTTCGTTATACCTGCGTTAAGGTTAATTACCGGTTAGCGTTAAACTGCCCGGCGAACTGTTAAGAGGCTGGAAACCAGAGGTTTTTGGGTGATCGAGCATAGATATGCCCTCTGAAACGCGCCTTTACGCCGAGTTGGAGGCGGCGATCGCCGACATCTCGCCCAGACGGGTCCGTGGGTCGATCTCGAAGGCCAATTCAAACTCCGTCGAGATCGTCGGGTTGTCAGGGTTCGCGAAGATTGGCGATCTCGTCCGTTTCATCCGCCCGACTGAGGAGCCGGATGCGGATGCGCTTTACGGTGAAATCGTCGGCCTCGACGCGAACTCTTGCGTGGCCATGGTGTATGGCGACATCGAGGGCGTCAGCGCCAATCGCCCGGTTGAGCTCGCGCCGCCGGTCGAGATCCGCCCCTCCGACGCCTGGCTCGGCCGGATCATGGACGGCTTCGGACGCCCGTGGAGCGGCCAGGCGCCGGCCCGTGGCGAACAGGTCGTGACCTTGCGCGGGACCCCGCCGTCGCCGGTGGAGCGCCGCGGCTTGGGAGCGCGACTTTCGACCGGCGTTACGGCGCTGGATACGGTCTTGCCGATTTGCCGAGGTCAGCGGGTCGGATTGTTCGCAGGTTCCGGCGTCGGCAAGTCGACGCTGATCGCCACATTGGCGAACTCTCTCGAGGCCGATGTCGCGGTCATAGGCTTGATCGGCGAGCGCGGTCGCGAAGTGCGCGACTTTGCGGAGCGCGTCATGGGCGACGGCGCGTCGTCGCGATCCGTCATTATCGCCGCCACATCCGATCAGCCGGCGCCGCTTCGCCGACGGGCCGCCTATCTGACGATGGCGGTGGCCGAGTACTTTCGCGATCAGGGCAAAGGCGTTCTGTGCGTGATGGACTCGGTGACCCGGGTCGCCGAGGCGCATCGCGAAATCGCCTTGGCGGCCGGCGAGACGCCCGCGCTCCGGGCTTACCCTCCATCCACGGGAAACATGATCGCGCGGCTGGCCGAACGGGCCGGCCCCGGCGCCGATGGCCAAGGCGACATCACCGCGGTGCTGTCCGTTCTTGTCGCCGGCAGCGACATGGACGAACCCGTCGCCGACATGACACGCGGGATTCTCGACGGCCACATCGTTCTGACGCGCGAAATCGCAGAGCGCGGCCGGTTCCCCGCGATCGACCTTGCGAAAAGCGTTTCACGGTCTTTGCCCGACGCCGCAACCTCGGAAGAGAACGACCTGATCGGGTTGGCTCGGCGCGTCGTCTCAGTCTACGAGGACGCCAAGCCCATGTTGCAGGCGGGGCTTTACAACAGCGGTTCGGACCCGGAGATCGACGCCGCCATAACGCTCTACCCGCATGTTGACGCGTTTCTTGGGTCCCCCGCAGCGGGCGGCGTCGACGCAAGCTTCGACGCGCTACGCGCGATCCTGGGCGGCGGCGAAGATCAACCGCAATCAGAGCAGTGACTGGAAAAGGTTCTGGCCGCCGGCGCCGCTGAAGCTGCTGCTTTGCAGAAGGGTCAAGGCAGTCGCGCCAGGCGTCAGCGCGTTTGGCCCGGCCTCGGCTTCGGCGCGGAACAAAAACCGCTGGATCAGCTTGTCGACATTGGCCGGATCGTTCAGCGCTGTTGGACTGCGAGAACCGATGAGCGACGCCATTCTGCTTTCGATCTCGGCGCGCTGCTGATCGACATCGATCCCGGCGAACTCGCTGGGCATGCCAAGCGCGCCATCAAGCACTGCGCGCAGATCGCTGCGCCCCAACACCTTGAACCAACCCGAAGAGTCGGCGCTTGGGTCGGACGCGATCTCAGCGATCTCCCGCTTGAAGTTCGACGCCAGACGCATGTTCTGATCGACGTTGCCGAGGCTGACCTCGAAAGCGCGATCGATGTACCTCGTTATGAATTTTTCGCGGACGGTTTCGGCCTTGAGCAGATACGGAACGCCATCGCCAAAGCCCACCGCCTGAGCGAACTCGGCGAAGCGTTTGTCGGTCAGGCGATTGGCGAAGTCGCTGTCATCAAACACACCGTCTGACACAACCTTCTGCAGGTAGGCGGTTTTGAAGATTTCATCCTGCAAACCGTAGGCGCCGAGCGCGACTTCCAATACGCGCCGGTCCGCGAAAAACTCGTCGATCGTATTGATCTTGCCAGCGTTCTCTCGGAAGTGGTCGATGTTCCGCTTGATCTCAGGCGAGTTCACAAAAGCCTCGAGCTGACGGTCCTGCGTCCGCTCAAGCAGCTTCCATCCCGCCACGCCGCCAATGGGAACGATCGGCTGAAACATCAGGCCGTCTTTCTGAACGCTCCTGGCTCATGGTCGAGCAGGATCGCCTCGATCGGAAGCAGGTTCCGCAGCTCGCGCAGCGCCAGGTAATAGTTCTTCTCGTCGATCAGTCCCCGGACCCTCTCGATCCGCTCGCTAATCGGCTGATGTCCGAAAGCGCGGTCGATCTCCGTGAGGCCGGGCAGGAGCTCGGCGACGGCTTCTTCGGGCTCGCGCGCGCCCGCGACGATCAGCTGGGTGATGTAGCACAACCGCTTGACCGGCGTATCGACTTCATCCGGATGGATGGCGTCGCGCATGCGCAGCACGGACGCGCCGTCAGAGCGAATTGTAAGCGTTGAACGACGGTCGCCATTCTGCATGACAACCCCGTTGACGATGAACTTCTCAAAAGGCTTCAGCCTTAAAACCAACCCGCCCGACATTCTGTCAGCTCCCGTTTTCCGCTGCTCCTCGCAGCCCACGCATCATCGATGTATTCAGATCGATCAGGGTCTCTGGTCCTGTTTGTTTCTCCAGAACGCGCTTGGTCTCGCCGCGAACAAAGCCGGCCAGCGAAACGATCTGAGCCCGCAACGTCGGCGCCAGCTGGTTGCCGTCGCCGGCAGCGTCGGCCGCCAGAATGGTCCAGAGCTTGACGTTGTCGTGCAGCGCTTCCGCAAGTTGAGTGAAGACTTTCGGCGTCTCGGCGTCCTTCGCCTTCGAGAGACGCGCAGTGATCTGAGAGAAGACCTGATACTCGAGCGCACGCGGGGTGGCCGCAGCGGATTGCGTCGTCGCATAGGCGTTGCGCGCTTGGGTTGAGCTATCGAGCACTTCAGGCCTCTTTAAATGGTCTAACGAATGAACTCAGTTGGGATCCTTGGAGCGGTTGGGCCGCTCCAAGGAAGCTTAGGGATCCGATTAACGGAAGAGCGACAGCAGAGCCTGCGGCGCCTGGTTGGCGATCGACAGCGCCTGCGTGCCCAGCTGCTGCTGAACCTGCAGAGCCTGGAAACGAGCCGAAGCTTCTTCCAGATCCGCGTCGACCAGCGCGCCGATGCCCGACTTGAACGAGTCCATCAGAGTCGACACGAAGTCGTTCTGGATCTCGATCCGCTTCTCCGACGAACCGAACGAAGCCGCAGCGTCGATCGCAGTGTCGATCAGCGTTTCGATGTCATCCAGAGCGTCGCTTGCGCCGAGGTCCGTGGTGACGTCCATGCCGTCCAGCTCAGCCAGACCACCGGTCGTGTTGTCGGTCGAGTCAACGGTGTAGTTGACGGCCGCGCCGGTGTTGTTGGTGATCGTCAGCGTGCCGGCGGTTGTCGTCGCGTCCAGCGTGAAGCCGCCCGCGCCAACCGACAGACCAGCGTCGATCAGAGCTGCACGAATGCCGGCTGCAACATCGCCAACACCGTCAGTGGCGCCAGCGGAGTACTTTGCGACCGTGCCGCCGATATCGATCGTGAAGACGTCGCCTGCAGCCTCAGCTGCGATCACAACGTCAACGTCGGCGCCGTTGGCGACCGAACCGATGATCGACGCGTTGCCAGCCTGCACGTTGTCAGAACCGGTCAGGTTTGCAGCAGCTGCGCCGGCCGAAACCTGAAGGTCATTCCGAGCAACCTGGATCTGCGATGCGTTGACGCCCGAACCGCTACGGTCAAGCGACGCAAGAACGTTCACAGCGTCCGTGCCTTTGAGCAGGTTCAGACCGTTGAACTGAGCAGCTTCGACGATGCCGGTGATCTGCTCGCTCAGCTGATCGATGTCAGCCTGGATCTTGGTGCGATCGACGTTCTCTTCCTGAGCTGCGACGACTTTACCTTTGATCTCTTCGAGAACGTCAACGATCGACTCCGAAGCGTTACGAGCAACGGCGACGGTCGACGAACCGAGCGACAGCGAGTCGCTGATCGCCTGGAAGCCGGTGACGTCTGCTTCCATAACGGTCGAGATTGCGAAGATCGCGGCGTTGTCTTTCGCCGAAGCGACTTTCTTACCGGTCGCGATCTGGCTCTGAACTTCGGCCAGGCTGTTGTTGGTCGAACGCAGGGTCTGAAGAGCGACCATTGCGCTGTTGTTAGTGAGGATGCTGGACATTGTATTCCCTCTTGATCAATTGCGTCTCTGACGCGTGTCCACCGGGATCAATCGCTGTTCTCGCGCTTCACCCATATTGCATCCGTCATTCTGACGAATTTTACTAAACGCCGAACTTTCAGCGCATGTTTCAACTGTGAACGTAAATGATTAAGCGGCGATTACCGTATTCGTCGGGTTAGTACTTTTCTCCGAAACGATCGCCTTCCGCACGGCGCGCGACTTTGGCGCCGGACGCGCTGTAGACGCCGATCTCCGACTTTGCGGCCTTGATGTCCGACATCCGCATCTGCGCCGACTTCACACCACGTTGGGCCGCCTGGGCGAGCTGCTGGTTGGCGTTGGAGATCTCCTGGAGTTCTCCGATCCGTTCGACGAGCTTGTTCTTGTACGCCCCTGCTGGGGGCGCGCCATCCATCGCCTGCTCAAGGCTTTGACGCGCGGCGTCCGTACGGCCGTCAATTTCTTGAAGCTGATCAAAACGTCCTTCGGTGAGCGCCAGGCGCTGTTCCTTCTGCAGCTCTATCAAAGCTTCAATTTTATTCAAAATCTCAACGTCATAGCTCATTTTAGGTCCTCTCCTTCAACCATGGCCTGGAAGACTTGCTCTGCAATGCCGACCGAGCTTTCCTCGGCGACGATGCGGGCGTATTCGCGGGTCAGGAAACTGGCGTAGGCGTCTTCGCCTTGCCCGCCGCCATAAGCTGAGGGCGTCGCGCCAAGACCCGCATGGTCGAGCATCTGCGCCAGAAAGACAGCCTCAAACTCCTTGGCTTTCTCCCACGCCAACGCGTCGCGCTCCGACATGCCATCGGCGCCGGCCCCCGCTTTTTTCGGGCTGGTGGTGGAAAGGACGCCCTGTTGAAGGACGGATAAAGACAACGCTTCTGTCATCGTTCGATCTCGCTTTCTGCACCATCCAAAAAGCCAGATCTTGGTAAAAACATAGTAACCATTTTCATCTATTTATCGAAATTAACGATACATGTTTACGCTAGGACGGCACGTGAGCGAGAACGCCATAGACCTGATCCTAAGGCCTGCCCAACTTGGAGAATCCAAGAGTAAGCAGCCGGCCGATCGAGAGAAATCAGGGGACGCGCAGGGACAATTCTCGGCGCTCTTCGAAGCTGATGCGTCAGCCGAAAGCCCTCAGGACGCGCAGGCGCCCAAGGCTCAGACGCAAGGGGAACAACTCAATCTGCAGTTAGCGCTTGAGACGCCGACGCAGCGCCAATCAGGCGAGGCGGTCGAGAGTTTCGACGCCGATCCAGCCAACCGGTCCGGGACATTCGACAGCGTATTGGGCGATACGGACGTGATCGACGGCGCGCCAGTGCTCGAAAACAAGGCGGCGCCCCTGGACGAGAACAACGTAAAGGCGGTCGAGAAGGCCATCGCCGATAGCGCGCAGCCTGTCGCGGGGCCCGAGCAGATCAATCGAACCGCCCCAGCTGAATTGGCCGAGGCCGTCAATTCGCAGGCGATCGACAAGACCGCCTCCGTCCGGGAGGCGGCGGTCGAAAAGGTTGTGGCCAATACGCCTGATGGGCCGGCGCCGCTGCAGCCGGCAGCCAATCAGCTCGGCAAGGTCGCCGACGAAGCCGGCGGACCAGGCAAGCCGACACTCGAAAATCCAGCGGCTAATGGGGTGGATCCCGTCGAAGCACGACCGGTGAGCGTCGAAGCGGACAGGATCGAACCCGACAAGCTGACCGCTCCGGAAGCCCTGCGTCCAACTCAAACGCTCCAGGCGGAAGAGACTGAAAACCAACCGGCGCAGACGAAAGGTTTGACGTCGGTCATCGAACCGTCGGGCGACACGGTTGATCCCGAGGTGCCCGCAGACGCTGACTTGGCTGGTGATCAGCAGATCACCGAAACAGGCGACGCGCCTGCAGCGCCAGCTGCGTCGGCAAACGCGACTGGAGGGACGGCGGATCCCCAACAGCAGGCCCAGCAGTTAACGCAGCCGCAACCTTTGATCGGCGTCGCGCAGCCGGAGGCTCGCGTTGAACCTGACATTCAGCTCTCAAATGCGCAAGGCGTTGCGCCTGCGGTCGCCGCTCGCGCGACGGCTCCGGGTCAGCAAGTCGCCATGGCGGCCGCCGCCAATCAGAACGCGGTCGCCGCAGCTGGCGGTCGGACAGTTTCCATCGTCGACGACGCGACCTTGAAAGGCGAGCAAGCTTCGCCGTTCGCCGCCTCGATTTCGGACGCGCCCAAAGGAGCCACGGCGACCCCGCCGCCGGCGCCGGTTGGACCGCCTCCGTCGGTCGGGGTCTCGATTGCTCAGCAGGTGGCGGCGGCGCTGCGCACCAACACGGCGCAAGGCGTCATCGAGATCCAACTGGAGCCGATCGAACTCGGTCGGATCGAATTGGAGATCGCGACACGCGAAGGATCGACACACGTTCTGGTCTCAGCGGAACGCGAAGAGAGCTTGGCCTTGCTGCGTCGAAACGCCGACGTGCTGGAACGCCATCTGCGCGATGCCGGCTATGAGAGCTTCGACATCAACTTCTCCGACAGAGACGCCCAAGACGATACCGGCGCCGGTGATCGGCGAGAGCCCTTCCTGGGCGGTTATTCAGGTGACGGCGCTTCTGACGTCGAACCCCAACGTTTCCTGATCGAAGATCGACTTGATCTTCGAGCCTAGAGAGGTCTTCGCCGATGACTGACATCAACACAACGAACACCGTTCAGACCACAACGGCCGCAGCGAATTCTGGCGGCGGGTCCGCTACGCAGGATACGGGGTCCACCGGCGACTCGATCACGTCGGACTTCGATATGTTCCTGCAGCTGCTGACCGCACAGCTGGAGAACCAGGATCCGCTCGACCCGGCCGACCCGACCGAATTCGTCGCGCAGCTTGCGACCTTCTCGTCCGTCGAGCAGCAGATCTCGACCAACGATAAACTCGACCAGCTGATCGAAAGCTTCACCGCGCAAGACCTCACGGACGCCGCGTCTTTGATCGGCCTCTCGGCGGAAGTCGAGGGCGGCGCGACGGAGTTTGACGGCGAGCCCGTGAGTTTCCGCACAGAGGGGAACATCCAGGCGAACGGGGCGACATTGACCATCGAAAGCGCGGACGGCGCATTCGCGGCGAGCTATACGCTGAGCGGCGACGCGGAAACCTTTGAGTGGGACGGAACCTTGGCGGACGGAGACGTCGCTGAACCGGGCCTCTACTCGGCGCAGATCGAGTACTTCCGCGACGGTGAGAGCGTCGGAACCGAAGCCGCCAAAGCCTATGTGACGATCTCGGAAGTCCGTCCCTCAACCGATGGCTATTCGGTTGTGTTCGAGGATGGTTCGGTAAGATCCACGGATGAATTGACGGGTCTGAGCAGCTAAGGCTTTCGCCGCCGCCACGAACGATCGCGATAAATGCGGGATCAGACGTCGCGGCGAACGATGTTGCCGATGAGAACGCTGTGCAGGTCGTCGCCGAGAAACGGCTTCAACGCCAGTCTGAGGTCTTCGCGCAGTTCGTTGAGGAATGACGACGTTCCCAAACGATCGACAAAGCCGCCTTCCTGCGCGGTTCGATGCAGCTGCGCAAGAAGCGCGTCGCGCACGCGCGGCTCGATCGAGTAGATTCTCTCGGAAGCTCCGGGTTCGATCTCGAGATTGAGCTCGAGCACGACAAGGCTGCGCACCGAGCCGTCTTCGATAATCGGCACGACGAACTGACGATCCAGTCGGAGATAGTCGTATTCCGTGGCCTTCTTGGCCATCTTCTCGGCCTTGGCTTTTTTCTTCGCCTCTTCCTGGGCCTTTTTCTTCTCCTCCTCCGTCAGCTCCGGAGGTTCAGGCATCATGACAAAACCCACGGCTCCGCCAGCCAGGGCTCCTGCAACGATAACGCCTACAAGCATGAGCTTGTTCATAACCGATCCTCAGTAAGGCAAGATCACGTCCAGCACCTGCTGACCGTAACGCGGCTGTTGAAGATCCGTTATTTGACCACGACCACCGTAAATTATGCGTGCATCCGCGATCTTATCGTAGGTGATTTCGTTCTGGCGCGAGATATCCTCTGGCCGGATGACGCCAGCGACCTGGAGGTCGCGAAGCTCGAAGTTCACGCGCACTTCCTGGCTGCCGGCGATCACCAGATGCCCGTTCGGCAACATGTCAACCACAGTGGCTGCAAGGCGTAAGGTGATTTCCTCGGCGCGCTCGGTCTTGCCGTCGCCTGCGCTTGTCGACGTCGAGTTCAGGTCGACGCCCGGCGGGCTCGCTGCGCCTTTCGGTAGAATTTTCTGTATTTGGTTCTGAACGCCGAACAATTCGGTAAGCGCGACGCTGTCGGCGCCGGAGCGCGAGCGCGAGGTCTTGTTTTCGATCTCGGCTTCCTCATCGATCTCAACCACGACAGTCAGGATGTCGCCGATCCCGCGCGCCCGACGGTCGCCGAACAAGGACTTCGGGCCAGACCGCCAGAGCGAGGCGGTTGCGATATGTTCAGCCGGCTCAGGCGGTGGCGGCGGAGCCAGTGCGACGCGTTTCGGCGCGATCGGTTGGATCTGCTGCACCTGCCCTCCCGGCGCGGTGACTTCCGGCGGCTTGCCGATCGCCTGCAGACGGGCGCAGCCCGAAACCGCAAGGCCGGTCATCAGCAAGACGACGATTCTGGCGAAGTTTTTCATCTCGACATATCCAGCTTTCCAGGCCCGGTGACGCGGCCAGTGACCGTTTCACGGGAAGCGAGGTTCATCACGCGGATCAGATCACCCATCGCGCCGCGATCGAGCGCGCGCCCCTCCGAGCGCAGCGTCAATCCCCGATCGCGGTAGATCATTTCGACGATCTGGTTGCGGTCGATCATAGTCGGCGCGCGCAGATCGCTCGGGCGCAGCACGTGGCCCGGATAGATCGTCGAGATAATCTCTCGACCAACGACATGCTCGACCGCAGGAATGCCGCCCGGCGCCTCCTTGTCAGCGAGCCGCACATCGACAGCGCGCACCAACTGACCAGCGCGCAGCACCGTCGTCGCCTCCACGACGTCTGAAACCGCCGGCGCCGCGCCGCCCAATGACAAGGCGATGCCCAGCGCGATCTGTTTAAGGAGCCGGCTCATCATCGGATCTGCGTCGTCGACTGCAGCATCTGGTCGGCTGCGGTGATGACCTTCGAGTTCAACTCGTAGCCGCGTTGGGCTTCGATCAGCTCTGACAGCTCGGTCACGACATCCACAGAAGACGCTTCGAGATAGCCCTGACGCAGCGTTCCACGACCATCCAGACCGGGTTCGCCCACAATCGGATCGCCAGACGCTTCCGTCGCCCGGAACAGGTTCGACCCCAGCGCTTCAAGACCCATCGCATTCGTGAAGCTCGCAAGCGTGATCGCCCCGATCTGCTGCGGCTGGACCTCGCCTTCGAAATACGCGAAGACCTCGCCCTGCGCGTTGATCGAGACGCTGCGCGCATCTGCTGGAATGGTGATTTCAGGGGTCAGCGCGTAGCCGTCGGATGTGACGACCTGACCTTCGCCAGAGAGCTTGAAGGACCCGTCGCGGGTGTAGGCCGGGTCGCCCGAAGGCAGAGTGATCTCAAAATAGCCGCCGCCTTCGATGGCCAGATCCAGATCGCCGTTCGTCGCCTTCAGCGAACCCTGATCCAGGTTCATCGCGACAGCTGCGGTGCGGACCCCGAGGCCGACCTGAACACCTGCCGGCAGGATGGTGCCGGTCGTCGATGTGACCGTCCCGGCTTCTTGGACTTGTTGATAGTGCAGGTCCGCAAAGTCGGCGCGGCGCGCGTCGTATGCGGTCGTGCTCATGTTCGCGATGTTGTTGGAGATGACCTCAACGCGCATCTTCTGCGCATCCATCCCCGTCGCGGCGATCTGAAGAGCTTTCATCGTTTCACCTTTCTGCTTCTGCAGTTACTCAGCGGGTTTCACCCATTGTTTGAACGGTCTTCATGATCCGCTCGTCCTCTTGCTCGAGGAAACTCTGGCTCAGTTCGTAGGCGCGTTGGACTTCGACCAAACGCGAGATCTCCTGGACAGGATTGACGTTTGACCCTTCGACGAACCCCTGCAGAACGCGACCGTCAGGGGCGGGCCCCAAAGCGCCGGTGGTGCTGAACAGGTTCGCGCCTTCGCGACGAAGGGTTTCGGGGGCCACGTCGACAAGACCGACCCGGCCGATCGGGTCGCCATCAGCTGAAATCGTGCCGTCAGCGGCAATGCTGAAATCGGAAACGCCCTGTGGCGTGACGATCGGTCCGCCGCCGTCGCCCAGCAATGCGCGGCCGTCCATGGTGACGATCTGACCTTCAGCGTTCAGTGAGAACGACCCAGAGCGCGTCAGTCGCAATCCTTCCGGCGTGTCGATCTGAAAAAAGCCCGGGCCTTCAATCGCGAGATCGAACTGGCCGTTGGTCTGCTTCAGCGATCCCTGGGTAAGGTCGACGTAATATGCGCCAGCTGTCGCAAGCGAGATCGACCCTTCGGCCACGTCGAGCGCTTCGACATGCTCCGAGAAGACGACGCCCTCGCGTTTGAAGCCAGGCGTGCTCATGTTGGCGACGTTGTTCGCGACGCTGTTGAGCTCTTTGAGAAGAGAAGACTGCCGCGTGATGGCGATATAGCCCGTGTTATCCATCTGAGAGTAGCTCCCTCGCTAAAACCGCATCCTCCGCCGTGTCGTCGAGCAAGTTCCGCGCGGCGGCGCGCGGCGCCTTGGGAGCCGCCCCGGACGCCGTCCTTTCGCCTGCCGAAGCGACTGCGTCGCCGGTCACCAGATTGTCCTGGAGCTGCGTCTCGACGCCGAGCGCGTACCCGGCGAGCACACGCCAGCGCCGCACCGCATCGCTCAGATCGTCTTCCGGATGCTGCCCGATCGCCGCGAGGACCTCTTCCCAGCGCTGCTCGCGAACAAGATCTTCGACCGCAGCCTGGACCTCTTCGCGGCGACGCTCGCGGGCCGCCAGGACTTGCGCGGCCTGAACCGCTTCTTCCTGTTCCTGATCGACTTGCGCGGCGACGACGGCTTCGACCTGCCGCGCCGCCAACCACTGCTCACTGAGATCCTGACGGAGGTTGTCCACGACCGGATCGCCGAACCCAAGCGGGTCGATAAGCGTCAGCGCAATGTCATAGGCGCCGTGTTCGGCCAGCAATCGCGCAAACGCGACACGGGTTTGGGAAGCGGGAACAAAATCGGCGCCCGCGCCCTCAAGCATTGGAAGCGCGCTGATGATCGTGTCGAGTTCATTGACCCCATGGGAGAAATCAGGCGCTTGCGCCACTTCCGCCAGCATCGCGAGGGCTTTGGCTTTGATCGCGTCGCCCACCGCAATGGCGTTGCGCGTTTCGCGCTCGAGAAGTTGCAGCGCTTCGTCGGCGCGACCATCCTTCAACCGCAGGCGAGCCGCCTCGATCAACGCCAAGACGCCCATGTCGGTTTCGCGGTAGAGGAAAGAGGCCGCATCGAACAGCAGTTCCAGCTCGGTCCGCTCGTCTTGCGTACTGAGCGGGACGAGATCGACGAGCATCAGGCTCGCCTCAATCGCAGCGCGACCGTCGCCCTGAGCCACTTTCCACAGCCCTTTGATCCCCTGGATCTTTTCGCCATCCTGCAGATCGCGTCGCGCCTCGTAGAACTTCAGTCGGTTCTGCGAGAAGTCCGGATCGTTCTGCAGGATCGCGAGATACCGTTCGACGTTGCGCAGGTCATTGGCGCTCAACGCGGCGTCGAGCAAGGCGTCGGTGAATCCTCGGCGAACCGCATCGGCGGTGCTGACAAGCACGTTGTGCTCTTCTTCCGCCAACTCGACCGCCGCGTCCCAATCACCGTTCATTGCGTGAAGCACCGCATGGGTCAGGGACTGCACGCCCGGACAAACCTCGGAATGGATCAACGGGCTGTCCAACGGCGGCCGGACCCCCTGAAGCAGACCTGCGAGGTCGATCATGACGATCGGGTAGACGTCGAGCGTATCCCGGGGTCCGAGCATCCGTAACAGAGTGCCGGCCTCCTTGAACAAACCCTGGCGGATGTAGGCGCCCGCCAGGTTTTCGACGGCCACAGGATCAAGAACGCCCTCTTCGTCAAAAAGGGCGAAGCGGAACCGCGCCGTTGCGGTGTAAGGCACATAGCTCGCCTTATGGACGAGCTGGCGTAGACGACCCGGATCTTGGCAACGCCACCTTTCTTGCCGTGCGGCTTCCCGCTTCATGTCCCGCTGAACATCCGGAGGGATCTCAGGAGTGATCTGGTCGATCGGAGGACCCGTGACGGTCTTCAGGTTCACGTCGGCCTGGTCCTCGACCCTGCCGGGCGCCTCTGGCTCGGCGTTAGGATCAAAGAAGAGCGGCGGCGCCAATGCCGCCTCGAAGCGGATTGCTTCGTCTTCGATCTCGGGAAACTCGGGCGGCGCCACATCCTCTGAAAGATCCGGCAACTCTAACTCGGGTTCTCGGACGATGATCACCGCATCGGGTGTCGCGTCATCGGTCGGATCGACGGGTAACTCGCGATCGACGACGATTTCCGGCGTCGCCTTAGGGACGTCTTTGTCGCCTGCAGCAGGTTCCGCGAGATCAATGATGCCCTGCTCGCTGGCCGCCAACAGCTGCTCGACAAGAACCGATTGCAGCTTCGCAACATCAACCGCGATATCGCCTTTGCGCGCTCCCTCGTCGGATTGCGCGGCCGCCTTCTCGTCCGGCGCGGCGTCGGCGCTCTCGGCGTTCTCGGCGGCCGCGGCAGGAGGGGTTTCCGCAGTCTCGATATCCTGCGCCGGCGCTGCGCGCGGATAGGATGGCCCTTCGGAGATATCAACGACGACGATCTCTTCGTCATTGGGAAGGCGGTACACTTTCGCCCCGCAATCGCAGTTGAAGTCGATCGCGAGTTCGGTTGTGCCGGCGCTCAGCCGAGGCCGCAGGGCGCGCACTCGATGGGCGCGGCGTTTGCGGTTCGCCTGCGAGGTGTCAAAGACGGTTTGAACGCCGTCCAATCGCAGCGTGATGCTGCGCTCGTCAAAGGCATGCTCGATCGAGACCGCAGAATCGACCCGAAAGGCGATCCGCGAGTACTCGCCATGCTCGCCGGCCCAAACCTGCAGCGACGCGGCGGAGACATCTCCGCCGCTCGTCGCCAGAAGGCCCGCCGAAAGAGCGCCTATGACGGCGAGACGCCTCATGTCGTGGCTTTCTTGAGCTCTTTAAGGGTCTCCTCGACCTCAGCGAACTTCGGACGCAACGCCCGCGGCACGTTCTGCCGAGCGACTTCAACGCAGGTCGCAGGCGGGTGCGCCTGAAGGTTGGCCACGAGAATATCGCGGATCAGGCTGTAGAACTCTTCATCGGACTCATTGACGGTGCCGACGCGAGACGCGAACGGCCCGACCACGCCGTAGGCCAGAAACACGCCAAGGAACGTGCCGACAAGAGCGCCGCCGATCATCTTGCCGAGAACCTCGGGCGGCTGATCGATGGAGCCCATCGTCTTGATCACGCCGAGAACGGCGGCCACGATGCCGAGCGCTGGAAGGCCGTCGGCCATCGTTTGGAGCGCATGCGACGAATGTTGGGAATGCTCTCGCCCAGCTTCGAGCTGCTTCTCAAGAACCTCTTCGACCTGATGCGGATCATCAAAGTTCATCGAGGCGGCTCGCAGCGTATCGCAGATCATCTCGCATGCGCGGCCGTCCGCCTGGATTTTCGGGTACTTCCCAAAAAGTTCGGACTCCTCGTGGTTCTCGATATGCTGCTCTAGCGCCATCGGATCCGAACGGCTGCATTTCAGGAGTTCGAACATCAAAGACAGAAGATCGGTGTAGTCGTCTCTGGTCCACTTGGGACCTTTGACGGCCTTACCGAGGTCCTTCATGGTGTGTTTGATGGTAGCCCCGTCATTCGCGACGATGAACGCCCCGACCGCCGCGCCGCCGATCATCATCATCTCGTAGGGCAGGGTCGACAGGATGATCCCCATCTTGCCGCCTGCGATCAGATAGCCGCCAAACACCATGGCGAAGGTGATCAGTACGCCAACTATACTACCCATTTTTCCCTCACCACCTCATAAGCAAAAGGATCAAAGGCCCTTGCGGCGCCGACGCGCTGATCCTCGGTTATCCCTCTGACCCCTCGGTCTGTTCTGCGTTGCGGCTCGCCAAGATCACCGAGATCGCGTACGCGTTCTCGGGCGACATGTTCGACAGGATCCCCGCCGCGCGATCGCTGCGCATCTCGGCCAGGAACCCGGCTGCGAACTCCGGCTCCATCTGGTTGAAGATCTCGCCCGCTTTCTTGGCCTTCATGCCCTCGTAGACGGCGATCAGATGCGCGACGTCCTGCTTCTGGCGGACCTCCGCCTGCTGCAGCGTCTCCTCAAGGCGCGAACGGGACTGCTCGAGCTTCTCGATCTTGTTGTTCAAGTGTTGGTTCAGCGCTGCGAGCTCGGCTTCGCGCAGCTGAAGTTCCTTTTCACGCTCCAGGAATTCGGCTTCCTGACGGTTGAGTTCCGACGCGCGGTTCTGAAACTTCGCGGTCAGAGATGCGACGTCGCCTGACGTGTCGATTGCGCCGGTCTGGAACGAACCGGAATCCGTGTCGACCTGCGCGGCGATCTGCGCCTCGGGCGCCAAATCCTCGGGAAGACCTTCAGCGGTCGCGCTGATCGTGCGCATCGCCGCAGAGCAAACGAGCGACACGATGATCACCGAGATCACTTCCGCGCTTCTGCTCCGGGTCCTCATTGCTCTTCTCCAGTTCCTTCACCGCCAAAGCGGCGGCTCTAACCAATCGGTTCGAAGTGATCGACCTCGTCGAAGCTCAACTGCGCTTCGGTCTTTTTGGATCGGGTGGATTTGCGGGTGCGCGTCGTCTTCGGCGCCGATTTCCGGCTCGTCGTCGACCGGCTGGTCGACGCCGCTTTCGCACGACTGCGCGTCTTTTTGGTCTCGATCACCTCGCCCTGCATCGGATCGAGCTTCGAGAGGCGGTTCACGGTCTCTTCAAGGCTGGCGATGTCGGACATCGTCACAGCGCGCATCGCCTCGTAGTCGGTCATCGTCTCGACGATCTCGTGCTTGGCTTCGCGAGCAGACTGCGCCGCCTCGAGAAGACGCTCGACAGCAGCGCCGGCGCGGTTCTCCAGCGTCCGCACCTGGTTGGTCTTGTCGCTGGCGACTTCCAGGGCGCGCATTGCGCGTGCGCGCTCGTCCATCAACGAGTTTTCGACCCATTTCAGATCCGAGACGACGCGCCGGCCCGCCTCGCGAACCGCTTCGGCGCGACCTTCCAGACCTTCAAGCGCGGCGAGCATTTCGACAGTGCGCTCCTGCACCCGACGCAGGCTTTTACTGACCGTCCAGCAGTAAAAACACGTTGCGAGCGTTCCGAGCACCAATATCCAGTCTGCGATTATGAACATTGCCAGCTCCGCTAGTTGAAGATGAATTCAGTGATGAGCAGGTCGGTCACCAACTCGCGGCCCACCGCGAGGCGGACGCGATGCAACAGCAGGGACCGAAGGCGAATGACGGCCGCCGGATCGCCAAGATCGGCCTCTTCGGCGGCGCGCAAATAGGCGGAGACGACGTCGATGATCCGCGGCATCTGCTTTGTCAGATGCGCTTCGCTCGCCGGATACGTCTCCAGATACAAAGAGGCGCGCAGATGCTGCGCCGACGCGCGATTGCCCAAGGACACGACGATTTCAGGAATGGCGACATACGAATAGCCGTCCTTGGCCAGGACAGCCGTCGAAACTGGCGCTTCCGCCTTGCCGCTCGATCCCAGATCCAATGGAATAAGCTGCGAATACACGGCGAAACCGACTCCGCCGCCGGTCGCCAAGAACAAAACCAGGGCGATTAGGATCGACATAAAGCCGCCTTTGCGCGCAGGTTTCTCCTCGATTTCCGCTTCTACGGCCATTTCGCCTTGCACCCAAGTTTTCGTCTTTCTTTCGCCATCTAGGCGCAAAGTTCTTAACTACATATTAAGGTTAAAAAAGAAATTCTGCCGGCATGTAGGGCGCGCCAAAAGTAAAGCGCGCGTTAAGGATTTGGAGTAGCCGGCGATGGAATGGCTCAAGACAACCTGGACAGGGCTCGACGTGCGTCAGCGCATCGTGCTGGCGGCGGGAACGTTCGCCATGGTGCTTATGTTCGGCCTCGTCCTGCGAATGGCCGGCACGTCCGAGATGTCGCTGCTCTACGCCAATCTCGAGCCGGCCAGCGCCGGACGGGTCATGGAAGAGCTGGACCGCGCGGGCGTCGCTTATGAAATCCGCGGCGACGCGATCTTCGTTCCGACCGCTCAGCGCGACCGGGTCCGGATCCAGCTGGCTCAAGACGGTTTGCCGGATCAGGGCGGCCGCGGCTACGAGATCCTGGACCAACTGTCGAGCTTTGGGACAACGACGCAGATGTTCGACGCCGCCCTTTGGCGCGCGAAAGAGGGCGAGCTCGCGCGGACGATCGGCGCGATGCAGAACGTCGGTAAAGTCCGCGTCCACTTGGCCCCGGGAGAGCCGCGCGGGTTCTCGCGCGAGCGCGTGACGCCGACGGCTTCGGTCACCGTGACGCGCCGCAGCGGGGTTCCGCTTACGCAAGAACAAGCCATGGCGATCCGCTACTTGGTGGCCCTAGCCGTCGAAGGGTTGCCGCCCGCGCAAGTCGCCATTCTGGATTCGGCCGACGGCGTTCTGCTGCGCCCGGGCGACGACGCCGTCGCCTTCGGCGGGCATTCCCAGCAACGTCGCCTCAGCGACACGATACAGCAGCGCGTCACCGACTTGCTGTCGGCGCGCTACGGCGTCGGCAAGGTTCGGGTGACCGCAAATGTCGACACGAACCCCGAGTCCGAAACGCTGACCGAACGGCGCATCGACCCGGATAGTCGCGTCGCCATTCACACGGATGTGGAAGAGGCGGAAGAGACATCCGCAGACGAAAGCGCGGCCGTCACAGTCGCGAGCAACCTGCCCGAAGGCGATGCAGGCGGCGGTGGTCAGTCGAACTCGCAGCGCACCACGACCCGCGAACGCACGAACTACGAGTTCTCTGAAGTTCGCCGTGAAGTCCGTCGTGAAGCGGGGCAAGTCCGCAAGATCGCAATCGCGGTTCTGATCGACGCGCAAGAAACGATCGGGGACGATGGCCAGACGGTCATGACGCCGGTGTCGCCCGAAGAGCTCGAGTCGGTGGAAGCGTTGGTCAAAAGCGCGATCGGCTTCGATGAAGCGCGCGGCGACGTCGTGACGGTGCGGAGCCTCGAGTTCTCGACCCCCAACGTCCCAACTCCAGAGCCCGTCCCCGGCCTCGCGACAAGACTGATCGAACAAAACGCCTTGGCCCTCATTCAGCTGGGCGTGCTGGCGGTGATGACCATTGTGACCGCGTTGTTTGTGGTTCGTCCGCTTCTGCGTACGCAAACCGCGTCTCCGGCAGGGGCCCTGACCGCGGAAAACGCGCCTGCGCTGCCAGGCGGTTCCGATACGGACAGCCCGACGCCTCTGGGCGACGACGCACAGCTTACGCCGATCGACATGCAGCCAGACCCCATTGACGAGCTTCAAGCGCTGGTCAGCGATCGGCCGGAAGAAGCGCGAAGCGTGCTGCACAGATGGCTTCGGGACGATCCGCTTGAGAGCCGAGAGGTCTTGTCATGAGTTCGCCTCTCGTCCTGACAGACTTCAGCACCGAACCGCAAACGACAGCTGAGCCGGCGCCGGAAATCGATCGCGAGGTAAAGCTCGAAATGTCGCCAGACGAGTTGGAGAAGCTCCTGCGCGACGCCGAGGCGCGCGGCCGAGAGGGGGCGCTTGCCGCCGTCAAAAGCGCGCAGCAAGCCACAGCCCATCAGGTCGGCGACGCCGTCAACGAAGCGATCGATCTTTTCCGAACGGCGGAGGAAACGCATCGGCGGCATCAGTTGGCGCTCTTGACGACGGTGTTGAGCAAGACCCTGCCGTCCCTGGCGAAAACAGGTGCGCTGCGCGAAGTGGAGCTTGAGTTGAACGCCGCCGTGTCCACTGGCTTCACTGACAAGATGTTGCTTCGTCTGAGCGACGACCTTGGCGAGGAGGCGATGACGCGCCTGAAGGACCGTTTCGCCGACCACCCCATTGAGATCCAGCCGTGTGCCGATCTGCCTGAACTCGTTCGGCTTGAATGGCCGAACGGGTCGTTGGCGTTCGATCCGTCCGCGGCGGCTGCTCGCGTAATTTATTCACTAGAACAGGAACTTGAGCGAGGTTGAGGAGGACAGAATGTCTGAACAGAGCGCCGAAGAATTGGCGACCCAAGATTTGGCTGCGGAAGAAGTGATCGCGCCGAACCCAGAAGAAGCTCCGATCCTGGAAAGGCGTGAGACGACCGCTGAGAACCGGCGGAACCGAGCGATCTTTTCCGTCCCCGTCGAACTTGTCGTCTCCGTCGGCCGCGCGCGGCCACGGATCTGCGATCTGCTCGACATGGAGAAGGACGCGCTGATACCGCTCGACACCAAGATCGAAGATCCAGTGGAGATCCTCGTCGGCGATCGCGTTCTGGCGCGGGGCGAGCTGCATGAACTCGAAGATGGATCCGGTCGTCTGGGCGTGCGCCTCACCGAAATCCTGGAATTCGATCCTCGGAGCGATCTGCCATGAAACCCCTCATGATGAAGGGTCTCGTCGTCGCCAGCGCGCTGGTGGTCGCCCTCGCCGCGACTCCTGCGATCGCTCAAACCGTCCAGCTCGATCTGGGCGGCGAAGGCTCTTTGTCGATCCGCGCCGTTCAACTGTTCGTTCTGATTACGATTCTGAGCCTCGCGCCCGGGATCGCGATGATGGTCACCTGTTTCCCGTTCATGGTGACGGTGCTGTCGATCCTGCGGCAGGCGATCGGTCTGCAGCAGGCGCCGCCCAACATGCTGATCGTGACGCTCGCGCTCTTTCTCACCTATTTCGTCATGGAGCCCGTTTTCACCGAAGCATGGCAAACGGGCGTGCTCCCTCTGCTCGAAGACACGATCGACGAGGACCAGGCTCTTGAAAGCATCGCTGCTCCGTTCCGGGAGTTCATGTTGATGCGAGTCTCGCCCTACACCCTTCAGGCTATGATCGAAGTCGCTCCAGGCCGGGGAGACGTGGACGTCGCCAACCCTCCGCTTTCGATCTTGCTGCCGTCGTTTCTGCTGTCCGAGCTTCAGCGTGGCTTCGAAGTCGGCTTTATGATCTTCCTACCGTTCCTGGTGATCGACATCGTCGTCGCTTCAGTGCTGATGTCGATGGGTATGATGATGGTGCCGCCCGTCGTCGTCTCGCTGCCGTTCAAACTCGCTTTCTTCGTCATGGCTGACGGATGGACGCTGTTGGCAGGCGCTCTGGTCCGCGGATACGGGGTCGGTTAGCGAGCAAACGCGATCGACCGGACGATTGAAGAACTTGCGCCTGCAGCGTGGAGACCGCTGCAGGCGCGCCAGTCGCCGCTCTCTCAGTCGGCCGCCGCTCGTCGGGCCGGGTGTTCGTCGATGTTCGGTTCGTTGAACAAGGATCGGATGGGATCGCCGCGCTTCAGGTAGCACTCGGGAACCGCAAAGATCTCACGGGACCCCATGCTCTCGCTCAACGCGAGCAGCTGCTTCCAGTCGCGGTCGTCCACATAGGGTCGCAGGCAAAGCACGATGTCCCGGAAGACAGATGTGAGAAGACGGTGATCCGCTTCGCTTTTGTTGTCTTTATCGGCAAAGAACTCTGACCCCTCGGCAAAGATCAGAACTTTGCGCAATAGCTCCGCCGCTGTGCTCGATGGCGTTTTCGCAACAGATCCAACCAGCTCAAGCTGCGCGTCCATCGCACCGCCTAGGGAAAAATCTCCAAGACCGTCAGAGCTGTCGTCGCCGGTCGTTTCAATCGCCTTACCTAACGTAACGTAAGTGTCAAAAAGTGACGTGACGCTATTACGCTTGTCCTCAGACATTCAAACGGCTCTCCCAATTTGGGAACCCAAAGAAAGCTCCCACGTAATCAAGCGTAACGATTAAGTTAACGCCGTAAAGTCCTGTGATAGGCCGCTTTATTGAAAAGTTTTCTAGCGACCCCAAATCCATAAGGAGCAAGTCGAAACTAGTTGAGGTGAAGCTCTCGCGGCTGGTCGCGCAAACGTGCGCCTCAACGTTCTCCAGAAGGCAGCGATGAAGTCCGCGCCAAAATATGGGTCTCTCCCGACTGAGCACGCCTGCCTCATCGCGGTGCAGGGAGCCGGAAGTTTCACCGACGCCGCCCAGCAGCTCGGCATTTCTCCTTCGGCGGTTTCAAAAGCCATTCGCAGGCTGGAAATGCGTTTGGATTGTCGGCTGATAGACCGGACGACGCGGCACATAGCGCTGACGTCAGACGCCGAGATGTACCTGGAGAAAATCTCGGCGATCTACGACGAGATGCGCAGTCTCGATGAGAGCATCAAAACGATCAACCGAGAAACAGTCGCTGAAATCTCGGTCTGCTGTCCGACCTTTTTCGCAAGGCAATTTCTTGTTTCAGCAATTAGTAACTTCCTAAAAAAATACCCAAACATTGCATTCCGGATCGATGAAGAAGACAAGCCAACTGATGATTTTCGAAATTATGATATAATCATCTCGGGAAAACCTCCGAAAATTGAGCGAAGCCTTTCAAGAAAGATTTTTTCAAGCCCTCGCGGTCTTTATGTTGGGAAAAACCACAGCCTTTTCGACAAACAGGCGGTGTATTTTCAAGATATTCAGGAAAAGAACTTCATCATTTTCGGCTTCTCTGAAACTCAAAAGCGGATACCCTTGTTGCGACAGGGCGGTATCTTTTACTTCGAACCCCGCGCGGTGTGCGCGGTATCTACGTCACAACTCGCCATTGACCTTGCCGTCGCCGGCGCGGGCGTCATCCAGATCATCGATCATGCCGTCTCAGATCACGTAAAAAGCGGTCGTCTCAAAAGGCTCAACATCAAGAAGTATGTCTCTGAACGGGTCGACTTCTACGCGATTCAGAGCCCTCTGGCGAAGTCGCGAAAGGTTACCAACGAGTTCCTGCTACAGGTCAGCAAAGAGATAAGCTCGTTCTAGTTGGATCCTGTCCGCATCCGAACGCCTTTTGGATCGAACGCCGCGGCTGTGGAAACACGCGCCGCGTAGGATCGCCCGGCGATCGAGATCTCGACCTCCGATTGCGCCACACGTGCGTCCGATAGCGACAGGTCGGCGAGCGCGACGGGGCGACCGAGGCGATAGCCGAACGCGGCCGAGGTCGTCTTCCCGGCGATCGCGCCGTTGAACCGCACAAGTTCGTTGCCCAAGGGGTTGGCGTCGGGGTCTTCCAGGATCAGGCTGACGACACGGTTCGCCCGCCCCTCGTCCCGCTGCCGTTCAATCGCTTCGCGGCCAACGAAATCGCTCTGCCACGCGATCGCGAAGCCAAGTCCGGCCTCCAACGGCGAAATGTCGGTATCGAAATCATGACCATAGGAAAGGAACCTCTTTTCGATCCGCATCGACGTTTGCGCATAGGCGCCGGCGGGACGCGCCCCTTGGGCGTAGAGCGCGTCGTAGATCTTCGGCGCGTTTGCGGCCCGGCAGGTGATCTCCCAACCAGCCTCACCCACGTAGGAAAGCCGGACGGCGCGGACATGGGCGCCGGCGATCTCGGCCTCCCCAACGCGGAAGTAATCCAGATCCGTCAGTTCCGAGGCCCCTACTCTACGCGCGATGTCGGCCGCGTTAGGGCCCATCAGACCGATGACCGCAAACTCTTCAGTCGAGTCCCGCAGCGTCACCCGATCGTCGCCTAGATGCCGCTTGAGCCAGGCGATGTCGCGCCGGATCGCGGTGGTGCCGACAAACAGACGATAGTGCTCGTCCGTGATGCGCACCGCTGTCAGATCGCTCTCGATGCCGCCGGCCGGGTTCAGCATCGCTGTGTAAGTGGCTCTGCCCGGCGCACGCGTCATGTCGTTTGCGCAGACACGGTCAAGAAAGCTCTCCGCGTCGGGGCCTTCGACTTCGATCTTCCCAAAAGTCGATTGGTCGAAGATCGCGGCGCGTTCATGCGCATGGGCCACCTCAGCGGCGACGTTGTCGAACCAGTCCGGCTTGCCGAAGCTCAGGATCGGCTCGCGCTCTTTTCCAAAGTAGACGGGGCGTTCCCAACCGAACACCTGTGTGAAATGCGCTTTCGCATCGACCCACTTTTCATGCAGCGGCGTAAGACGAAGGTTCCGCGCGCTTGACCAGTTCCGGCCCGGATAGGCGATTTCATAGTGCTTTCCGAGCACCTCGGGCGCGCGTGCGGTCAGCGCCTCGACCGAGTTCAGACAGTCGGGATACCGTTTCGGGTCGGCCTCGTGCAGGTCCGCAGGCGGGTGGCCGTGCTGGATGCAGTGCGACAGGGCCATGCCTGCGCCGCCGCCGGTCGCAACGCCGACCGAGTTCATGCCGCAGCCCAGAAACAGCCCGCGGGTCTCGGCGGTTTCCCCGAGCAGGAACGAGCTGTCCGGGGTGAAGCTCTCAGGACCGTTGAGCAGCATCTTGACCTCCGCTGTCTGAAGCGGCGGCAGGCGGTGCAGCGCATTGTGCATCATCGGTTCGAAGTGATCCCAGTCCTCCGGCAACAGTTGAAAAGCGAAGTCTTCGCCCAGACGGTCAGGATCGATTGGCTTGCCCATCGGCTCAAAGCATCCGACCAACAGTCCACCGCTGTCGTCACGGATGTAGAGGTGGCCGTCATGGTCCGAAAGCGTGGGCAGGTTGCCGGTGATCCCGTCCACGGGCTTTGTCAGAAGGTAGAAGTGCTCGCAGGGCCAGACCGGAACTTTGGCCCCGCCCATCGCCGCCGCATTTCGGCTCCAGAGCCCCGTGCACAGCGCGACGGCGTCGCAGCGGATCAACCCGTTCGCGGTCTCGACGCCGACCACGCGGCCGTCCTGTGTCTGGATGCCGGCGACCGACGTATCTTCGAAAACCCTGGCGCCCCGCGCGCGGGCGCCTTTGATCAAGGCGGCGCAAAGGTCTGACGGGCTCACCCGCCCGTCATCCGGAGACCAGACGGCGCCGACGACGTCGTCAGCGTTCATCAGCGGCCAGCGCTCTTTCGCTTCTCCGGCCGAGATTGCCTGCGTCCGCACGCCAAACAGGGCCGCCAGCGCCTCCTGCCGCTGAATGTGGGTCATGCGGTCCTCACTTGCCGCGATCGACAACGACCCCTTGTTGATCCAGCCGGTCTGCTGGCCTGTTTCAGCTTCGAGCTGAGAGTACAGTGAGACAGAGTAGCGGATCAGTTCCGTGAGGTTGCGCGTCGAGCGCAACGCGCGCACTTGCGCGGCGGAATGCCAGGTCGTGCCGGATGTGAGCTTGTTGCGCTCTAGCAGGATCGCATCGCTTACCCCGTCTTTGGCCAGGTGGTACAGCGTCGAACAGCCCATAACGCCGCCGCCAATGACGACAACTGAGGCGTGGGATGGGAAGTCGGCCATCGCAGAGGTTCCTTGCGTTGCGGTTCTTCGGTCCGAAAGCGGTTGCCGCTTACGAAAGAAGTCTCGCGTTATCGGGATCGAACGCCGGATCGGCGACGACAGTGGCGGCGCGGCGATCGCCGAGTATCTGGACGTCGAGTTTTCCGCCTGGTTCGGCGACGTCCGAGTTGATCCAGCCGACACAGAGGCTCTGCCCGAGCCGCCAACCGTACCCGCCTGACGTGGCGTAGCCGACAAGGGTTTCACCCTGGAAAATGGGCTCCGAACCCCAGCAATCAGCCTCACGCCTGTCGCCGCCGCGAGGTTCAACCGCGAGTGTCGCGAGAACGCGCTGTGGGATCGTTTCGCGGGCGGCGTCGACCGCCGCGCGACCAATGTAGTCTTTCGATCGCGAGCAAAACGCTTCCAGCCCAGCCGCTCGGGGCGAGACTTCGACCGTCAGCTCATGTCCCCAGCTGCGGTAGCCCTTCTCAAGACGGAGATTGCTCAAGGCCCGAGAGCCGACGAGCTGCAGCCCATGGAGCTCGCCCTCGGCCAGCAGCGTGTCGAACAGGTCGTAGAGGTGCTCCATCGGGCAATGCAGCTCCCAACCGAGCTCGCCCGCATAAGAGACCCGAAGCGCGAGACCGCGCACTCGTCCGATCTCGACAGGGCGACATGTCATGAAAGGGAAGGCGCTCGTCGAAAAGTCATCCTCGCTCAGCGATTGCAGCAAAGCCCGCGCGTTCGGTCCGCTGACCCCCAGGACGCCCCGAGAGGCCGTCACCATCGAGATGGAGACGTCAAAGGCTGCGGCATGGCGCTCGAGCCAACGCCGGTAGACGCCCTCGGCAAGCGTTGCGCCTACGAGGTAAAACGAGGTTTCGCTGAGGCGGCAGATTGTGACGTCGCCGACGACCCCGCCTCTCTCGTTCAGCAACAGCGACAGGCGCATGCGCCCATCGACGGTCGGCGCCTTCGCGGAGCCGACATAGTCCAGAAAGGCGTGCGCGTTCGCCCCTTCGACCAGAAACTTGCTGTACGCGCTCATGTCGATCAGGCCGACGCGCTCGGCTACGGCGCGGCATTCCTCGCCGACATGTTCGAACCAGTTGGGTCGCTCGAAGCTCGGTTCGTCGCGCGGCGCGACATGGTCGGGAGCATACCAGAGCGGTCTCTCCCATCCGTAGGCCTGCCCCATGACGGCGCTATAGGCCAGCTGCGTCGAATAAATCGGGGTCGTCCGCAATCGGCGCCCCGTCCGTCGTTCTAGCTGAGGATAGATGATCTCATAGCGGATCGGGAACACCTCGTATGTGCGCTCTCGGGCAAAGGTCTGCGTCGTCCAGTCTCCAAACCGAGCGACATCGATGAACGACAGGTCCATCTCGGGTTCGCCGTCCAGGACCCACTGGCTCATCGCCAGACCAACGCCGCCGGCCTGAGCGATGCCGCCAAGAAAACCGCAGGCGACAAAGAAATCCGGCGCGCCCGGTAGTGGTCCGATCATCGGCCGCGCGTCCGGCGCGAAGGAAATGGCGCCGTTGACGATCCGCTTCACGCCAGCCGCGTTCAACGCCGGCACGCGAGCGTGGATCGCAGCAAGCTCATCAGAGAGACGATCGAGATCGTCCTCAAAAAGCTCCATCCCGAAACTCCAGGGCGCGCCCTTGCCGCCCCAGGCCGCACGGCAGTCTTTTTCCCACGGCCCGAGGAGCAACCCGTCCGCTTCTTGACGCATGTAGAACTGGGAGTCGGTGTCGCGGATCATCGGCAACTCATTCGGATGCGCCGCCACCTCCGCCATGCTCTCCGTGACGATGTAATGATGCTCCATATTGGTGATGGGCAGCCGAGCGCCGACCATGCGCGCGACCTCATCGGCCCAGAACCCGCCGGCGTTGACCAGGATTTCGCAGTCCCAGCACTCCTCGCCGACATGCACGCGCCAGCCGCCGGAGCGCCGTTCGATCCGATCGACGCGCTTTTCGCGGAGGATCGAGGCGCCGTAGCGGCGCGCTCCGGCTGCAAGCCCCATCGTCACTGAATAGGGATCGACATAGCCCTCCTCCGGGTCCCAGGCTCCGCCGACGAGCCCGTCCGTCGCGATCAGCGGGTGTTTGGCCTTGATTTCCGAGGGCGTGACCAGTTCGTACTCGATCCCAAGCGCCCGGAACTTGCCCGCAAGGAACCTGAACTCCTCCATCCGCTCCGGCGTCTGCGCCAGAAAGAAACCGCCGACCACATGGCTGCCGACTTCCTGACCGACCTCCTCTGCGAGACCGTCATAGAGGCGCAGTGAATAGGCCTGCAGCGCCGAGAGGTTGGGAAAGGCGCTTTGCGTATGGACATTGCCCGCAGCGTGCCAGGTCGCGCCCGAGGTCAGCTCATTCCGCTCGAGCAGGAGCGCGTCGCATCTCCCGGTCTTGGCGAGGTGATACAAGATCGAGCAACCGACGCTGCCGCCGCCGATCACGATCACGGACGCTCGGCCGGTTCGCTCACTCATGCGCTGCGTCCTTTTCCGGGAGCACCGCAACAGACAGCTGTGAATAGTCGTTCCGGCGGTCGCGCTGGAACGGCAGGCGAGACGCGGCGGCCGCCTTGAAATTCGCCGGAAGCTCGACGCGCCAGAAGGTCTCCTCGCGACCCAAAACGTCCTCGGGGGTCTGATCGTCGGCATAGCCAGGACACCAGATCGAGCCGCCCCAATTCTCTCCGGCCCGGTTCAGTCCGAGCCAGGCGACGCTGTTCTCGATCGCTCGGGTCACGACGAACGGCCGCCAGCTATGGAAAGAGACGTCGCGATAGTAAGCGCCGCTTTGCAGAACGACGTCCACGCCCTCGGCGGCGAGGCGTGCGGCGAGATCCGCGAACCGGATATCATAGCAGATCATCGGGGCCAGCTTGAAACCCGCGACCTCGAAGACAAACAGCTTGTCTCCCGGCTGAAAATGCGCGGCTTCCGCCGACGCGCCAAATTGCGCGATGTGCAGCTTGTCGTACCAGCCGAGCAGGCGGCCGTCGGGGCCCACGGCCGCCTGGCAGATGTGACGTCCGTTTTCGCCGCGGCGTGGAAATCCGTAAACAATCGTTGTCCGCAGTTTGGCCGCCAGTTCTGAGAAGCGACGAAAACTTGGGCCCTGCAACGGCTCTTCCAGCAGCGCCAAACGATCAAACGCGTCATCGGAGTACTCGATCGAAGACAGCTCCGGCAGCACGATCACATCCTGCGCGCAGGGAGACGCGTTGGCGGCGATCAGCCGAGCGAGATTTTCGAGATGGGCGTCGCGCGCGCTGGCGTCCCGGATCTTCGGAACCGCAATCTGGCAAGCGAGAATCCGCAGCGCGTTCATGCCTCTTTTCCTTATCGAATCGCCGAACGTTCCAAACTGTAGGATCTTGCAACGCTTCGTAACATATGTTTCTTACATAGACGATGTTGAAACATATATTTCTTAGCCATTGATCGGGGTACGATGACGACGCCGAGCGAAACGCCGATACGTGATCAGCTTTCACAAAGGCTCAATGAACTCAGTCCCCAACTCAAACGCGCCGCGCATTACGTGCTCGACAATCCCGACGAGATCGCAACCCAGTCTTTGCGGCATGTCGCCCGTGCGGCGGATTTGGCGCCGCCGACGTTTTCGCGGCTCGCCCGGGCGGCGGGCTTCGCCTCCTATCAAGAGCTCCGCAACAAGTGCCGCGATGAGTACCGCGCGCGGTCCACACGGTTCGCTGACCGCGCGCTTGAGCTTATCGAAGGCGCCTCTGGCGTCGACGCGGCCAATGACGATCTGCTGGTTCGGCACGCCGCCGCGAGCGTCGTCGGGATCGAGGCGTTGCTGGCCGACATCGACGTCGCCCGCCTGGACGCCGCGGCTGCTCGGCTGGCGTCCTCTCGCCGGGTCGCCCTTATCGGAGCGCTGAGCGCGGCCGCCTTTGTCGAATACGCCGGCTATGTCAGTGGAATGGCGCTGCCGAACTGGAGCGTATTCGGTCGCAACGGATCCTCGTTGCCGTCTCAGATCTTGGATCTCGGCTCTGAAGACGCCGCCCTTTGCATATCGATGTCGCCCTATGCAGGCCGAACCGTGCGGGCAACCCAGCTCGCGCGAGCGCAGGGAGCCTTTGTCCTTACGCTGACCGACGCCGCGACGTCGCCTCTGGTCGAGTGCGCGGACGCCAGCTTCTTTGTTTCGACGGAGAGCCCGCAATTCTTCCCGTCGCATGTAGCGATGCTTGTGCTTCTCGAAACGCTGATTGGACATGTCGTGCGCCGCAGAGGGCTGGAGGCCCAGCAGCGGATCGCAACGGTCGAACGCCAAAGCTCGGTGCTTGGCGAGTACTGGCCCTCGAACCCCGTTGCCTAGGGTCTGTTGTGCGCCTCGCGACAGCGCCAAGCCCGCTCGACGCAATTGGGATCATCGTCTTTGGCGGCGCCAGTGGGCGTCGAACTCAATCGATCCGGAGGTCACCCCAGCGATCGGATGGTCTCGATCAAAGCTTTATGGATCTGTCGGGGACCGAGATCCGAGCGGTTGGCGTGCCTACGGGCGCCCGGCACGCGCACGCCCTCAAGCCCGCTAAGACGGTTCACAAAAGCGTCTGCGTGCGCCTCCCACCCAGCGCCGGCGATCATCGCGGGCGACAGCGCGATCACCATCTCGCCTCCTCGCGGGGGACCTCCGTCGCGGTTGTCCGTCTCAGCCGCCTCATAGCTGAACTGATCTCCCGTCAGCCCCGCGGCCAGCAACTCGACCATCATGGCGATGGCCGACCCTTTGTAGCCGCCGAAGGGCAACAGAACGCCCTTCGCAATCTCCGCCGGGTCGGTGGTCTCGTTTCCGTCGGCGTCGAGACCTGTGCCTGGTGGAACCGACGCGCCGTCTCGCGCGGCGATCTGAACGTCGCCCATGGCCATCGCAGCGGTGGCCATGTCGAAACAGACCGGCTTCTTGCCGGGCCGAGGCCATGCGAAGGAAATCGGGTTGGTCCCGAACAGCTTCTCGGTCGATCCCGCCGGCGCGACCGCCGGCATGTATGCGGTGCAGGCGATGCCGACGAGGCCCCGATCAGCCAGATACTCCGTCTCGGGCCATAAGGCGGCGAAGTGATGGATGTTGGTCAACGAAAGCGCCGCAACGCCCGTTTCCGCTGCGGCCGACGCCAGAACCGGCAAACCGGCGGCCTGCGCAAGCGGGGCGAACCCTCTCTGACCATCGACATGGATCACCGACGCCGTTCGACGGGTCACGACGGGCCTGGCCGCGCCGTCGACCTTTCCGCTCCGCAGAGCCTTTACGTAACCCGGTAGACGGAAAAGCCCGTGCGAGTGCGATCCGTCTTGTTCTGCGCGGGTCACGATGTCTGCGAGCGCCTTGGCGTTTTCGTCATCGCAGCCGTTGGCCAGCATCGTGGCGAGGGCGAGGTCGTAGATTTCATGAAGAGTCAGGCTGATCGTACTCATAACGAGCTTCCTCAGGTCAGGCGTCGCATGCCGCGTCAGTTATCAGACAACGCGCAACCGAGTCGAAGCGGATCGCCAAAAAAACGAAAGCGCCATGCTGAAGGGCGTTGGACTGGGGCAAGAAAGCCAGGCCGGGTGCTTCGGGATAGAAGCCTCAGACGCGCCTAGCGTTCGGATCGGGAGCGCAAGCCCTCGACCCCCGGGATCTCGGCCACAGCAGCGCCGATATGTTCAAGGAAAGCCGTCAGCCGTCGCGTGCGCCGTCGCGCGGGCAAGTAGGCGGCGTTGACGGTCAACGACGGCGCGCGCCAGCAGGGCAGGACGTCGACAAGAGCGCCGGAGTTCAGATCTTCGTCGACGAACCAGCGTGGCAACACGGCGTATCCTACCCCCATCACGGCGGCCTTATGGGCTGAGAATATGTTGTTTGTGCTCAGCGACGCGCGCGCCGCCAGCGTCTCCTTCTCGCCGTCGGCGTGGGTCATCGGGATCGATGTGGCCTCGAAGGGTTGGAGCGCTGCGCAGGGTAGATCCGCGAGATCTGCGGGCCTGCCAGGCCGGTCGCCGCCAAGCAGCCTCGGCGCAGCGACGACCATGCGCTCCACCTTGCCCAGAGGTCTCACGACGAGGGTTTCGTCCGGCACGTCGCCGACCTTGATCCAAAGGTCGCAACCGATCTCAGCGAAGCGGATAGGCGCATCGTCTAACAGCCAGGAGAGGACGACGCCCGGATGGGCCTGCTGAAACGTGAGCGCCGCCTCGGCGAGCTGGAGTTGACCAAGCGCAACTGGAGCAATGATCTTCAGGCGTCCACTCAGCGCCTGGTCGCTCTCCGCGAAACGTTCGGAGAGCGCATCCCAACCTTCGATCAACTTGCGCGCTTCGGTGAGGCAATCCTCGCCCGCCTCGGTGAGCGCGAGAGAATGAGTTGTTCGCCGCACCAGTTCGACGCCAAAGCGCGTCTCAAGCTCCGCCAGATGTCGACTGGCCGACGCCTGACTCAAGCCGAGATCCCGAGCGGCTGAGCTGATCGAACCCCGCTCGGCGATGCGGGCGAACGTCTCGAGAAGGGTCAAACGATCCAGGCTCTTACTCATGCACTTAACGGATAACTGATTCTTGCTTCAACTGTCTACCGTATCTCGGGCGCTTTGGCCATTTTCTGACTCGTCAGCCGCGCAACCGAACGACGCGCGGCGCATAAAAGGAGAGTTAGGATGTTGGACCTTCAACAAACCCCGAGAACCTTTGCGATTGGCGGCGATCTGCATGTGAACCGTCTGGGATATGGCGCCATGCGCCTCACCGGTCAGCCTGGCAATTTCGGCCCGTATGAGGATTGGGAGGGGGGTCTGGCGTTGCTGCGCCGCGCCGCCGATCTTGGCGTCGCCTTTTTCGACAGCGCCTGGGCCTATGGACCGGAAAGCGCCGACCAGATCGTCGGCGAAGCCTTGGAAGGCCGCGATGTCTTCCTCGCGACCAAGGGTGGCGTCGACAAGCGCCGCAGTCCGAACGGGGACGGCGTTCAGATCACCGTAGACGGCTCACGCGACACGCTCCTGCGTCAGATCGACAAGGCGCTGGTCAATCTGCGGGTCGATCGGATCGATCTGTTCCAGCTTCATCGCCCGGATCCGAATACCCCGCTTGAGGTTTCGGTGTCCGCTCTCGCCGAAGCGCAGGCCGACGGGCGCATTGCTCATATCGGTCTGTCCAACGTCACTCGGGCGGACCTCGATCGCGCACTCGCAGTGGCGAGAATCGCAAGCGTTCAAAACCGCTTCAATATGGCGGAACCCGACGCTGACGAGCTTGTCGACTACACGGCCAGCAAAGGCGTCGCATTCATCCCATACGGGCCGCTCGGCGCGAATCCGATGCGCCAGGGCGCAAAGCTCGAACCTCGTGAAGCGCTCGCCTGGCTGCTGAAGCGTTCGCCAAACATCGTCGTGATCCCCGGGACCACGTCGATCCAGCATCTCGAACAGAACTGGGCCGCCTGGGATCTCGTTTGACCCGAGGTTCCCCGGAGAAAGCTCATGAAAGAGAACAAACACAAGCTCGCGCTGCTGACCTGGGTGGTCGTCTATCCGCTGATCACCGTGCTCCTCATAGGGCTGGAGCCCCTTGTAAGCGGTCTCGCCACGCCTCTTCGGACCCTTTTGCTTACGGCGCTGATGGTGCCGGCGATGGTCTACGTCGCGATGCCGTTTGCAAAGGCGCGGCTGAAGAACTGGCTGCAACACTAACCACAGAGAGGACCAACACATGCTGGATGAACCTGAAACCCATGCCGCGACGCCTTCCAACGAGACGTTCTCGATGAAGTTCGCGCCGCATCTTGGGCTCCTCACGCCCGAGGCGGGCATGTTCCGCCACCACGCCGGCGACGACCCCGTCGACCAGGTGAAGTTCATGGCCGACCGGGGCTTCACCGCTATGGAAGACAACTGGATGAAGATCCGCGATGTCGAGGTGCAGCGCCGCGTCGGCCGAGAACTCGAACGCCTCGACATGGAGATGGGCGTCATCGTCAACACGATGAAGTACAACGAGCCCACCTTCGTGCTTTCCGATCTGCAAGAGCGCGAGCGTTTGATGCAGGAGGTTCGGGAGACCGCAGAAGTGGCGCGCCGGGTCGGCGCGACACACGTCACGACGTTATCGGGCGCCGCGCACGGCTCGCTGCCGCGCGACTACCAAACCGCCAACATGATCGAGAACCTGAAATGGGCCGGCGAGGTTGCGGCCCAAGAAGGGATCATACTGGCTGTCGAACCGATCAACCACAAAGGTTGGGAAGGCGCGTTCCTGACCGAGATCGGCCACGCTTACTTGATCTCGAAATCGGTTGGCATGCCGAGCGTCAAAATACTCTATGACTTCTGGCATCAGCAAATACATGGCGGCGATCTGATCGAGAACCTCGATCTCGCTTGGGATGAAATCGGCTACTTCCAGATCGCCGACAATCCCGGGCGTGTGGAGCCCGGCGTCGGCGAGATCAATTTCGGCCCGATCATGCGGAAGATCGCCGAGAAGGGCTTTGATGGGATAATCGGCATGGAGTTCGACAACTCGGCAGCCGGATCGGCGGGCGAGCAAGCCGTCATCGACGCCATGCGCGCGATCGACCCGGCGACAATGGCGACGGCTCGGTCATGAACCTTCGCAGTATCTTGTTGGAGGCGATCGAATTCGAAGATGGTTCTTGCGACAAGATCTCACGCGTTGGGATCCGCGTCGCCCAAGCGGAACTTGGCGCCGAGGCGAACCCGTTGGCTTCGGCGCTCGCCCGAAAAAGCGCGGGCCACCTGGTCCACGCCAACTGCTCAATCTGTCGGGCCGGACCCTGCCTTAGCGGGCGTTAGCGTTCCGCGCTTTTGCGAAACAATCACGGGGTATTTCGGAGAGCACAAAGTCGATGAAGCGACGAACACGTAGCGGCATGTTCTCGCGGTTCGGGTAGCTCAGGTGCAGATCAAAAAGCGTCGGAGCAAATTGCTCCATTACCGAGACCAACCGCCCATCTTCGAGATGTTCGGCTCCGTAGTAAGTATCGATCTGCGTGAGTCCGAGGCCCGCGGCAGCCGCTTCCAACAGTGTCTCCGGATCGTTGAAAAGGAGCCCGCCGGGCGGATCTACGCGCTCTATCTCGCCGTCGATTTCGAACGCCCAGAGCCATACCTCACGAGACGAGAGGAACCGAAACCGCAGGCATTCGTGATCCACCAGATCCTGCGGATGGTTTGGACGACCTCTCTTCGCCAGGTACTCTGGCGCGGCGACCGTGAGAATTGGCAACCGGGAAATCGGTCGGGAAATCATGGTGCTGTCGGCTGCCGGCCCATGGCGAAACGCGACATCGACCGGGTCGTCCACAAAGTCGCGAACGGCGTCTGACGCGTCTAAATCGATCTCAACCTTGGGATGAGCGGCCCGAAACTTCGAGATAAGCGGCACCAACGTCTTGCGCGCGAAACGCTTCGGCGCAGTGATGCGCAGGAGCCCCGCGACAACGCCGCGGCTTTCGTCAAACAACGCGTCGATCTCATCCAGTTCGCGAAGCGGCGCGCGTGCGCGCTGGTACAGCAACACTCCATCGGGTGTAAGGCTCATTTTCCGCGTCGTACGCGTGATCAGCTTCACGCCGAACTGATCCTCGAGACGTTTGACGTTTTGCCCGACCGCCGCCGCCGAGATGCCGAGCGCGCGCCCCGCAGCGACAAAGCTACCGAGATCCGCCGCCACGATGAAGGCGGCCAACGCTGGTGAAGCGTGTCGGGCCATTCGAAAGATCCGCTTTAGCCACCATGAACAATTTCAAGGCTAATGCTTCGGATTAAGGGCGCCTAGATCTCTCCTGTCCAAAGTCGCGAAAACCTCAGGGGCCCGCGTACGCAAACAGGAGAAGCAGATGACGCACCCAACGGTCACCAAAGCCACGCTGACGATCCATAATCCTGACGATCCTCGACACTTCATGCGCGCGAAGCCTGTCTCGCGTTTCATTCGGATCACCAGAGGCGATGTCGTCCTGGCCGAAAGCCGTGCCGCGCTCCGTGTCACGGAAGTCGCCGGAGACGTTCTGGATCCAGTGCTCTACGTGCCGCCGGAAGATGTCGTCGAGACCTTGGAGCTTGTCGCCGACAAAGCCACCCATTGCCCGCTGAAGGGCGATGCGTCGTATCTGGCGCTCGACGGCGTGACGATCGCGTGGCGGTATGAGGCGCCCCTTGAGTTCGCAAGCGTCATCGCAGGCCGGATCGCCTTCTACAGCGATGAGGTCGCCGTCGCCGAGATTGGCCCAGCTGCGTGAGCATGCTCGACCGAAAGGGAGACCTAGCCGATGGTCACGTTCGTTTACATGATCCGTCGAAGACCTGATCTGTCACCGGCCGCATTCGAGAAAGCGGCGAGAGCATCGCAAAACCGGATCGCCGCTCTGGTCAGAGAGCGTCTTGGCGCGACCAGACATCGGCTCGCGTTTGGAGTATGTGCGAAACGCTCACACTGCGTGTCTTCGGTGCGGCGTCTAGAGGGACAAGCTCCAGACGCTTTGCTCGAACTCAGCTGGCCCAGCATAGACGCTTATGACCGAATGATGGGCACGCCTGAGGCCATTCGGATGGTCGACGACATGATCGACGCCGAGCGGTCCTGGGTCGACTTCGCCAGATCAGCGGCGCTCCTCGTCGAGAAGGAGAGCGTCGCTTGCGCCGAGTCGGCGAGCCAGGACAATTCAAAAGTATTGCTTTCGGATGAAGCAACCTAGCGAAGGCTAATCTTTCGGAAACGGCGGCTTATGTCGTCAATCACGATACGCTGACGCGCACAACCAACCATCAACCAGATGCCACAACACGGTCGCTGCAAGCCTACGCGACCGAACAGACGAGGTTTGTCATGTCACAACAATCGATTGCATCGGCTCAGGATGGGGCCCAGGCGGAACAGAACCGCCATCTGGCGCCCGAAAGGACCGAAACAGGGCGACAAAGCCGGCGCCGAGCGGCGTTACTCGGCGGAGCCGCGCTCGCAGCGCTCGTCGTCGCCGGGCATGCGAACTCGGTCTTCGAAACTGTCTCCTCCGTTCTCACCTCCGTCGAGAGGTCGACCACGGCGGTCGCCGCAACGCCGCAGGCGGTATCAGCCACTCCAGTGGACATAACTCGGCCTGACGTCCGTCGGATCACCGAATGGGACGAGTACACAGGTCGCTTCGTTGCGATCGACAGCGTGCAGGTTCGTGCGCGGGTGTCCGGCTATCTCGAGGAGATCCACTTCAAAGACGGTCAAACCGTCACCGCGGGCGATCTGTTGTTCACAATCGATCAACGGCCGTTCGAGGCGGCTCTTGCGGAGGCGCAGGCCGATCTTGCCAGCGCGCAGGCTGTGCTTGAAAACGCACGCGCTGAAAACACCCGTGGTCAGGAGCTGCTGGCTCGGCGCACAATCAGTCGCGAAGCTGCGGACGACAGGCTGCGCGGCCTCCGGCAAGCAGAAGCGCAGTTGAAAGCCGCGGAGGCCCGCGTTGCGCGCGCCGAGCTTGACCTCTCCTTCACCGAGGTTCGCGCGCCGGTCTCAGGCCGGATCAGCGATGACGCGGTCAGCGTCGGCAACCTGATCACCGGGGGCGCCGACGGCGGGACGATGCTCACAAACATCGTCTCTCTCGACCCGATCGAGTTCGAGTTCACTGTTAGCGAAGCAGACTATCTCAAATATGTGCGCCTTGACCGGTCGGGGGCCCGAGCCGGTTCTCGCGAGAACGCGAACACCGTTTTCCTGAAACTGATCGATGAAGACAACTACGCCCACGAGGGCGAAATGCGCTTCGTCGACAATCAGTTCGACGCGTCCACCGGCACAATGCGCGGGCGCGCCATTTTCTCCAATCCAAACGACGTCTTCGCGCCGGGCATGTTCGCACGGATCCGGTTAGCTGGCTCAGCCGCCTACGACGCGGTCCTGATCCCGGACGCTGCAATCCAGACGGATCAGAGCGAAAAGTTCGTCTGGGTGGCGACTGCGCAGAACACGGCAGAACGCCGGACCGTGGTGCTCGGTCCAGTGATCAACGGCCAGCGGCTGATCCGTTCCGGATTGAGCCCCGACGACCGGCTGATCGTCGGCGGCGTACAGTTTGTGGCGGCCGGCGCCCCCATCGCGCCAACCGAGCGCGATGTCGCTGAAATCGCTCAGAAATCTCGCATCCAGTAATCCGCGCCGCGCGCGCTCCCCTCCAAGGAGGCAGTCATGAACCTCTCGCATTTCTTCATTCAAAGGCCGATCTTCGCCGGTGTGATTTGGACGATCCTCGTGATCGTTGGATACCTCTCATACCTCCAGCTTCCGATCGCCCAGTACCCGAACATCGCACCACCCACCATTCAGGTGACAGCGACATATCCAGGCGCTTCGGCAGAGACCGTGGCCGAAACGGTCGCGGCTCCGATCGAAGAAGAAATCAACGGCGTGGAGGGCATGCTCTACATCACCTCGCAGTCGACCGCAGCCGGCACAGCCACGATCACGGTCACCTTCCAGCCGGGGACGGATCTCGACACCGCGCAGGTGCTCGTTCAGAACAGGGTGTCCCTCGCCGAACCGCGACTGCCGGAACCCGTGCGAAGGCTCGGCGTTTCCACTGTAAAGGCGAACCCGGACGCTCTGCTGGTCGTGCACCTCTACTCGCCGGACAGCAGCCGGGATCAGTTGTACATCTCGAACTACGCGCGCTTGCAGATGCGGGATGCGTTGCAGCGCATCGAGGGCGTTGGCCAGATCCAGTCTTTCGGCTTCCGCGAGTATGCAATGCGGATATGGATCGACCCGGATCGGGCGGCGAGCCTCAACCTGACCGGCATGGATATCGTCGAGGCGCTCCGCAGTCAGAACGTCGAGGTCGCCGGCGGCGTGCTGGACGCTCCGCCAAACGATGCGCAAGGCGCCTTCGAGATCAGCGTTCGAACGGAAGGACGGCTCGAAACGCCTGCCGCGTTCGAGGCGGTCATCATCAAGACCGGATCGGGCGGCGAAGAGGTTCGTCTCGGCGACGTCGCTCGCGTCGAACTCGGCGCGCGGGACTACACGACCAACGCGCAGCTCGACGACAAGCCGGCGCTGGCGATGCTGTTCAACCAGCAGCCTGGCTCGAATGCGCTGGCGACCGCGGAGCGGATCCTCAGCGCGGTCGAGGAGATGTCGCAGTCGTTTCCAGAAGGGCTCGACTACGAGGTGATTTGGAACCCGACGGAGTTCGTCTCCGAGTCGATCCGAGCCGTTGAACACACCATCCTTGAGGCGGTTGTGCTGGTTTCGCTCGTGGTGTTCCTGTTCCTGCAGAGCGTCCGGGCCGCAATCATTCCGATCATCGCAATCCCGATCTCGCTGATCGGCGCTTTCGCAGTGATGCAGGTCTTCGGTTTCTCGCTGAACACCCTGTCGCTCTTCGGGATGGTGCTGGCGATCGGCATCGTCGTCGACGACGCGATCATCGTCGTCGAAAACGTCGAGCGCAAAATCCATGAAGGCCTCGCCCCTCGGGACGCCGCTTTCGCGACCATGAATGAGGTTGGATCCGCACTCGTGTCGAGCGGGCTGGTCCTGTCGGCGGTGTTCATTCCGACCGCCTTCCTCGACGGGATCACCGGCGCATTCTTCCAGCAGTTTGCGATTACCGTCGCCACCGCCACGATACTCTCGGTCGGCGTCTCGCTCACCTTGTCGCCGGCGATGGCGGCGCTGCTGCTGAAGCCCAAGAAACCCAAGAGCGAACTCAAGCTTTGGGAGAAGCCGTTGGCGGCGTTCTTCGACGCTTTCAATTCGAGGTTCGATCGGCTTACGCGCGGCTACTCGGCTCTGGTGAAGCGGCTGGTGCGGATCAGTGCGCTGGTGCTTGTGGTCTATGGCGGACTGATGGCGGTCGGCGCTTACCAGCTCGACCGTGCGCCAAAAGGTTTTGTGCCGCCGGTCGACCAGAACTACGTCATCACGGTTGTTCAGCTTCCCGCCGGCTCCTCGCTCTCACGCACAGAAGCCGTGATGAACGAGGTCATCGCCAAAGGGCTCGCGCATCCGCATATCGAGCATGCGGCCGCCTTCGCCGGGCTGGACGGAGCCACGCTGACGACGGCCTCGAACGCCGCGGCCGTGTTCTTCACGATGTCCGACATCGGCCCGCGGGTCGCGGAGGGCTATGATGTGAACCGCGTCCTCGGCGATCTGCGCGCAGAGTTCTCTGACAACCGCGACGCCTTCATCCTTGTCGTGCCCCCGCCGCCTGTTCGCGGCATAGGGAACGCGGGCGGCTTTAAGGGCTACATCCAGGATCGCGCGGGTCTCGGCTACGACGCGCTTGCCGCCGAGGCGCAGAAGATCGCCGCAGCTGCGAACGCAACCGATGCGGCCACCTCGGCTTTTTCAATCTTCAATACGGCCACGCCTCAGCTCTTCACCGACATCGACCGCGCGCGCGCCGAGCAGCTGGGCGTCGCTGTAGAGGACGTGTTCGCAACGCTGGAGGTCTACCTGGGCTCGGCTTACGTGAACGACTTCAACGCCTTTGGCCGCCCGTTCCGGGTGACTGCGCAAGCCGACGCCGACTTCCGCCAGTCGGACGACGACGTGGCGAGACTGCGCGCGCGAAACGAGGTGGGCGACATGGTTCCAATCGGCTCGGTTGCGACGTTTCAGACCGTTACCGAGCCAAATCGCGTCGCTCGCTACAACCTTTACCCTGCGGCGGCCGTGCAGGGAGACGTGGTCTCCGGCTTTTCGACCGGCGACGCGTTGAGCGCGGTGGAAGCAGAGGTGGCGTCAGAGCTCGGCCGGGGCTTCGGGTTTGAATGGACCGAACTTGCGCTGCAGGAGCGTTTGGCGGGCAATACGGCGGCGTTAGCGTTCCTGATGGCGGTGGTCTTCGTTTTCCTGCTGCTGGCCGCTCAATATGAAAGCCTGACCTTGCCGCTCGCGGTTATCCTGATCGTGCCAATGACGCTTTTGTCGTCTATCACGGGCGTGCTCATGGAAGGGCTCGATATGAACATCCTGGTTCAGATCGGGTTTGTCATCCTGATCGGATTGGCGGCGAAGAATGCGATCCTGATCGTCGAGTTCGCCAAACAAGCCGAGGACGGCGGTCTGGACCGACGCTCTGCGGCGGTTGAGGCGGCGACGTTGCGGCTCCGTCCCATCGTGATGACGTCGTTCGCCTTCATTCTCGGTGTCGTACCGCTGATGTTGGCGACTGGAGCAGGTTTCGAAATGCGTCAGTCTCTTGGCGTATCAGTGTTTTACGGGATGCTTGGGGTGACCTTGTTCGGCCTGTTGTTCACCCCGGTTTTCTATGTGACGTCGGGTTGGCTGGGCCAGTTGGCCCAAGGGAGGCGAAACGAAAGCGCCAGATCTTCCGAGCCGTCGGCGATCGGCGCCGACTGACCAAGAGACCACGCAAGATCTCAAAACTCGAGCGGCTCTCGGTTTCCTGAGAGCCGTTTTTTCTGAACGGCGAGACACATGACCTCGCACAAATGGAAGTGATCCGAGGTCTTCGTAGCTGCCCGAACAGCGGCTTTCGAGGCCGCCGCGCCCGTTGACGGGTCGCTTCGCGTCGTTACGGCTTTTCTTGCATCCGAAAAGCTCTCTTCAACAGCCTTTGGCGGCGGCTCCAAGACAGGTCGGATAAGAGCTTCAGACTACTCGGCCAGCGCCTGCGCAAGCTGCCAAGTCGACGTCTCCACGTGAACTGGATCGCTCTCGGATTGCATCTGTCCGGGCATACGAGTTCCTGGGTCAGACGCCACCAGCTCTTTCAAGCTCAGCAGTCGGTCCAAGAACTCTGGGGAACCGCTGTGGTCTATCATCAAATAGTACTGCCCGATGTCATGTGGGCGGCCCGTCGGCGCCTTCAGTGGTTGAACGTCGCGGCTGAGAGCGCTTCCCGTCATCCCGGAGGCGAGAAGCTCGGCCATCAGTCCGAACCCCCAACCCTTGTAACCTCCGACCGACACCAGCGACCCATTCAGCGCCTCAGCCGGATCGGTTGTGGGCCGTCCATTCGCATCGACCGCCCATCCTTCGGGGATCTGCCGGCCGTCTGCTTTCGCCATTGTGATCTTTCCGAGCGCGACTGTCGTTGTGGATTGATCGAACTGCATCGCCAAGCCCCCAGCGCCGTCTGGAACCGAAAAGGCGATCGGATTGGTGCCGATGATACGGCTCTTCCCTCCGGGCGGAGCCACAATCGGCGACGCGTTGGTGAACCCTATTCCTATGAGTCCCTTCAGCGCGATCTGCTCTGTGAAATAGCCAAGTGAGGTGCAGGTATGAGCATGTGAAACCGCCAGACTGGCGACCCCCAACTCATGCGCTGTCTTTACAGCCTCATCCAAACCACGAGCGAAAGCCGCCTGAGCAAACCCGAACTTGGCGTCGCCGGCGACGACGCCAGGCTTAGGGCGAGAGACGACAGGCTCTGCGAAACCCTGCACTCTGCCGCTACGCAACTGTTGGCAATAGCTCTCCAGATAGTAGAGGCCGCAGATACGGTTCCCGATCGCCTCGGCTTTACGAACGGCTTTGGCGACTTCGATCGCAACCCAATCGGCCGCGCCGTGACGCAACAGCGCCGTCTTCGTCGTCTGCTCAATGTCGTTCAGCGTTACATCAGGCATGCTTTGGGACCACTTCTTTTCGTCGGTCGTCGGCGTTTAGTCGTTCAGATGGCTTCTGTGATTTTCGGCGGCTCGGGCGACCACGTCAAAATCTAGTTCGAAGCCAAGTCCTGGGCGGTCTTCGAGTGCGAGGCGGCCTCTGACCGGGCTGAGGTCAGGCGAGGCGACGACGTTTTCTCTCAGCAGTTGCCACATGATCTGGTTTCCGTCGTCCAGGTTCGCGGCCGCTCTGCCGATGTGATGCTCCGCACAGGTGGTGATGCCCGTCGTCATACTGGAGTGAATGCAGAGCGTGGTCCCTGCTCCCTCACAAATAGCAGATGCTTTCATCATGTTCCGCAACCCTCCGATCTCTCTTGGGCCAATCGCGATCATGTCTGCCGCTGCACTGGAACAGGCCAGAAAAACCTCTTGAAGGGTGAAGACGCTCTGATCCGCGCCGATCGCGATTGGCGAGCGCTCCTTGAGGTGTTTGAGCGGCAAGAGCGAAAGGCTCGTCGTCGGCTGCTCGATGTATTCGATATTGTACGGCGCGATGTCATGGATCATCCGCAACGCATGAGCGACCGGCCAACCTTCGTTCGCATCAACCCTGAAGCGATGGGATGGCCCTATCGCTTCTCGAACAGCGCGAACGCTGGCGACGTCATGCTCAGGCGAGATGCCAACCTTCAGGTAGATCACCGGATGACCCGCTTGAGCGGCGGCTGAAGCGTCGGCGGCCAGCTCCTCTGGGCTCTTTCCCTGAAGAAAGTAGAAGTATCCGACTTCCTTGCGTTTCTCCCCGCCGAGGAGTTCCCAAACAGGACGATCGAGGAGCTTACCCTGGAGGTCCAGTCCAGCCATCTCGAGACCGCAGAACAGTTGGTTGGCGTATCTCTGCATGTTCCCGCCGAATATCAAAAAGTTCCGCCGGTATGCGTCCTCTTGCGCGGCCGTAATGTCGAAGACAGATCGACCGATGAACGACTTCGCCAGTTTTGTCAGGATGATCTTCTGCGCATCCGCATCGGGGGCGGCCGTCGTCTCCCCATAACCGGTCGTTCCGTCTTCACTCACCATCTCGATCAAGTTGACAGTGAAGGCATGCTCGACGCCCTGAGCCCACACGTAAGGGACTCTCGTTTCCAGACGGAGCGGAGTGATGCGGATTTCACGAATGATCATTTTGCGCTGACCTCAATTCCTGCCTAAGAGCCGGCGCGCCTATCGATAGCTCGGGGCTGACATGTCAACCACCAGCCTAGGAGACCATGTCATTGCGGCTTTAGCGGGAGCGACGGCTGGGACAGGTTTTAGCGGCGATTGGCGCTCTTGCTTGTCGCCACGCGACACCTTTTGGATGAACGCACCGCTTGGCGATTGCTGCCGGTTCAACGCGCGGAGCGAAGCTTGTGCTCATCCGAAAAACCCGCAGCGAACCGCTGGACCGTCACGCCGCGAGCCACCGTCTGGGATACGGAAAGGGCCGCGCGAAGCGCCGCGTAAATCCCGCTTCCTCGCAAACGACAAGCTCCTTGGGCGGCGTCGGCTTTGGACCCGTGTCTCTTGGCGCCAAGAGGGGGCGCGGAACCATCGCATCGAGCCTCGCAGCCAAAGCAAGAAGCCGAAGGTGCATACGCTTGAGCGTCGCGGACCATGGCCGGAAGTCGGCACGCGCCCAACGTCAGTCCAAGACAGTCGTCTCGCGATACTCTGATTTATTGGCGCACCGGGGAAGATTCGAACTCCCGACCCCCAGATTCGTAGTCTGGTGCT
>ERZ1740059.109-NODE-109-length-43416-cov-6.783700_pt1 | contig 43416 bp, 38 predicted proteins | sample MGYA00581744_ERZ1740059 | MGnify/ENA primary metagenome ERZ1740059 (study PRJEB43018, sample SAMN04849738) | marine metagenome | isolation source: floating plastic debris | place: Pacific Ocean | collected 2008-08-28 | study: EMG produced TPA metagenomics assembly... | reverse complement strand
GAAAATCCGAGAATATGAATTTTAGTTTGTTCTCCGATGTTTTGTTCTAAACCCTTATAGAGTGTATTTAAGTAGCTTAGATAATTCTGAATATCGGTCAGTCTCTCTTCCCTTGTCATCCAGGTAGCGCCGACTCTACCACTAAATCCTTCAAGATAATATCTCGATAAACCTTCAGGGGCTATCACACAACTACTGGCGCTAAATAAAGGGTTAAATTTCTTTATAAAGTACTTACTCTGCTGTCCATGCCCGTGAAGGACGAAAAACAAATTTTTCGTTTTTATGGTAAGCTCACCCTCTTGAAAATAACGTGCTTCAAATTCAAATTTGAGACTTTCTTGTTTCATTTTGGAAAAACAAAAAGCAGGCTTTTTTGATTTAAAACCTGCTTTTTTAATGAGTGAGAAACGCCCTTTATCGCTTGAAACCTAAAGCGCTGCCACCGCAGAATTGCGTACTTTCGTCGAACGTGTATTGAATGTAGTAAATACCTGTTGTATTGCAAGGATAGGCTATGGCAGAAATGTACTGATCATTTACTTTGCTACTCACGACTTTGTTTCTGTTGCTATCGAATAGGCTTACGACAATACCATCTGTACTCTCTCCGGTAGCGCATACATTTATCATATATTGGGTACCCTTTGTGAATACATACGAGTATTCAACTTTTGTTTTCGTGCCACCCTGCCCATCTATTTTGTAACTTTTTAGGAAATTGAATCCAGAGGCTAGTTTTGGAATACAGCCAGAGGTATATGGTTCTGAATCACATTGTGCGTTAACCTGAAAACTAAAAGCCATTAACATTCCAACCACTACCAACGGATAAATTGCTTTTTTCATCTTATGCATATTTTCTTCTAGCTAATTATTTTGTTTCTAACGGATCCGATCAAATTCTTTATGTTCTCGATATTTTGATCCGTAATTTTTATCTCACTTGAACTATTGTCTTTTATTACCATTACTCCATCCACGATTTCAAATGTAGATTCTTCGTAAGTCGTAACTATTTCTATATTCTCGTATTCCGTTTGTAACACCTGCATATCTGTCAAAAGTGATGCCATATTTTGATCTACCTGCTGGTAGAATGATAAGAGAAGCACAATATTCTCCAGGATAATTTTTTGAGATCCAATAGTTTCTTGCAATTCCTTATTACTTGGATCTGAAGCTGCTACCTCGCAAGTGATATGCATAGCTTCAATCCAGCCACCGGCTAACAACAGGACACTCAAATTGGCTCTTCCCTGTTCTTGTAGGTACTGGTTGATACTATTAAAGTTCTGTGTTGTTATAAGTAACAAAGAATCCAGATTCTTGCTGTTAGTAGCTAGTCTACCAATAGTTTCAATATCAAAAAACTGTCCGATACTGAGGCCGTCAGCCAGATCTTTTATGGAGCCCATATAATCAAGTCCATCTTGATTTTGCTCATATATATTAGTATAGCCTAAGTCTGTTCCGTAAATACCTAAGTTTAGAGCTTTATGGTAATTACTATTATACTTTGATATATTATCCGGGCTGTTCAATAATTGCTTGTCATATTTGGTGCCTGATTCTTTGAGCAAAACGGAAATCTCCAAGGGAGATGGGATTTGTTGAAGCACGCTGCTGATAACCTCCTCAGAAATTTCAGGCCCCTCTACCGCAGCAGAGTCAAGTGATTCGAGGAAAGCCTGTTCATCCGGTTTGTTTCCGGAACCACATGCAGCCAAAAAAGCTAAGGCGCTCACAAAAAATAAATTCCTCATATCTAGTATTAAATGATTTTAACAAAAATATAAATAACAACATCTATTACAAACATATATTCCTAATCAACGCCGTTCACGGGTAAATACCCTTATTTCTTGCCAAACTTAATTTTTCCAAAGGCATCCAGCCCTTTTTTTAAAAGCTCGAAATAGAGTGTTAGATATAGCAACGCTGTCATTAGCCATATAATAATTATGTTGAAGCCAAATGTATCGAAATAGGAACCGGCAAAATGTTTTTGCGGAGCAAAGAAATGAGCCCGATAGTCTAACAAATGTTTGGGGTTAGGATCATTAAAAATAGGATTGTATTGTTGAATAAGCTGGCCTTTGAACTCTATGATTCTATCTGTTTCCGCCACGTTTTGAACAAGATCAGCTAAACTTTCATTGAAATACTTATTTTTATATTCGTTCAAGTTATAATCTTCATTTTCACCTAATTGGAACATCTTCTGTTCTTTGGCTGATACTATTTTATTGTAGACACCTTGGTAATTCTTCTTCAATTTTTGAAGGTAGTTTGAAAGCTTCTGATCTATATCTGGTGAGTAATTTTCAATAGTTAGGACATTAATATCCAAATCTTCTAACCCTTCTTTAAAGTCTAACTTGTTAATTTCATTTTTTAATATGGAGAGATCAACTTTTACTATACTCTGCGTTTCTACATCATCGCTTTTATAGTTTTTGACAACTGATTCTTGTTTTCTTTTAAGTTCCTCGGCAATGTAGGCTGCCTTAAAATCAGCTTGTGATTCATACTTGTCAAAATCAAAGTATGAATCTTCAAATGAATTATTTTTAAATTGATAAACGGCCATGGCTTCATACGCCCATCTGGAGGCCATAAAATCTGCTACTATTGGTACCTTGCCTTTAGTGCTAAGAACGTTGTTCAACTTATCGAAACTAAACAACAAACCACTTAAAATCATCTGCGGGATGAGCAGTAAAGGAATCATTACGTATACGGTGACCGCACTATTAAAAGCGCTTGAAATGTTAAGGCCAAGTACATTAGCCATGCATGAACATGTGAATAATACCAACCAGAACGCAAAAGTCATTTCCCTGATTTCCAATAGTAAATGACCAACAATGACGAACGAAAGGGTCTGAATAGCTGACAGAAGAAATAATATAGAAAGCTTGGAAACCAAATAAGAACTCCAGCTTAAGTTAAGGAAGCTCTCTCGTTTTAGGATTTTCCTATCACGAATAATTTCCTCAGCGCTAACAGTAAGGCCCATAAAAAGAGCTACGATTATGCTCATAAGCATAAAAGCCGGTATGTTCTCATTAAAGCGAAAAATATACTCATCACCATAGGGTGAGCTTTTATATCTTATTATAAATGCCAGTATAAGAGCTAAAAGAGGAGCTTCCAGCAAGTTAATTAACAGGTACTGCTTATTACTTATTTTAGAAATCAGATCGCGAGTGGTAAAAATAAACGCCTGCTTAATTTTATTTGGAATGTCCAATGACTGCGGAGGCTCTTCGTTTACATTGACTACTTCTTCAATCTCAAAGTTTTCAGTAAAGCTTTCATTCCATCCTTTTGGATTGACCTTTCTTTTATTTGTGAGTTGTCCGTATTCATCTACAACTTTCGCCTCAATGATGTTAAAGATCTGTTCAGGATTTACGTTACCGCATGTTTCACACTGCCCTCGCTCGCTATCGACCTGGTTTGTAGCTCTTTTGAAATAGGTAACAGCTTCTACAGGATTACCATAAAACACCGGAAATCCACCAGTATCCATTATGTACATTTTGTCAAACATCTTATAGATGTCAGATGAAGGCTGATGAATAACCACAAAAATGAGCTTCCCTATTAAAGAAAGTTCCTTAAGGAGGTCTATAACGTTTTCAGAATCTCGTGACGAAAGTCCTGATGTCGGTTCATCTACAAACATAACCGCCGGCTCACGGATAAGCTCAAGAGCAATATTTAAACGTTTTCTTTGACCTCCACTTATGGTTTTATCAAGGACGCTACCAACTCGTAAATCTTTTCGTTGGTCAAGACCAAGACTTTCCAGCACGTCTATTACTCTTTTATCAAGCGCTTCTTCCGAAAAGCCTGCAAAACATAGCTTGGCATTGTAGTAAAGATTTTGGTAAACGGTAAGCTCTTCGATCAATAAATCATCTTGTGCCACATAGCCTATAACACCATGGATTCTGTCCTTTTCGGTATTAGTATCAAACCCGTTGATTTTGATGCTGCCTTTCGTAGGAGTTTCAATACCTGCTAATACATTAAGCAGTGTAGTTTTTCCAGCGCCGCTGGCGCCCATAATACCTATCAGTTTGCCAGGACCTTCGGAAATTTTAACATCCCTTAGTCCAAGCGCTCCGTTCGGGAATCTGAATTCTTCAATATTTGCATTAAAAGAGAGCTTTGTAGTACGTAGCTCTTCGTTAAATATTGTGGTCAGGTCGCTGTAGTATAAAGCAGCTCCTAAAGGAGTTTTGATGGTACTTCCATGTGAAAACAAATAAACACGATTCGGAAGCATAATAAATGCATTCAAAACAACGTCATCGTCACCTATGTACTTCGTGAAGTACATGTCCACACTATTAACTTTTAGGAATATAACGTTGCCATTTATATCACTAGAATAGTGCTTGGCATTCTCAAGTTTAGATTTTTCGTCTGCATTAACAAGAAGTAAATCGGAGAAGTCAAGTTCTTCGACTTTATCTTTGATAACAAAACTCTCGATAAGCTTGTACTCATCTTTTACTATGTTAAAGACGGTACTTATGGTATCAATAATCTCCATTCTCTGTGGAGTAAAATTCTTATCTGAGCCTACCAACTCAAGAATTTTTATCAATACAACTACTTTTTGTTTTTGAGTGAGTGTTTTATTGATCTTCTTACATAATCCCAGCGTTTTAACAGAGTCACGAACGGAGGTTAACTTTCTTTTCTTAGCAGGTTCTCCAGAACCTTCAGATTTATCCTTGGAATAACCTGAAAACTTATCATATAACTCAAGATATTCGTTTACTGTCTCTTGATCTAGCTCTTGCTTGAAAAAGCTGATTACGAATTGTCTTTCTTTTTCAGTAACACCACCATCCTGTTTGGTAATGATGGCAAAAAGTTGAGTCAGTGCCTTTAGGATTTCCTCACTCATGAATAGTTACGGGTTATTGTGAAACCCTTTAGTTTAAAAAATACTTAATGCGTTCAGTGTTTTAATAGGTTTTAAACTCAAATGGAATTTCCACCAGCTCAGAGAATTCTTCTCCAGCTTCTTCCATGTCCTCATCATCTTCATGAAAATACCACATGATTGTTGTGCCATCAATATCTTCTAATGCTGAAAGTACATCAAGAATCAATTTTGACGAAGCGGTGTTAAAATATTCAAGTTTAAATACAAACTCGGTAGATGGATTAGGACCTCCAGCGTATTCTTCTATCCAGTCTAACACAGGTTGATAAAATTCCGCAGAATCCTCGGGAAGAGATCTTCCTGAGATTTCATAAATGCCGTTCCCTTTATCCAGAATTATTTTTGGGGTATCTTCAGTTCCTTCTAGATTTAATATTTCCATTATGGTCTAATTTAAAAATTTGGGATGTCTTTTGATTATAATCTTGAAATGGACGCCTTTAGGCAGAAAAATTGGGCGCCATCGCCTGTATCAATGAAGTCATAGGCAAGGGGGTTGCCAGATTTACGGGCCATGTCTACAAAACCAAGGCCTGCACCACCTTTATCTGATATTTCTGTGTTTTTAATGATCTCCTTATACAAGCTCTTAAGGCCGTCTTTATCAAGACTATTAATTTGTTCCAGCTTATCTTTTAGTTTCTCGCTTTCTGCTGTTTCAATTGGATTACCCGAAACGATAACGTATTCGTTTTCCAGCTTACCCACTATAAAAATAGCGGCGTTCTTCTTCTGAACATCACCTGCGTGTTTAACAATATTTTGAAGGCATTCTACCATGACGTTGAATACTTTCCTTTTAACTGTAGATTCCTCACCGGATGAATCCATATTTCTTTCTGCCATGGCTAAAATGGATTTGGTGATCTCTTGCGTGAATTCGCCTTCATAAACCAATATCAGATTATGATCTAATAGGGTTTTGTGCAAATCAAAAATATACTGCATAAGTCTATTTTAGTTTATTGTTTAATACTCCTTGAGATGTATTAAGGTATGATAAAACTAGATATTACCTCCAAAATACACATTTAATCACTATGTCTAAAATTTTATACCGATTAATAGAACGTCATCGGTTTGTTTTTCATCACCTTTCCAACCTTCCCACTCATTATCGAAAATTTGATATGCTTCTCGCATCGATTTCTCGTGTATTTCAGCTATCAAATCACGCGTACGTCTCGGGCCGAATTTCCGATTATCAGGGCCTCCAAACTGATCAGGGAAGCCATCTGAACAAAAATAGATAGAGTCACCTTTGCTCAGTTTAGTCGAATAGGTTGTGAAATTAGTCTGGTTTTTATAGATGCCGCCGCCAATTGCAAATTTGTTGCCTTTAACCTCTTCCATCTCACCTTTCTTCATCATGTAAAGAGGTCTGTGAGCGCCCGCATATTCAATTTCACGTTTTTCCGGGTTGATTTTGCAAAGCGCAATATCCATTCCATCTTTTGTTTTAGAATCATCCTGATCCTGTCGCAAAGTTGTAGTAACTCCTTCATCCAGTTGATCCAGAATTAAACCCGGGTCGGAAACTTTTCTACTACGCACGATATCATTAAGCAAAAAATAACCTATCAATGACAAAAGAGCGCCAGGAACGCCATGTCCGGTACAATCAACGGCTGCCATATAAATTTCATCTCCCATTTGTACATACCATGGGAAATCACCGCTAACTACATCTTTTGGCTTATAAAGTATAAAGGAATCAGGTAGAACCCGGTTGATAACATTATTATTTGGGAGTATCGCGTTCTGTATTCGCTTAGCATAGTTTATACTATCTGCGATTTTTTTGTTTTTATTTTGGATCTCCAGTTCAATGATTTTGCGTTCCGTAATATCGTGTGAAACAACAAGTACTGACTCTAATGTCTCTTGTTCATCAAATTCCGGAATCGCATTAACCTGCATTACCCGATCTCCCATTTCTGACGGGAAGTCCATTTCAGTAGAAACCTTATCATTACTAGTGTTGACTTCCTCTACTATTTCAAGCCAGCGATCTAAGATGGCACTGTTAAGATCAAGCTCCCCGAACTTTTGATTTAGGTAGTTATCGGGAGCGTTACCCGTGTACTCCTCAATTACTGGATTTATATACGAGATAGAATCTTCTTCCAAACGGGTAATAAGGTCAGGAGAGTTCTCAGAAAGCGCTTGCATCTTACTTCGCATGCGTTGCTCCTGCTCGGCTCTTCTACGTTCAGTAATATCTGTAGAGTTCACAATCAAGCCATGTATGGCAGGGTTAGACATAAAGTTTGTTCCTGTAGACTCTATCCAAATGTAATCCCCTTCCTTTGTTTTATACTCGTATTGAAGTGTAACCTGCTCTTCCGGTTTATCTTTTAAGGTGGCAAACATTTTTCTAAAAGCATCTTTGAATTCCTCACCCACCTTATCAAAGTCACTTTTACCCATCATTTCCTTTTGAGTATAGCCTAGAATAGGTTCAACAGAAGGACTTATATACCTGACAGTTTCGTCTTCTTCATAGATCGTTATTACTTCTGAGGCATTTTCAAGTAGTAACTGCATCCTTTTCTGGGTACGGTTTACCTCTTCAATTTGCTCCTCTAGTTTTGTATTGGACTTTTGAAGTTCTTCCTGAGTAGCTTGCATTTCTTCTGCGTTTTGACGGAGAATTTCTTGCTTTTCCTGAAGTTCTGAACTCATAGTTTGAGATTCAGATAACAGGAGCCTCGTTCTTTCATTAATTTTTATATTAAATACAGTACGCGCCAGAATTACACTCAATTCTTCAACAAACTTAACTTTGCTAGCGTCAAACTTTTTGAATCCGGCAAATTCAAGTACTCCATATACTTTTTCTTGGGTTATGAGAGGAACAACGAGAATAGCTGTAGGACGCTGGTCGCCAAGAATTCCTGAAGTTATTGACACATAGTCCGCCGGAATTTCCGTTCTTAAAACAGTATCCATTTCTGCAGCAGCTTGACCTACAAGACCCTCCGCAAATCTGAAGCGCATTTCCAGATGCTTTTTACGGTTATAAGCATAGCTGGCTTTCATATCAAGGTGTGGATCCGTTTCATCATCGCTAGTCACATAGAACGCCCCCTGTACAGCGTCAATTTTACCTATGATATAATGAATGACCTCATCGCCGAGTTCATTAATGTCGTTATGCGCCCGGAGGATCTCGCCAATTTCAGCCACACCTGTTACAATCCAGTTTCTCTCTTTATCACGTTTCTCCCCTTCTATGAGGTTATCACGCATGCCTACCAGTGCGTTACCAAGTGCATCGTCTTGGCTAATAGGCTTGAAATTAGCATCAAAATTACCCTCGCCAATTTGCTGGGCGAAACCAGCCGTCTTCTTCAATGTTTGAACCAAGTAGTTAAGGCTATTGGCCATTAACCCTATTTCATCATTGGATTTCCAGTTTATATTCTCAGGCAGAATACCATTACCTACTAGCTCTAAGGTTGACTTGAGCGAGTCTAAAGCTCCGGTGAGGTATCGTGAGAATATGAGAGACGCTATTACAGTTAAACCCAATAGAACAAGGCCTGTAAGCAGGAACTGTTGCGTTAACCGGTTAATCTCTGCCAATACTTCGGTGTCATCAATCTTGACCACAAGGTTCCAGCCTGCTACAGCTACTCTGGACCATGCAGCAAGAACAGGTTCACTCCTGTAATCAATACCCATCGCGGAGCCTGTAGGCCGCAAAAAAGATGAAGTTATCAGTTCTGCCTCACGGCTGCTTTTTTCGAACCATTTTAAAGAGGAGGTAGAATCGTTGCGAAGAAGATTCTGAAAATAGACATTTGATCTAACTGAGTCCAGTTGAGCGAGTATAACTTCACCACTTTTACCCAGAGCAGTTGTGTCCTGGACAATATTGAATATATCTTCAACATCTACTTTAATTAGAAGTAAAAGTCGGCTTCCACTACTTGTATCAATAGGCTTCCCTACATAAGATATATACTCGCTACCTTGCTTAACTATGTTACCTATATAAGCGCCCTTTTGCACTTCTGATATAGTTCTACCATCCGGATCTATAAAATTGCTCCCAGCTCCGAGCGAAGTGCTTGTAGAATATTTTATTACCCCATTTGTTTCTGTTATGAATATATCAGGATAACCAAAGGCTTGCTTTATTGAATTCAAAAACGCAGGAACATCGTAAACTGGCTTTGCTGCTTCAGGTTCTGAAAAATCAAAAACATCTTCAAAGATAGCTTCTTCGCTACCCAAATCAGATTCTTCAAATTCATCAGTTGGTTCTTCACTACCTAAATCAGAATCGTCAAATTCATTGGTCGGCTCTTCAAAGCTGATTACTTCAGATTCCGAAGTGGATACCGTCCCCTCTACAATAATTTGATTTGTACTTAAAAATTCCAAATTGGCCCTTACTTGCTCAAAATAATGATTCAGCTTACTGGAACGCTGCTGAGCGGTTATCAGGATGTTATTGCTAAAGCGCTCCCTTATATCTCGTTTACTCATGTGGTATGATACGTACCCTACCGCAAGCAGAGTAATAACCACCATGGCTATGACAAGACCTGTTATTTTTGTGCTTATTTTTATTCTTTTGAACATCGATCTTGGATTTTACCCTTTCTTAGTTTTTTTTACTGCTGTACTCTTTGCAGCAGGCCTCGTCTCTGTTAATTGAGCCATTACCACGTCAAAAGCTTTTTCTATACTACTTACCATTCCATTATTAAAAGGCGTAAATGAGGCAATTTCAGCTACACCGTAAATACTACTCTTTTTTAGCACCGGAACAATCAACAAATATCGAGGTTCAGCTTTACCTAGTCCGCTGACTATTTTTAAATAACCTTCCGGAACTTCGTCAATATTCATCAGTCGTTTTTCACTTGCCACCTGCCCTACCAGACCTTCACCGAATTCAAAAGAAGGGCGTTTGGTTTCACCCATAGAAAGGGCATATGTAGCCGACATTCGTAAGGTATTTAAACCCTTTTCTTTTTTTGCCAAGTAAAATGCTCCCAAGCCGGCCTCCAGTTCTTTACAAATTTCGACTAGCGAAGTTTGAAGAAGCTCGGTTTCATTGCTTTTTTTGCTTTGGGCCAATTTCCTGATTTTTGTGATGTCAAGATCAGTAAACTGCTGATCTTCTTCGGCTTGTTGTTCCTCAACGGTTTTCTCAGCTTTCTTTTCTACATAAACCACTTCCTCAGTTTTATTGGTAAGCAAATAAAACAAGCTTACTAATCCAACCAACAGAGTTACAGTTAAAGTAAGGAAAAGTCTTGTCAGCGCTCCATCTGCCTGTCCGAGGTTATGTAGTCCAAGAGCCCCGCTTTCAGTAAGGTCATCGGAAAGACTAAATGAAAGAAAAGCCGTAATAATAGTGCAAATGAGATAAAGCACCACCAATAACAAACCTAACCTCTGTCTGTTGAACTTCATGTTTTATATAATTTATGTAATTCATTCAATAATCGCACAATTTGCTCAATTCTAAGCACATGATCAATGGTTGTCAAACTCATAGCCGCCTTAGGCATGGTGTCAATCATACACTCTGTGGGTTCTTGCACTACCGTTAATCCACCTTTGTCTTTGATGTATTTCATCCCGAGGCCGCCGTCCTTATTCGCTCCTGACAGGAGAATGCCAATAAGTTTATTCCGGTAAACGTATGCACAACTGCCCAATGTAATATCTATTGCCGGTCTGGAATTATTGACCATTTCTTCTGTAGATAAGCTGAAGTAATTCCCCAACTCTACTGACATATGGTAGTTTGCCGGAGCAAGGTATACATGGCCCTTTTTAATGTTTTGCTTATCATACGGCTCTGTCACTTCTACCGTACTTTTAATGGATAAGGCTTCGACAAAGCCATTTCTTACATGCTTTAACCGATGGAGGCACATAATTATAGGCAAAGGAAAGTTAGAAGGTATACTGGATAGAATTTTTACAATACCCTGAAAGCTACCGGCTGAACCACCAATTACTACAGCCTTATATCTATTATGTAAATTGAATTTTGACATTACTAACAGATAGTGGCCTTAATCTTTAATTTTTTTATAGACCTTCTCTTCGTTGTTTACTACGATGAATTTATTGGCTATATCGCACCATATGAGAGATTCTTTTGATCCGATTGCCAAATAGCCGTACTTGAAAAGACTTTCATGAAATTTTTTCAGCACTTCATTCTGAAGCGCTTGGTTAAAATAGATCATTACATTGCGGCAAAGTATCAGATCGAACTTGTTAAAGATGCCTCCCTTTACAAGATCATGATTTCTCCATGATACATCTGCTACAAGTGACTTATCTAATATCGCCTTTCCGTTTATTTCTTTGTAGTAGTCCTTTAATACACCTGACCCTTGAAAACGAATGTAATTTTTTTCGTTGAGTTCCATATTTTTAATGGTATACTCTCCTTTTTTAGCCTTTTCAAGGATATTGGTATCCAAGTCGGTAGCGATGATCTGAGCGTTGTGGAGTAAATCCATCTCTTTTAACAATATAGCCATCGAGAAAACCTCTTCACCGGAGGAGCACCCGGCGTGCCAGATTCTGATTTTTTGATGATTAAGCAGAATAGCAGGAATAATGTCGTCGCGCAATATCCTCCAGAACGAAGGGTCTCTGAACATTTCGGTAACATTAACAGTGATTTCGTTCAGAAATTCTTCAGTAAATTGCCTGTCCAGAAGCTTTTTGAGTAGTCCCTCTGTATTGAGATTGTATAGTTCCAGAATTCGGACAATGCGCCTCTTAAAAGACGACATGGCGTAGTTAGTGAAGTCATAACCATGTTTGGTTTTCACTAAATCTGTGATTCTTCTTAAATCAGCTATGTCTACATCTTTCATGTCCATTAATTCTTTTTAGAAACGCCTCCTACTCTTTTCAACTCCAATGTACAAAATACTCGTTTTCACCATCATTGGGAGTTACAAGTACATAAACTTTAAAAGTTTCGCCATTCAAAGTCTTTAAAACCTGTTCCCCCGGCTCTGATTTAAAATCCGGGAATAAGTCATAAATAGCCGTACCTGTTAACTCCGATCTGTCTTTTTCAAAACTATGCGCAGCAGTATTATTGGCACCAGTAACTTTAAGATCTGTATTCAAAATCAAAAGGTTAGTAGCTGTAAGCAAGGTTTTCACCTTATCCTGAAATGACCTTACCTGATCATCTAGTTTGATCTGAGTGATATCAAGCGCTTCAAGTTGCAGCCTAAGCATCTTCTCCAAATCATTTACCTCTTCGTTTGAAACCCTCAATTTATTCGACTGCACTGATAATTCAACAAGTTTCCTTTCACCTTCTACAGAAATTGAGTCAAACATCGAATACGTTGTCACAGCGCCATTACTACCTTGTTTATTCAGAAATCCTTTGTAATTATCTGATATGCTCTGGCCTAATAACGATTTAATATTCAGCCCTTGTAACTGCTCTTTGGTATAGCCAAGTTGGTTGTTATATTCATTATTGCTATAAGTAATTCCACCCATTGGATCATACTCTGCAATACCTATATTTTGATCTATGGCTGACTGCTGAGCTAGCTTCTCCTTTTCTGTTCTCGCCATTTCCTCCTGTGTCGCGGTGAGTTCTTCCATGTTTTGGCGCATTTCTTCTTCTTGCGCCTGCATTTGTTCAGTCAACTGCTGAGATTCTCCTAGCAGAACCTTAGTACGTTGGTTTACTTTTACACCCGAAATTGTAGAAGCGATACTTTCACCTAGCTTTTCAATAAAATCGATTTCATATTGTGAGTATTCACGAAATGAGGCTATTTCTAAAATACCATATATATCATCATTAACCATCAATGGCACAATCAAAATAGCTTTAGGGTTTGCTCCCCCTAAACCTGAAACAATGTTGATGTAGTTGTCGGGAATCTCGAGCAGGTAAGTTGTCTTCCGCTCAAGGTAGGTCTGACCTACAACACCCTCGCCAGGACGTATTGTTTTTTGCTCATATTTTTTGTTACTAAAGGCATACAAAGAAATAAGCTCCAGAGCAGGATTCTCTTCGCTATCGTTGAATAAATAAATTCCCCCCTGGTTTGAATTTGTGTATTCTACCAATTTAGAAATTATCTTATCCCCAAGCTCATATACGTCGGTATCTGTAGCCCGAAGTATCTCTACGAATTGTGCAAGACCTTCGGTAGCCCATTTTCTTTCTGCTTCGTCTTTTTGGACCAGTTTCATTTGGTCTCTCATAGAGATGAGCGCTCCCTCAAGACTATCCTGGTTAATTTCTCCTTCTGTTCGTTCGAGTGTGGCTTCCAGATTACCACTTCCTATTTCTTTAACAAATGTTGTTATCCCTGAAAGGTTATGAACCAGCTTCTCAAATCCTTTTTGAATTGTACCTAGCTCGTTGTCAAAACTTTTTGCATTTTTCTCTATTTCCAATCCCTTAGCCAGTTTATGAGTAACTAATCCAAGCTGACCAATGGGAGATATAAAATACTTAAAAATGGACAGTGCACAGGTTAGAAACAAAACAAGCTCAACCAGTAAAAATGAAAGAGAGGTATTACTTAAGCGCCTTTGCCGTATGTTTAATTCTTTACCTATTGTTTTATCTAAATCATCAAGACTTGCTATGTAGGTATCGCTGGTCATATTTACTAATTTCAAAGCTGCTTCTGGTGTTTCCCCCACCAAGCCGTAAGGTGAGGCCAAATAAACGCTATCCAGTTGAATTTCGCCATCCAGAAAAATACCGATATTCGCTTTTAGTGGCCACCATTGATTATCTGCCTTTTTCATGGCAACTAACGCTCCATTTTTTAATGCTTTTAGGCCATTTATGCTACTACCAAGTTTTAGCGCCGACAATTGATTTTGATGAAGGTTCAAGGCCGATTTTAGTTTGGTTTTAACCTCAGCTTCATTTGTGGAATTAATCCTGTTGACCAGGCCCACGATCAAATAAATATTGTTATGTAGTTCACTGCAAAATTCTAGAGTAATAACTTTTTCGTTTATTTCAGTTCTGATGGATTTGGCAGTGAAATAGTGAAGAAGCGAAATCAGCGCTAGTAAACTAAAAGCAAGAGATGTAAGTGTTTTTAAGCTTAAATTCCTAAGATCAAATTTCATCGAAGCCACCTAAATAAGACATTTTAATTTACTATTATAATCATAAATCGCCTTACTATAAACTATCCTGTCCAAAACTAAACGGCAGCAGATGCTGTGCACTTTCGGATACTACCCATCGGCCATCGGCAGATTGAAGTATTACTCGCATAGGTTTATTCTGTTTTAACTCGACCTCAAGCATGACCTGGCGACAAATACCACATGGCGAAACAGGCTTAAACTTCGTGTCATTGGCCCTTCTGGCAACTACGGCAATACTATCTACGCTTCTGTCCGGATAAGATGAAGCTATATGAAACAGAGCCACACGCTCTGCGCAAAGCCCTGCCGGGTAGGATGCATTTTCCTGATTTGAGCCTGAGATGATCCGCCCATCGTCTAAGCGAGCCGAAGCGCCCACCATAAATTGAGAATAGGGAGAGTAACTGCTGTTAGAAGCCTTACGGGCGAGTTGAATCAAGTCCTGATCTTGAGCGCTAAGCTCTGCGAACTCGGAGAAAAAGTGAAATCCATCCATAAAATAGCTTATAGGGATATGCAATATACATCTACATTTTGTGCCCAAAAATTTTATTGACTCTATTTGGTGTTTTCACTTACCATTTCTGCTATCTTGGCCGGCATAGTGACATTTTCCGATGAAGACGATTTTAATTTTAGGGGCTGGAAGGTCTACCACGTCATTGATTCAATACCTTTTCAAAAATGCGTCGAGTCAAAACTGGCTGATTCGTATAGGAGACTTTAATCCGGTTCTAGCCGAAGAGAAGTGTTCTGATTTTGATAATGCTAGCGCCTTTGCTTTTGATATCAATGACCCTAATCAACGTAAAATTGAAATTTCAAATTCTAATCTTGTGATTTCTATGCTTCCGGCCAGGTTTCACGCCCTGGTGGCTGAGACTTGTATAGAATTTGGAATCAATCTGGTTACCGCATCTTATGTTTCTCCCGAGATGAAAGCTTTTAACGAGCAGGCTTGTGGCAAGGGGATAATTCTATTGAATGAATGTGGCCTTGATCCAGGTATTGATCATATGTCCGCTATGAAGATAATCGATAAAATCAGGACGGAAGGAAACGAGCTTACTGCCTTTGAGACTTTCACCGGAGGACTGTTGGCTCCTGATGAAACCGACCAGAACCCCTGGGAGTACAAGTTTACCTGGAATCCGAGAAATGTTGTTTTGGCAGGTCAGGGAATTGTAAAGTTTATTCAGGAAGGAAAGTATAAGTTTATTCCTTACCATAAGTTGTTTAGAAGAACCGAACAAGTTCATATTCCCGGGTATGGATATTTTGAAGGTTATGCCAACCGCGATTCCCTAAAATATTTAGATGTTTACGGTCTTAGAGGAATACGTACTATCTATCGTGGTACGTTCAGAAAGCCGGGGTTTTGCCGTGCCTGGAATGTTTTTGTCCAGTTAGGAGCTACCGATGATACTTATCAAATGCAAGGTATTGAGGGCATGACTCATCGCGATTTTATCAACTCATTTCTGTCCTATAATCCTCATGACTCCGTTGAGCTTAAACTGGCCCACTATATGGGATTAGATATCGATGGTCCTGAAATGCACCGACTAAAATGGGGAGGAGTGTTTGATAATGAGCTAATAGGACTGGATACTGGCTCGCCTGCTCAAATACTAGAGCATATTCTTAAAAAGAAATGGACACTGAATGATGATGACCGGGATATGATCGTGATGTGGCATAAGTTTGAGTATTTAGAAAATGGCATGAAGCGCGAAATTAACAGCACCTTGATCGCACTTGGTGATGATGCTATGAATACGGCCATGTCCAAAACAGTAGGTTTGCCCATAGGCATAGCTGCTAAGCTAATTTTGCAAGGGAAGATCAAACTTTCAGGGGTCCATATCCCAATTAAACCTGAGATCTATGAACCTATTCTTAAGGAGCTTACTGAATTGGGTTTTGAGATGAAGGAAGTACAGGTGAAGTAATTCATAGATTATAGTCGAATCATTGGTTTATCACCAATCTATATTCCTGAATAGCAATCAGCTAGCATCTAATTTTATTTAAAATCTTAGCCCCTCTGTTACGAAATCCAGCTGACCCATAGGGCATTTGGTCTTCAATAAGTAGGGCTAACTCATTCTTTAGGTCAGGCTCTTTCTCACAAATATTAGCTATAACGGTCATGGAAAAAACCTTTACGGCTATTGGCGTATCAGAAGACTCCATGAGCTTGAAACAAATGTCCGCGGTTTCACCTATCAGATTTTCTGGAACGTCTATAAACTGCAACAACCTGACCGTATTTCTAACCACGGCGACATGCACATTATTCCTGAGGTTCTTAACTAATCGTTCGATATGAGGTGTTAATAATTGCGGATGTCGATCTACACTATGGCTTAACACCATTGCCGCACGCTGGGAAACACGGTACTCGCTATCAAGTAATAGTTCAATCAACTCCTGAAATCGCTCGAGGTCATAACCGATGTAAGCGGCAATTTTATCAGCTTGAGGTTTCGAATGTTCCCTAAGAAGTTCATTTTTGATGTTCACATTTCAATAGTATAAAATCATGGACATAGTTCTACTCATACTCGCGGGAATTTTAATGTTCGTAGGAGTAATCGGATGTTTCTTACCTGTTCTGCCTGGACCACCTGTAAGCTATGGCGGATTACTTTTAATGCAACTTCAGTCCGAAGCGCCGTTTTCAACCAAATTCATGATCATCTGGCTCTTGATAACTATTGCAGTTACTACCTTGGACTACTTAATTCCGGCCTACGGCGCTAAGCGTTACGGTGGTAGTCGCTTAGGTGTAATAGGAACATTCGCAGGTCTGATTGTAGGGTTGTTTTTTGTACCTGTTGGTATAATTGTAGGTCCACTTTTAGGAGCCCTTTTAGGGGAATATATGGCTGGTAAAGAATCTAAAGACGCAATGCGAGCAGCCTGGGGGTCTTTTGTAGGCTTTCTTTTAGGAACATTAATAAAATTGGTGGCGAGTGTGGTGATGCTATTTTACTATATCACAAATTTTTAAAAGCTACCCGCATGTTTTTCTTAGCAACGGCATCTAATCAACAGAATCAAATTTTAAAGCTATGAAAAACTCAAAGTTAGTATTGGTTGGCGCATTGTCACTTTTTATGATTGCATTGGTAGGGTCGTCCTTTGCGCAGAAAAGAGGGGAGCCCGGAAGGGAAATAACAGAGAGGAGAATGCAGATGCATGGGGATACTATGGAGCGTATTCCTGATCTTACAGATGAGCAGCGGACAAAGCTTAAAGCCTTTAGAACCGAAACTCAGAAGCAAGTTCTTCCTTTGGAAAACCAAATTGGTGAGAAAGAGGCCAGGTTGAAAAGCTTGACTACAGCCGAAAAGGCGGATATGAAAAGTATCGATAATCTCATTGAGGAGATTGGCGATTTGAAGGTTGAGATAGCTAAATTAAAAGCTGCTACTCACCAAAAGGTTAGGGCTGAACTAACCGAAGACCAGCGACTATTTCTGGATTCTCACATTGATAAAGGTAGAGGATATCGCAGGAGAATGCATAGGGGTAAATAATTTAATGAATCTCCACCAGGACAAAGATTGGAACAAAATGAATTAATAGCAGGCTTAAAAAGTCACGATGAGGAAGCCTTTAAAGTGCTGGTGGAGCAATTCAAAGACCGTATATATAACTTATGTTATTCCTATGTGAGAAACGCCGCTGAATCAGAAGATCTGGCACAAGAAGTTTTTATTGAAGTGTACAATTCTATTGGAAGATTTAATGAAAAAGCTGATTTGAGTACATGGATTTATCGAATTACCATTAACGAGGCGCTGCAAATGATAAGAAAGAAAAAGGCGCAAAAACGATTTGGGTTTGTCTTTTCACTCTTTGGGAATGAAGAAAAATATAGCTCGTTACACAAAGAAGAGGTACATCCGGGAGTTTCACTGGAAAACAGAGAACGATCTAGGGTGTTATTCTCGCAGATCGATAAGCTAGTTGAAAATCAAAAAAACGCATTTTTGCTGATCAAACTTGAAGGTAAAAGCTATCAGGAGGTCGCTGATATCATGCAAACTACAGTGTCTTCCGTTGAATCATTAATGCACCGTGCTAAAGCCAACTTAAAAAAATGGCTGGGATCATATTACAAAATCACAGAGTTATGAATGACAAATTAAAGAGAGAAGTTGATAAGACCATAGATAGCTTGGATGGCGTTGCAAAACTCAAAACGAGTCCGTACTTCTACACCCGCCTGAAAGCACGGATTGAGGAGCAGGAGACCTCTTGGGCAGCTAGCTGGAAATGGAGTCTGGCCGGAACCATATTGGTTATCATTTTAAACATGGTGGTTATGCTGAATGCTTCTTACAGCGAGGTTTCCGAGGAAGAAGTCATTGAGCAGTTGGCTATGGAATACAGTTCTCAGGGGCCTTCTATTTACAATAATGATTTAGTAAATGAAAGCGAATAAGATATTAGTAATTCTGGTCATAGTACTCGTACTAATCAATATTGGTACGCTGTCTTTTTTCTTGTCAGGTAATACTCCAAAACATTGGGAGAAAAAAAGAGACAAAAGACCTCAAATTGAACGATTTCTGAAAAAACGACTAAGACTGACTGATGATCAGCTTAAACTGTTTGAAGCGGCCAGAAATAAACATTTTGACCAATCTCGGGAGTTGGTCACCGAAATACAGGGGTATCACAAAAGACTGATACAATCTGGATCCAATGATGAGTACGTAGATTCTTTATTAACCAGGTTGAGCCTGGTGCAGCAAAAATTAGAGCGTTTGAATTATGAACATTTGAAAACGCTTAAGAGTTACTGCAATGAAGATCAACAAAACGCTTTTGATTCTGTTATAGTTACAATGTTTGAATTTCAAAGCGATCCACATAGAAAAAGGTTGCGAAAGAAGAGACACAATAAATAGAATGATCAGAATATTTATGCTGCTGCTCATGAGTGTAACAACCATAGCATCAGCTCAGCGCACACAATCAGGACAACTACCAGCACAGATTACCGGTCAAATCATAGATGCTGATACTCAACGTGGCTTAGAGTATGCCAGTGTCAGTATTTTTAGTTTACGGGATTCCAGTTTAGTAACAGGTGGAATTTCTGATGCTCAGGGAAAGTTCACCATTGAAACCCTACCTGGAAGATATTATGTGTCTTTTCAATTTATTTCTTACCGCCAAAGCTTAATTGAAGACATTACCATTACTCGGGCTAAAAATATGCTTGACCTAGGCGTTATTTTGCTCAAACCGGATGTAGCTACACTTTCTGAAGTAGTGGTCACGGCTGAAAAGGATCAAATGGAAATGACATTGGATAAGCGTGTGTTCAATGTAGGTAAGGATTTAAGCAATGCCGGAAGAACAGCCGCTGATATTTTAGATAATGTGCCAAGTGTAGCGGTAGATCAGGACGGTAACGTTAGTCTCAGAGGTAGTGAGAATGTGAGAATCCTCATCGATGGTAAACCTTCCGGCTTAATAGGTATTAGCGGTACCGACGGTCTTCGTCAACTTCAAGGTGATATCATTGAAAACATAGAAGTAGTTACCAATCCTTCCGCGAGGTATGATGCTGAGGGAAATGCCGGAATCATAAACATCATACTCAAAAAAAAGAGGGATAGCGGGTTTAACGGTTCTGTTACTTTGGACAGCGGCTATCCTGATAATCATGGAGCATCGGTAAACTTTAATTACCGATTGAACAAAGTAAATTTCTTTGGAAATTATGGTTTCCGTTACAGAGATGTTCCGGGTTCTGCCGATAGCTTTCAACGTTTCTTCTCGGGTGACGGTACCACTATTACGGACCAGGAAATTGATTTTGAACGCGGAGGTATATCAAACAACTTTCGTGTTGGTACCGAATGGCTGATCAACGATAATAATACCTTGACAGCTTCCTACCTTTACAGGGTTTCTGATGATTTAAATGATAGGGAAACATTTTACCGGGACTTTGATACGCGAAATGAGTTAACAGCTGAAACTTTTCGCTCTGAAGAAGAAGACGAGGAAGACACAAATAATGAATATGCACTTTCTTATACTAAGAACTTTGAGAAAACAGGAAGGAAACTGACTGCTGATATTCAGTATCGTGATAATGGGGAGATTGAGCTTGCTAATATCTCTGAAGACGTACTTTTTGATACAGGAGAGACGCTAACTTCCATAGGAAACCAGCGATCAGATAATAGCGAAAAAGAGGAGAGCTGGCTTTTTCAAGTAGATTATATTCACCCAATAAGCAAGAACTCATCATTTGAATTGGGTTATCGGGGAAATCTAAGAGATCTGTCAAATGATTACTTGGTTGAGAGCTTTATTGATAATGTTTGGGTAAATGAAACCGATCTAAGCAACAACTTTAGGTATAATGAAAATGTCCATGCCGGATATGCTATTTACAATAATAAGATAAACAAGATCTCTTATCAGCTAGGCTTAAGGGTAGAAACTACTTCTATAGATATTGAACTATTACAAACAAATGAATCGTTTCCAAAGGACTACACTAACCTATTCCCAAGTGCATTTTTCACTTACGAGATAAAGGATGGTGCATCCTTGCAGTCAAGCTACAGCAGAAGGATCAGGCGCCCACGATCAAGGAATCTTAATCCGTTTCCTTACAGTATAGGAGATAACAGGAACCTGAGAACCGGTAATCCAGACCTTGACCCTACCTTTACTGACTCGTACGAGCTTGGTTTCTTAAAAACCTGGAAGAATGCTACCTTATTTTCGAGTGTATATTACAGGAGAACCGACGGTGTTGTTCAACGGATAACCACTCGTGTTGATTCGGTGAATATATCGAGACCGGTAAACTTATCACTGGAAAATGCGTTTGGGTTTGAATTTAATTATTCTCACGATTTAACCGACTGGTGGCGCATGAATGCCAATGCTAACTTGTACCGCTCAGTAATTACAGGAGAATTTTCAGATCAAAATTTTGATGCGGAGGCCTATACTCTGAATACTCGAATTAATTCAAGAATGACTATATGGAAAAAATTAGAGTATCAAATGAATTTCCGTTATCGAGCCCCTCAAAATAGAGCTCAAGGAGATTTGCAATCTTATTATCAGTTGGACTTAGGGGTAAGTAAAATGATAATGAAGAAGAAGGGAACATTGGTCTTCAATGTTCGGGATGTGTTTAACTCCGGCAAGTATAGATATAATACCGTCGATGAGAATTTTGTTTTTAACTCAACCTATCAAAGACGTCCACGATCATACACGTTGAGTTTTACCTATCGTATTAATCAGAAAGATTTTAAGAATCGTAATCAAAGAGAGCGAGGCGGACGAGAGGATTTTGGTGAGGATTTTTAATTAGAGGGTTCTTAGTTACTACCCGTATGAGCCATACCTAATAATCTAATAACTTTTAAGTTTATTTCATCCAGGCCTTTAGCATCCAAATCGTTTTTTCTTGTTCATCAAGAAAGTCAGACATTAGGTCTTCTGTCCCATCGTCTCCGGCTTCTGTAGCTAGCTCCTTGATCCTTTTTTCCAGTTCTAAAATACCTTTCATATCCGATATTATGGAGCCTACAGCGCCTTCTCCATTATGTATATTCTTTTTGGATACCACATTAGCAGTAGACAAGTAATCTTCAAAAGAATGAAGCGGAGTGCCTTCTATGGTTAAAATGCGTTCAGCGATTTCATCTATTTTTAAGGCAGCATCGTTGTAAAGCTCTTCGAATTTTGCGTGTAGTTCAAAGAAGTGTTTCCCTTGAATATTCCAATGAAATCCACGTAGGTTTTGATAATGAATTTGATAATTTGACAGCAATAAATTCAACTGGTCGATTATTTCCTTTTTCATCATTTTTTATTTGATTATATCCAAATTTAGAAGATTGTGAAGTCAAGTGAATAGTAATTTCATTACTTGTTACTATGGCTGAATAGCTTTAGGCTATCACCTAAAACGTAATGAGTCAAGCTATGATGTTGCGCATGTCTGGACTATCTTTGAAGGGTATGGAGAATTCTGCACTTTCTGGCTTTGGAGAAGTTTTGATCTTTATTATCGGGGGTATTATCTTTCTTAGTGGAGGGTTAATTACTGCTTGGCTGATTCGTCCCTCAAGACCAAACGAAGAAAAACTAACCACATATGAAAGCGGTGAAGAACCTCTAGGCAACGCCTGGGGTAGAATAAATATTCGATTTTATTTGGTTGCACTTATCTTCTTATTGTTTGAAGTGGAAACTGTATTTCTTTTCCCCTGGGCGACCGTTTTTGGCGACAAAGAGTTAATGGAACAAACCAATGGCTCTTGGGGTTGGTATACACTTATTGAAATGTTTGTATTCCTTGGCATACTTGGATTAGGACTAGCTTATGCATGGGCGAAGGGATTTTTGAACTGGCCAAAGCCTCATGTTGATAAAGAAGATATCAAGACCTCTGTACCAGGTAGTTTATATGATAAAATAAATGAAAAATACGCTTAGATAAAGCATGGGACTATTAGATGAAAAATTCAATAGTGGTGGAGTAATTGTAACCAAACTAGATGATCTCATTAACTGGGCCCGTCTTTCGTCAATGTGGCCTATGACTTTTGGTTTAGCTTGCTGTGCTATTGAATTTATGAGCGCCGGAGCATCTATTTATGATCTTGATCGTTTTGGAATAGTTCCTATAGCAAGCCCCAGGCAGTCCGATGTGATGATTGTGGCAGGAACGGTTACTTTTAAGATGGCCGATAGGGTTAGAAGACTCTATGAGCAAATGGCTGAGCCAAGATATGTAATTTCTATGGGGTCCTGTTCTAACTGTGGAGGCCCTTATTGGGAGCACGGCTATCACGTAGTTAAAGGTGTAGACCGTATTATACCGGTAGACGTATATGTGCCAGGATGCCCACCTCGACCTGAGGCATTAATTGGAGGATTACTCAAATTACAGGAAAAGATTCGTGGTGAGTCGCTCATGGCGCCCAAAGCCATTGAAAAAATGATGCGGAGAAAAGTGTAATAATGGAGATAACTGCATTAATAAACTTTCTTAAAGCTCAAATTGATGGTTTGTCTATCGAGCAAACAGAAAACTGCACGCCTAAAGGGATCACAATTTCTTCCCAACACCTAAAAGCTGTATGTGAGTTATTGCATGAGAATGAACAATTTTACTTTGACATGTTGTCATGTATAACAGGAATTGATAACGGGGTGGAGTCCGGCGCCATGGAAGTTATTTACAATTTATATTCTATCCCCTTCGAAAGGTCATTGACCATAAAAGTGGCGCTGGACAGAAAAAAACCTGAAGTTGCATCAGTCTTCGATATTTGGCGTACTGCAGACTGGCATGAACGAGAGGTGTTTGATCTTTTTGGAATTCATTTTTCAGGTCATCCGGATTTGCGCAGGATTTTACTTCCTGCAGACTGGAATGGGCACCCGCTCCGAAAGGACTACAAACATCAGGATTATTATCACGGGATTAAGGTAGAGTACTGATGGCTAACGAAATCCAGTATAAGTATCATCCGGATAATTTAGTTCTATCCGAGCCCAACAAATATAAGGTCGGAGACCTCAAGTCTACGGAGATGGTCCTGAATCTTGGGCCACAGCATCCTTCTACACATGGAGTGCTAAGACTGGAGGTCTTAACTGAAGGTGAGATAGTCAAAGAAATAGTACCGCATCTAGGTTATTTACATCGGTGCTTCGAGAAGCATGCTGAATCTCTGCCATATAATCAGGTCATCCCCTTTGTGGATAGGATGGACTACCTGGCGGCAATGAACTCGGAGCACGGTTTCGCTATGGGTGTGGAAATAATGCTGTTATTAGATGAGTAGTTACCTAAGAGAGTCGAGTATATCAGGGTCTTAGTTGCCGAATTAAACCGTTTGGCTTCACATTTTGTCGCTATTGGTACGTACGCGATGGATATTGGTGCGTTTACACCGTTTTTTTGGATGGTTAGGGACCGTGAGCACATCCTTAGATTGCTGGAATGGGCATCTGGAGCACGAATGCTTTACAATTACATCTGGATAGGTGGGCTATTTTATGACTTACCTGTAGGTTTTGAAGAAAGGTGTACCGAATTGGTCAACTACTTAAAGCCTAAGTTGGTAGAGCTTGACGACATTGTGATTAACAATAAAATATTTATTGAAAGAACCGCAAATGTGGGAGTGCTATCTCGCGATATGGCCATAAATTATGGAGTTACAGGCCCCATGTTAAGAGCGTCAGGGCTTCGGTTGGATTTACGTAAAGTTGATGGTTACAGTGTTTACCCTGAATTGGATTTCGATATTCCTATTGGTGAGGGAAAAATGGGGGCCATTGGAGATTGTTGGGATAGGAATCATGTCCGTATTCTTGAAATTCACGAATCACTTAAAATTATTGATCAGTGCATAGTACAGCTTACCACAGATCATAAGCGCACCCGGGATTTTGATCCGCAAGAGATAGTACCCAAGAAGATCAGACCAAAGGCCGGAGACTTTTATATACGAGCTGAAAATCCCAAAGGTGAACTGGGATTCTTTTTCAGGGCAGATGGAAAGAGCGACATCCCATTTCGCTGCAAGGCGAGGGCATGTTCATTCGTGAACTTGTCGGTATTAAATGAGCTAACAAAAGGAAATCTTATAGCCGATCTTGTGGCAATTCTTGGTTCAATAGACATCGTTTTAGGTGAGGTAGACCGATGAAAATTCTTTCAGCCGAGCAAACGCGAAAAGCGGATCAGTATACAATTGAGAATGAACCGATCCCTTCTATTGAACTGATGGAGCGTGCATCGGCCGCTTTTGTCAAATGGTTTGAAAGTGAATTTGATCCAACCCACTGCATATATGTATTTTGTGGTACGGGTAACAATGGAGGTGACGGCCTGGCTGTAGCTAGAATGTTGATTGGTAATGGATACTCGGTACAAATTTTTGTTGTCGGAAATATTGAAGTGGGATCAAGCGACTTCAAAACCAATCTGGATCGATTGAACTCACCTTATCAAAGACTCGATACCAAGCGGGACTTTCCTGGGGTTGAATCCGACGGAGTGGTTGTAGATGCTATTTTTGGGTCGGGTCTATCTCGGGAAGTAGGTGGGCTTTATGCTGAAGTCATCCATTATCTGAATAATCTGGGCCGTGTTCGGGTTTCTATCGACATTCCTTCCGGTCTTTTTGCCGATAAACATTCAGAAGGAGTCATTTTTAGGTCAGACTATACTGTTTCATTTCAGCTACCCAAGTTGGCGTTCATGTTTCCTGAAAACCATGAGTACGTGGGGAACTGGAATGTTGTTAATATCGGTTTGAGCAATGATTTTATTAATGCGGTTTCAGCTAACACCTATTACTCCAGTGAATCTGAGATTACTCAAAAAGTAAAGCGTAGAGGTAAGTTTGATCACAAAGGTGTTTTTGGCAAAGCCATGCTAGTATCTGGCAGCTTGGGTAAAATGGGTGCTGCCATACTTTGCGGTAAAGCGGCTCTCCGCTCCGGTCTTGGGCTTTTAACTATTTATGTGCCTCAATGCGGTTATACGATCATTCAAACAGCATTACCAGAGGCCATGGCAATTGTGGATCAAAATGAAGAGTTTATTTCAAAAATCGCAGTTGAAGATTATTCAGCCATTGGCATAGGACCTGGTATAGGTAAGAACAAGAATACGGTTAATGCTTTGGCCAATCTGTTAAATGAATGTAAGGGAACTACCGTGCTGGATGCAGATGCATTGAATATATTATCTGAAAACAGAGAGCTGATTCAATTATTGCCGGAGAACTCAATATTAACTCCCCACCCTAAAGAGTTCTCAAGATTGGTGGGCAATTCGGCCAATGATTTTGAACGCCTTGAAAAACAAAAGCAGTTTTCTGCTGATTATGATGTGATTGTCGTATTAAAGGGCGCACATACTTCAATCACCGCCCCGGATAAATCAGTCTTCTTTAACTCTACGGGTAATCCTGGCATGGGTACCGCTGGCTCCGGCGATGTACTTACGGGAGTAATTACAGCGCTTGTTGCCAATGGCTACTCTTCTATAGAAGCCGCTATAATTGGAGTGTATATGCATGGCCTGGCGGGTGATTTGGCTTCACGTCAAAAAGGGCAAACCGGAATGATAGCCAGTGACATTATTTCATGCCTTCCTCTGGCATTTCAGAAATTTGATAAATAAATAACCTTACTAACACAACAATTACCGATTGTCTCCGTAACCATTTAAATGTACTGCAACGTTTGTTCAAATAAAAAATTATAAAATTTGGACTAATTTTTGCTATAATCTAAACAATGAAAAAACTGAAGTTCATAGTTATCTTGTCTTTGTTATTTGTTGCTGGAAATGATCTTTATGCACAAACAGGCGAGCTTAACCGATTCTCTAATGAGGAACTGGGGACTGTGAATACAATTCACTTATTTCCAAATCCTGCCGTTGAAGTTTTAAAAGTCAGAATTACCAACTCTACACTTAGCTCTCCGAAGCTAGTCGTTCATAATATTATTGGTAGCGAGGTTGAGGTTGAGATCAATCAAATAAGTGAAGAAGAGTTCTCCTTAAAAATTGAAGATCTCGCCCCGGGCTATTACCTCGTAGCTATTCGTGATGAAGAAAGTCACTTCGGAGAAACCTATAAATTTGTCAAACGCTAGCGAATTCTAAAACTCTGCGTTATCCGGCGTTCTGGGAAAAGGAATTACATCTCTGATATTTGTCATCCCGGTCACAAACTGGATCATTCGTTCAAAACCTAATCCAAACCCACTATGTGGGGCGGTTCCAAATCTCCTTAAGTCCAGGTACCAATCAAGATCCTCCTGCGGAATGCCCAATTCATCTATGCGAACCATAAGCTCATCATACCTTTCTTCTCGCTGAGAGCCACCAATAATCTCCCCAATACCGGGAAAAAGAACATCCATGGCGGCCACAGTTTTGTTATCGTCATTTTGACGCATGTAAAATGCCTTTATGTCTTTTGGATAGTTGTATAATATCACAGGCTTTTTAAAATGCTTTTCGACTAAAAATCGCTCATGCTCTGATTGTAAGTCAGCGCCCCATTCATCAATAAGATATTGAAACTTCTTTTTCTTGTTTGGCTTGGAATTTCTTAGAATCTCAATGGCTTCGGTGTAAGTGATCTTCTCAAAATCATTGTTTGCCACAAATTTAAGTCGCTCAATTAAACTCAGTTCACTGCGCTCTATTTGCGGTTTGTTTTTCTCCTCATCCAGGGCACGTCTATTTAAGAATTCCAAATCCTTAGTGCAATGCTGTAGCGCGTATGACACAAGATATTTCACAAACTCTTCTGCCAGTTCCATGGTATCATTTATATCATAAAAAGCCATTTCAGGCTCTATCATCCAGAATTCGGCCAGATGCCTGGATGTATTTGAGTTTTCAGCCCTAAAAGTTGGCCCAAATGTGTATACATCAGAAAGCGCCAGGCATGCGGTTTCAACCTCTAACTGGCCGGAAACAGTCAAATTGGTCTCTTTACCGAAGAAATCTTCCGAAAAATCAGGGTCGCCACTTTCGTTTTTTGGCGGGTTTACGGCGTCTAAAGTAGTTACGCGAAACATTTCTCCCGCGCCTTCAGCATCTGACCCCGTGATGATTGGGGTGTGGATATTATAAAAGCCCTTTTCTGTAAAGAATTTGTGTACGGCAAAGATCATTATATGACGTACCCGGTAAATAGCGCTAAATGTATTTGTGCGCACACGCAAATGTGCAATTTCCCTTAAAAATTCCAGAGAGTGGCGTTTTGGTTGTAATGGATACTTCTCAGCGTCGGCATCACCTAAAATCTCAATTTCGCTCACTACTAATTCAACAGATTGTCCTTTGCCCTTGGACTCGACCAGCTCACCCTTCACGGCAATACATGCTCCGGTATTGATTCGTTTTAGTAGCTGTTCATCGGTAGCGCTAAAATCTATGACGGCCTGCATATTTTCTAAGGTAGAACCATCATTTAAAGCGATAAACTGATTGTTTCGAAAGGTACGTACCCATCCTTTTACCACTACTGATTCTCCCAACTGATCTGTGTGTAACAGATCAATTATCTTAGTTCTTTTTTCTTGTATTATGGCCATAAGTGTTTGACAAATTTTGCAGATTAAAAAGGCAAAATGAGGCGCAAAAAAACGTTATTCTGCCGTTTTTGTCAAAGAATGCCTGAAATATAATATCTTTAGCTTATCTTTTAATTCAGGCAGTTTTTAACGAAATTCATCGGATGCAAAAACTTGGTTTAACCCAAAGTTTACAACAAAAATTATCTCCCCAACAAATACAGTTCATCAAACTTTTGCAAATACCTACAGCAGAGTTGGAGTCAAGAGTTGAGGAGGAGTTAGAAGATAATCCTGCCTTAGAGGAGGGGATGGATGAACCGGAGGAAGCTACTGAAGATTTTGGTGACGAGGATACCTCAGACAATAGTGAGGAGATTGATGTAGAGGACTACCTGCGCGACGATGATTTCAGCGGTTATAAAATGCAGGGCGATGGAGATAATGAAGATAGAGAGATGCCTATTGCCATGCATTCCACGCTTAATGAAAGGCTTCAGGATCAACTCGGTTTCTTAAAGCTGGATGAACGTCAAACGGTTATTGGGCAGCAGCTTTTGGGCAGTATTGAAAGCGACGGTTACATCAGGCGAGATCTGGATGCCATAATCAACGACCTTGCGTTCTCACAAAATATTGAGACAGACATCGATGAAGTTGAGGAGATCCTGAGGAAGATCCAGACATTTGATCCTCCTGGTATTGGCGCCAGAAGCTTACAGGAATGCCTTTTACTTCAGCTTGAACGCAGGCAGGACGAACAGAACATTGATGTTTATGTAGCTACTAAAATTTTAGAAGAGTGCTTTGCTGAGTTTACAAAAAAGCACTATTCCAAAATAATGAAGAAACTTGACATCGAGGATGAGGACTTTGTGAAAGATGCTATTGAGCTGATAAGAAAGCTCAATCCTAAACCCGGAGGAAGCTCTGCAGGGCTCGTTAGAACTCAGTTTTTGATCCCCGATTTCATTCTGACCAATAATAACGGAGAGCTGGAGATAGCCCTTAATAGCAGAAATGCTCCTGAATTAAGAGTGAGCAGGTCTTATACTGAGATGTTTAAGGCCTATGATAAAAGTGATAAAAAAGATAAGAAATTAAAGGATACGGTGTCTTTCGTCAAGCAAAAACTAGATGCCGCTAAATGGTTTATAGATGCTATTAAGCAACGACAAAACACTTTGCTTAATACCATGAGGGCCATTGTTGATTTTCAGTATGAGTATTTTCTCGAAGGCGATGAAAGTAAGCTTCGCCCGATGATCTTAAAGGATATTGCCAATATAATACATATGGATATATCTACAGTTTCGCGTGTCGCAAATAGTAAAGCCGTGCAAACTGATTTTGGCATTTTCCCGTTGAAATATTTCTTTTCTGAGGGGATAGCTACGGACTCAGGTGAAGATGTCAGCAGTCGTGAAGTGAAAAATGAGTTAAAAATGATAATTGACGGTGAAGAGAAATTAAAACCGCTATCAGATGATAAGCTTGAGAAACTATTGAAATCAAAAGGCTACAACATAGCACGAAGGACCGTAGCCAAATATCGTGAGCAACTAAATATCCCCGTTGCAAGGTTAAGAAAGGAACTATAGTGACCAGAAGAATTGCGGAGTTCGTTTCCTATGTATTCCATCCATTACTGCTGTCAACGGTATTGTTAATTATACTCTTTTTGTTTTCTCCCAATGCATTGCGCCCGATTGATAGTACTAATATGTTGGCAATTACAGGCTTGGTCTTTGCGATAACCTTCATTATTCCCGCCATTAGTATAGGCGCCCTCAAGATCACATCGTCAATAACTAGTTTGAAGCTGGAAGATCGAAAAGAGCGGATCATGCCATTTCTTTTTATTTCAGCCTATCACGGTCTTACCGTTTATATGTTTGCCTACAGGCTGGCGCTTGGGCAAACTATGATCATTCTTTTCGGAACAGTTACAGCTGTGGTAGTTTTGATTACAATCATTACTATATTTTTCAAAGTAAGCGTTCATGCTGCGGGAGTCTGGGGGATGTTGGGCTGTATGATAGCCACTCAAATAAAGTACCCGGATAGCCTATTATTCTGGCCTATTATACTCATCTTACTTCTTGCAGGCGTTGTGAATTCATCACGACTTTATCTGGGAGTACATAGCCCTGCAGAGGTTGGTATAGGATCAGTATTGGGCTTTGGCGTATGTTTTACATCAATCTATTTATCTAGCTAGTATTTGATTATGTACGATTTAATTGAGTTCAGCAAAAAGAATGGCGTAGCTACAGTTACGTTAAACAGGCCTGATGTTTATAATGCCCTAAATGACCAAATCACCTTCGAACTGCAAGACGTCCTAAAAACCATCGGGCGCGACAGTGAAGTACGAGTAGTTGTGCTTACAGGAAACGGGAAGGCTTTTTGTTCGGGACAAGATCTGAAAGCTTCTGAAGCAGGCGCACGATCATTTATTGACTCTTTGCACAAGCGATATAATCCAATCATCAGGGCCATGCGTAACTTGCCCAAGCCTATTATTTGCCGCCTGAATGGAGTAGCGGCGGGAGCAGGGTGCTCCATTGCACTGGCATGCGATCTTATTGTAGCAGCGGAAGAGGCTATGCTTACTGAGGTGTTTGTTAACATCGGACTGGTACTGGATTCCGGATCATCGTATTTCCTTCCCAGGTTGGTAGGTTCAGTTAAAGCGTTTGAATTAGCAACTATGGGTAGTAAAATAAAAGGTAAGCAGGCCTTTGAAATAGGCTTGGTTAATAAAGTAGTCCCATTGGCAGATCTCGATAATGCAGTAACTGAATACACGGATTACTATGCTAACGCTCCTACCAAGGCCATTGGTATAATGAAGAAGATGCTCAATAAGTCGGGTAACGCTTCGCTGGATGAGATGCTTGATTATGAAGCCTACAGCCAAGAAATAGCGGGAAGCACGTCGGACTATCTTGAAGGCGTGGCTGCTTTTAAAGAAAAGAGGAAACCTACCTTTAAAGGGCGCTGATTAGAAACCAATGAAGGATAACCCAACTGTTACATGATGGACATCTGAGTTCAGTGGTCCTTCATTTTTCTCATATAAGTCTTGTAAGCTATAGTAATAGAAAAGATTAAATCCTCCAACGCCAATTCTACCTGTTATTCCATAGCGAAAGCGATTAAGACCAAAATCATCTTTAATCTTAGTTTTCTCGATACCGCCGTCATCTATCTTGGTTTTAGTATGGGCGCTGTACAGTATTCCCGCTTTAAAACCTATTCCTGCCTTAAAGCTTTTTCTTTTATCATTTGGATTGGAGTAAAACCGTAATTCTAATGGAATATCTATATAGTTTGAAATGAGCATTGATTTTTTTACATCTTGATCTTCAAGTTCTACGACATCGAAAAATTCGTTGCCATTGTCATCAAGCGCCTCTACGATGGTAACATCATCTTCAAATTTGAACCTATCCAGTCCGAGACCAATTCCTGGCATAAGCTCAAAACGGCCACCTGCAAATGGCAGCTCAATATTGTAGAAATAATAAAGATTAACCGTACGTGAGCCCAATAGCGTATTGTCCAATTCACTAGGGCTACTCATTTGGACATTCCAACCTAACTCAACAAGAAAAGTACCTGGTATGTCTGGTCTCGCCTTTCTTTCACGTATTTTAAGTGTACCCAATTTCGCGCGAGGTTTATCTTTTCCCCCATCGCCCTCGGTGGCAAAAGCGCTGAACGATAAACCTGATATTACGAATAATAAAATGAGCTTTTTAACCATACTCTATTAACCTTTTTCGGTGCTATTTATTGTGGCGGGCAAATATAAGGTTTTTTAAAAAAGTACCTTTTTTTGAGTGAATGAATTATATAACTTTGCATCTCAGTTAATAAAGGCCTTGTAGCTCAACTGAATAGAGCACCTGATTACGGCTCAGGAGGTTTCAGGTTTGAATCCTGACAAGGTCACTAAGAAAAGCGAGCTCAGGCTAAACGTCTGAGCTTTTTTGTTGTCAGGCGATTTTATTTAATCTTAATTCGTGTTGTAACTATCGAATAGATAGGCTTCTTTTTGAAATTACACAGCGCCAATAACAGGTAGTTCCTAAACATGATTTATTGACTTTGCTAATAAAAACTAATTAAATTCAATAGACTTATTTAAACAGTTTTTGTGTGCAAGACACAAGAAAGCAGTACACCAGCTAGATTCAATTGAGTAACATTTTGAATACTAATCCTGGTTAAAAGTCTCGCATCGGTTAAAAATATAACTGGTATCACGTTTAAAGAAATTTTGCTAATTTAATATATATATGCTAACTTGATATAGTTATGCTGAAACCGCCTTTTCCATAATGCAATTCCTCTGTTGTTATCAAGAGTTGTATTATAAAAAATCGGCAAAGATTCAAATGTAAAAAATGTTATTACTTCTTTACAGTCAATAAGTTAGGTAAGACAATTGATGACTATTATGTGATCAAAGCGCTACAGTTGCACCTGGAAGGTATTAGCTATCGTGAAATAGAAAGACTACTTGGCGTTAGCCATGTATCTGTTATGAATTGGGTAAAAAAGTATAATATAAAGGCGCCTGAACGTTATGACTACCGTCCTACCTATAGAATATTAAATCATACCGAACTATTGGAAACAATGGCAAATAGTGACTATTTAAGTGAATCTGGCATGCTTATTACAGAGCTTGGTGATAAGTTTATGGTGATTAAGTGGGAGCGTTTTCGAGACTAGAGCTATATAATTACCAAAAGTATATGCTGAATTGAACATCGGAACCTAAAAAAAATAACCTTAGTTCATTGAAATTTTAGACGGCCGTCTTTTTCAAACATAGACAACTAAAATTTCAACAGAATGAAAAAACTAACGACAGCAGTCTTTGTTGCGGCTATTTTTACCTTAAATATCACTACGTTTTCACAAACTGAGGAAGGTGATGAGGATAGGTCGTATAAACCTTTGACTCTAAAACTAAATGAAGAGGGTAATAAGTATATCCGATTTATAACCTGGCATCAGATTTGGGCCGAAGATGGCAACCTTGATAATGATGTTGACCCGCAAAGTTTCACCATGCGTATACGTAGGTCCAGGTTTTTAGCCTACGCTCAAATTTCATCCAGATTTCTAATTCTTACACATTTTGGGCTGAATACATTAACCGGTTCAAACGCTGATCCGATTGGTAATACTAGTACGAACCGTTCGACTATAAACGGGCCACAGCTTTTTTTACATGGGGCTTGGACTGAATTTAAGGTTACCCAAAACGATGCTGTCTATCTGGGCGGAGGCTTGCATTATTGGAATGGTTTGAGTCGATTGACCAGCGCAAGTACACTAAATTTCATGACTCAGGATAACTACCGTCAAGCATGGGCGCAGTTGGGTTTGTCCGATCAGTTTGCCAGACATTTGGGGATTTACGCTAAGGGAAAATTTGATAAACTGAGATACACATTAGCCGTAAATGAACCTATTGTAAATGGATTAGGGTCAAGTGCAGATCCTGCTCCAGGAACAGTAACGTATTCAGGTCGTGCTGTGGCCGCTGGCACGGCTGTCAACGAGCTTGAACCCGATGATGCGGGATTGATTGTCACAGGATATTTGGATTATCAGTTTTTAGATCAGGAATCAAACAAGCTACCCTATCGAGTAGGCACCTACCTTGGAAAAAAGACTGTATTTAATATCGGGGCGGGATTCTTTAATCATGGTGATGGTACCGTCACTGTGGATGATATCGGTAATGTTTCCGCCAACGACGTCACTCATTTTGCTGTTGATGCATTTTATGATGCTCCGGTAGGCGAGGGCGTTTTAAACGCCTACGCCGTTTACTATAATTTCGACTATGGTGAAAATTACGCTTTGGGTACTACCTACGGTACCGGATCGTCATTCTATACTCACGTGGGTTATTTATTGCCGAAATTCACTGAGAAAGGTAGATTCATGCCATACATAGCCTATAGTACCCGGGATTATGAAGCTTTCGAAAACGCCGGAAATACTTTTCAAGCAGGAGCTAACTGGTTCATTAATGGACACCATGCTAAGATTACTCTTGAGTATCGCTCGACTCTAAATAACTATACAGGTGAAGAACCTGACAGGGTAAATGGACTTGTCTTACAGACCCACATATTCCTTTAAACCTAAACTGACCTAAAATGGATAAAGAAAAAATGAAACTGTATTGGAAGAAGAATCTAAGATTCCTCACCATACTGCTGATAATCTGGTTCGTGGTTTCCTATGTTGCAGGAATTCTTCTGGCCGGACCGCTGAATGGGATCAAAATTGGAGGCTTTCCCCTTGGATTTTGGTTCGCCCAACAGGGCTCGATCTATGTGTTTGTTGCGCTTATTTTCGTCTACGTATCGTGGATGAATAAGCTTGACAAGGAATTTGATGTTGACGAAAAAGAATAACGATTATGGATGTGCAACTTTGGACTTATATAATTGTTGGGATCACCTTTGCCATCTACATTGGCATTGCTATCTGGTCCCGAGCAGGATCTACCAAGGAATTCTACGTTGCTGGTGGAGGTGTTCCACCTCTGGCTAATGGTATGGCGACCGCCGCTGACTGGATGTCGGCAGCCTCTTTTATCTCTATGGCTGGGATTATATCCTTTGGAGGATATGACGGCGCGGTTTATCTCATGGGATGGACCGGGGGTTATGTATTGTTAGCCTTGTTATTGGCTCCCTACTTAAGAAAATTTGGTAAGTTTACTGTTCCCGATTTTTTCGGTGACAGATATTACTCGAATACGGCCAGAACGGTAGCCGTTATATGCGCACTCTTTGTGTCGTTTACCTATGTGGCAGGACAAATGCGAGGTGTGGGTGTTGTATTTAGCCGATTTTTAGAGGTTGACATTAACAACGGAGTTTACATTGGAATGGCTATCGTATTTTTCTATGCCGTTTTGGGTGGGATGAAAGGAATTACATATACCCAAGTAGCTCAATATGTTATTCTAATATTCGCTTTTATGGTACCTGCTATTTTCATCTCCATACAGTTAACGAATAATCCAATCCCGCAACTTGGTTTTGGATCGACTATAGCAGGATCTGAGACTTATTTGTTGGATAAATTAAATGGATTACACGAGGAACTGGGCTTTGCGGCCTATACCAGTGGAAGCAAATCGATGATTGACGTATTCTTCATCACTTTCGCCCTAATGGTAGGTACTGCCGGTCTTCCACACGTGATTGTTAGATTCTTTACAGTGCCTAAGGTGAAGGACGCACGTGTATCCGCTGGCTATGCGCTAGTTTTTATAGCCATACTGTATACCACTGCTCCTGCGGTGGCGGCTTTTGCCAGAACTAACCTGATTGAGACGGTGAGTAACGAAAACTACTCTGAAATGCCAAGCTGGTTCAGTAACTGGGAGAAAACCGGTTTACTTAAGTTTGATGATAAAAATAATGATGGCAAGATCCAGTACGTAGCTGATAAAGAGCAAAACGAACTTACTATTGATCGCGATATTATGGTATTGGCTAATCCTGAGATTGCTAATTTACCTAATTGGGTTATTGCGTTAGTAGCAGCCGGAGGTCTGGCCGCGGCGCTTTCTACAGCAGCGGGTCTGTTGTTAGTAATTTCTACGTCGGTCTCTCATGATCTGGTTAAAAAGCAGATCGCACCGGATATCTCAGACAAGTCTGAGCTATGGATTGCCAGAGGTGCGGCAGTCATAGCGGTGGTAATCGCTGGTTATTTTGGTATTAATCCTCCGGATTTTGTAGCAGCCGTAGTGGCGTTAGCCTTTGGTTTGGCGGCCGCCTCTTTCTTCCCGGCGATTATTCTGGGAATATTTTATAAGCGTATGAATAAGGAAGGTGCGATCGCTGGAATGATCTCAGGGCTGGCCATTACCATACTATACATGCTTATTTTTAAGTTCAACCTCTTTGGTGAAACCACTTCTGCCGACTGGTGGCTTGGAGTTTCTCCCGAAGGGTTTGGGACAATTGGCATGGTCGTAAACTTTGTTGTTTCGATAGTGGTAAGCAATGCTACTGCGCCACCGCCGGAAGATGTTCAGGACATTGTCGATAATATCCGGTTCCCTCGAGGAGCTGGTGAGGCACACGATCACTAGAATTCGAGAGTATGAAATTAAATAGAAATGCCTCTATTATTTTTCTAACTATTTATGGAATAGTCACATTAATAGGCAGATTCATTATTGAATCTGCCTTTAACATGACATTTGTCACTTCTTTATTGATTGGAATAATGTTACTTGGCTTTTTAGGAATACTGTTTAAAATAAGGTTCCTGACCTTGAAGTAAGCTATGTCCAAGAAAGTCGTCACATATTTAACAGTGATATTTGTTGCCTTCGCTCTGGCATTACATTATCCTTTTATAGCCATTGCCAACAAACCCATTCTGGTTTATGGTTTTCCCGCATTCCTTATTTATTTAACCTTTGTTTGGGTTTTACTAATTGTGGTCGGCTTTCTTGTAGTCAGAAAAGGTACATCGGACGATACACATGGGTATTGAATGGGTTGTAATTATATTATCCTCAGCTTACCTAGGCCTACTTTTTGTCATAGCAGGGTGGGCTGAGAAAAACGCAAATAAGCAATGGCTTTCTAACCCTTACATTTACGCTTTATCACTTGCCGTTTATTGCACTGCATGGACCTTTTACGGAAGTGTAGGTCGAGCAGCGAATCAAGGCCTCGATTTTCTTACAACGTACATGGGTCCGATTCTCATGGCGCCCTTGTTTTGGCTTGTTCTGCGTAAAATAATCAGGATTTGCAAGGCGCAACGGATTACTTCCATAGCCGATTTTATTTCAGCTCGATACGGGAAGAGCCTTTTTTTAGGGGCTTTTGCCACTATCATTTGTATTCTGGCTATTATACCCTATATATCTATACAGTTAAAGGCGATCTCAAGTAGTTTTAGAATATTCAGCGCCGATGTGGCGGGGTCGAAAGGACTTTTCTTTAATGACTCTGCTTTTTATCTCATGGTTATTTTGGCAGTATTCACCATATTTTTTGGTTCTAGGAAAATTGACGCTAGTCAAAAAAATACCGGCCTCATTACCGTTGTGGCCTTTGAGTCCTTATTTAAGCTATTTGCATTTGTTGTACTTGGATTTTATGTAACCTATGGCCTTTTCAACGGTTTTTCAGATATCTTCATCAAGTCTAGTGAGTTACCATACTTTGAGAGACTTATCACAATAGACCCCGTAGATGGTTATGGCGATTGGTTTTGGCTTAATATATTATCTTTTTTAGCGATCATACTTCTTCCCAGACAATTTCACGTTGCAGTAAAGGAGAATAATGATGAGAATCATCTCAAAAAAGCCATTTGGCTTTTCCCTTTGTACCTCTTTTTGATAAATGTTTTTGTGCTGCCAATTGCGTTGGGAGGGAACCTTCTTTTTCCTGGAAATTCAGTAGATGCAGATACGTACGTTCTCGTTATGCCCTTGGCACAGGGCAATACCTTTTTAGCTCTTTTGGTATTTCTGGGAGGTTTTTCTGCAGCTACTAGTATGATTATCGTATCGACATCGGCCTTAAGTATAATGATCAGTAACAATTTGATGATCCCGGGCATTTTGCGTAGCGAGTTCCTTTCCAAAAAACTCAATCCTCAGCTGAACAAAGTAGTGTTACGCGGGAGGCAGCTAATGATTGTAGTTATGCTGATGCTGGCCTATCTGTACTATAAATATATAGGCCAACCTTTTCCATTAGTTTCAATTGGCCTGATTTCTTTTGTAGGTGTGGCTCAGTTTGCACCTTCAGCTATTGGAGGGATGTTCTGGAAAGGTGGAAATTACAAAGGAGCTATAGCCAGCCTAACCGTTGGGTTTTTAGTATGGATGTTCACACTGGTTCTTCCTACCATCGTAAATGCTAAATTAATAGACGCCACGATCTTAAATGAAGGTTTGTTTGGGTTGAGTTGGTTAAAGCCACAAGCCTTTTTAGGAGTAGATTTTTCCAATAACGTTTCTCAAGGATTTATGTGGAGTATTTTGTGCAATGGGCTCGCCTATGTTGGAGTTTCCGCGTTAACCTCCCAGTCAATCAAAGAAACTAATCAGGCAGAGGTTTTCGTTGATATTTTCAAATACTCTACGGTTTACGAGAGCGCCATTGTATGGAAAGGTCAGGCTTTTATAACCGATATTAAAAACCTGCTGTCCATGTTTTTAGGAAAAAGGCGTACTGACCTTGCGTTTGAGCGCTTCTCAGATCGTAATGCCATTGAGCAAGGTACAATTGAAGCGGACTTTAGAGTCGTGAACTTTGCTGAGAAATTACTATCGGGCGCCGTAGGTTCTGCTTCAGCACGTGTTTTAATGTCTTCAGTGGTAAAAGAAGAGGAGATAAAACTTGAAGAAGTATTCAATATTCTTCAGGAAACACAACGCTACATCACGGATAATAAAGAGCTGAAGAAAAAGTCGGTAGAACTTGAAACCGCAGGTGTTAAGTTGCGACAGGCAAATAAGGAACTTACAAAGCTGGATGAGCTAAAAGATGAATTTATCTCGACGGTAACCCACGAAATGCGAACTCCAATTACCTCAATCCGTGCGCTTTCCGAGATAATAAATGACAACGAAGATCTGAAAACAGAGGAGCGAGCTAAATTTCTCGATACTATCGTTGAGGAAACTAAGCGCATGGAACGGCTGATTAATCAGGTTCTGGATCTGGAAAAAATAGAATCGGGAAAATTAGAAATACCTTTTAGTACCATTCACTTGAATGACGTAGCGAACGAATCAGTGAGAAAAGTGAAGCAACTGATTTCAGAAAAAGGAATTGCCTTGAGTACAAACCTTCATGGAAAACTGCCTCTTGTAAAAGGTAACCGTGACAGACTTGTTCAGGTAATATTGAACCTGATGTCCAACGCAATTAAATTCTGTGATAACTCCAACGGTGAGATTACTATTACTACCAGTACAAGAAATGGGTCTGTAGAGCTATCGGTATCTGACAATGGTCCCGGGGTTCCTAAAGATAGCCAAAAGTTAATCTTTGAGGCCTTTTATCAAGCTAAGAACCAAACTCTAAAGAAACCAGAAGGGTCCGGATTAGGTTTGACAATTTGCAAAAAAATTATTGATAAGCACGAGGGATCAATTTGGATCGAAAATGGTGCGGAATCAGGGGCGGTAGTCGCTTTTAGTTTGCCTAAATTAAAGTTATGAAAAAGGTACTAATAGTTGATGATGAGCCCAATATCTTAATGTCATTAGAATTTCTGATGAAAAAAAATGGCTATAAAGTTTTCATAGCAAGGGATGGATCTGAAGCGCTGGGGACCGTTCAGGACGAACTTCCCGATGTCGTGATTCTGGATATCATGATGCCCGAAGTGGATGGCTACGAAGTTTGTGAATTCATAAAGAAAAAGGTGGATGCAAACATCAAAGTAGTTTTTCTCACGGCTAAAGGCAAGGAAAGTGATTTTGAAAAAGGCTATGAGGTAGGAGCAGACTTCTACATGACTAAACCATTTTCTACCAAAAAATTGGTGGATAAAGTAAATGAATTAGCGAATTAAAACTATTAACCTGTAGAACTATGAGTAATAAGATTCAAACCTTAGGTGGATACATACACGAGTATTCTAAGAGCATACAAAACCCTGAGGAGTTTTGGTCCCGGGTTGCGGATTCATTTCATTGGCACCAGAGATGGGATAATGTGGTGGAATGGGATTTTGTAGGTCCGGATGTGAAGTGGTTTACCAATTCCAAGCTAAATATTACGGAAAATTTGTTGGAGAGACATCTATTCGTTCTTGGTAACAAGCCTGCAATAATCTGGGAACCGAATGATCCTGAAGAGGCAGTGCGAACAATTACTTATAGACAGTTGTATGAGATGGTTTGTCAGTTTGCCAATACCATGAAAGCTCAAGGCATTCAAAAGGGAGATCGTGTTATAATTTATATGCCTATGGTGCCAGAGGCTGCAGTTGCCATGTTGGCATGTGCTCGTATTGGAGCGGTACATTCTGTGGTTTTTGCCGGTTTCTCTGCGACATCTCTGGCAGATAGAATCAATGATTGCGAGGCAAAAATGGTATTGACCTCCGACGGTAACTTCAGAGGAAACAAAAAGATACCTGTTAAGGCAGTGGTTGACGAAGCTTTAGAAAATACCAATACTATTGAGAAAGTCATTGTACTTCATCGTACGGGGGACGAGGTAACTATGAAAGAAGGTAGAGATGTATGGTGGCATGAAGCTATAGAAGGAGTAAGTGCTGTGAATGAAGCAGAGGTCATGGATTCTGAAGATATGTTGTTCATACTTTATACCTCGGGATCTACTGGAAAGCCAAAAGGAGTGGTCCATACTTGTGGGGGATACATGGTTTACACCTATTATACATTTCAATATGTCTTCCAATATTCTCCGGTCGATGTGTATTGGTGTACCGCAGATGTGGGGTGGATTACCGGACATAGCTACATTGTTTATGGGCCACTTTTAGCGGGAGCCACAACTATAATGTTCGAAGGTGTTCCTACTTTTCCTGAAGCCGGCCGTTTTTGGGCGATCTGTGAGAAGCACAAAGTCAATCAATTCTATACGGCGCCGACCGCCATACGTGCATTGCAGGCGTATGGTACTGAACCCATTCAACCACATGACCTTAGCTCTCTTAAAGTAATTGGCTCTGTGGGCGAGCCAATCAATGAAGAGGCCTGGCACTGGTACCACGACCACGTAGGTAAAGGCAGATGTCCGATTGTTGATACCTGGTGGCAGACGGAAACCGGAGGTATTATGGTTTCACCAATTGCCGGCGTAACACCGACAAAACCAAGCTATGCTACTCTACCATTGCCTGGAATTCAACTGGCCATTTTGGATAATGATGGTAACGAGCTAAAAGGTAATAGCGTAGAAGGTAATCTATGTGTGAAATTCCCATGGCCATCCATGTTACGTACTACTTATGGCGATCATGAGCGGTGCAGGCAGACGTATTTTTCATCTTTTAAAGGATATTATTTTACCGGAGACGGAGTTAAGCGCGACGAAGACGGTTACTACAGAATTCTTGGACGTGTAGACGATGTTATCAATGTATCAGGCCATAGAATGGGTACCGCAGAGGTTGAGAACGCTATCAACGAGCATCCAAAAGTGGTTGAATCTGCGGTTGTGGGTTACCCTCATGATATCAAAGGCCAGGGTATTTATGCATATGTGATTTGCGATATGGAGGGCCGTTCTGAAGAGAATCTAATACAGGAGATCAGGGAGACTGTTAACAAGATCATTGGTCCGATTGCCAAGCCGGATAAAGTGCAAATTGTACCAGGATTACCTAAGACTAGATCAGGTAAGATTATGAGGAGAATCTTAAGAAAGATAGCTTCTGCCGACACTGGAAATATGGGTGATACATCCACTCTTCTAAACCCTGAAGTGGTGGATCAGATTATGGAGGGAGCGAGATAGTTATCAGTTATTGAGTTATTAGGATATGGGCTACTCCATCGACCCGATAACTCAATAACCATTACCTAATAACCAAACCCATGGCTAACCTGATTGCTTCACGAGTAGCTGATTTTCTGAAGCTCTATCCACCATTTGATGGACTTGAACAGGCAGATCTGGATATACTCAGCGAGGCGGTGGCGGTGAAATATTTTAGTGCAGAGGACTATGTTTTTCATCAGGGGGATGAAAAATTGGAGCTCTTGTACATCGTAAAGGAAGGAGTTGTCCATCTGGAGCGACAGGAAGATGATCAGATCTCGTTAGTTGATATCTGTGACGAAGGGGATCTCTTTGGTGTTCGTGCCATGCTGACCGGCAAACCCTATGTTTTTCATGCGAGATGCTCTGAGGAATGCCTGATATATGGAGTTCCAATAGCGTTGTTTAAACCATTACTTGAAAAGCAAAGCTCGGTGGCTTTGTTCTTTGCTGCCGGCCTGGCCGGAGGGCAAACCTTACTCAGCGCTGAGACCAAATCTATTCCCTTACAGGATTCTGGCTCATTACTCAATTGGAACCGTCCCCTGACCCCTCCGGAGCGGCCATTAATTGCTGCTGCCCCTGAAGATCCTATTCAAAATGTGGCAATGCTCATGAATGAACAGAATGTTGGTTCTGTTGTGATCTGTACAGGGGATGAAATTGTAGGTATAGTCACAGATACGGATTTTAGAAAAAAAGTTGGTACCGGAGAAGTAGTTCTGGGTTCGCCGGTTTCAAAGATCATGTCTAAAAATGTGGTGACCATGCCGGTGGGTAAGCCGCTGTCTTCCTACCTGCTGCAAATGCTGAAAAGTAAGATCAGGCATATCTGTATAACAAAGGACGGGTACCCTATTGGGATGTTGAGTGAGCGTGATCTTATGGCAGCTCAACAGAACCACCCGGTTGCCTTGGCCTATGCTATGGAAGAGGCCAACTCAAGATCAGAGCTGGCTGTTTTAAGAAACAGGGCTGATGGCCTTATTCAGTTCTATCTTGAGCAAAATGTGTCAATGACATTAACCTCGTCACTAACAACTCATATCAACGATGTGCTCATTCGACGCTCCATTGAACTTTCACTGGAAGATATGAAAGATGAATATGGTGAGCCACCTGTCCAATTCTGTTGGTTGAGTTTAGGTAGTGAAGGTAGGGAAGAACAGCTGATCAGGACTGACCAGGACAATGCGATCCTTTTTGCAGATGTTGAATCTGAGAGATTTGAAAAAGTCCAGAGGTATTTTATCAAATTGGCCTCTCATGTGAATTCGGTATTAGAGTCGGCAGGATTTGAGAATTGCCCAGCAGATATGATGGCCTCTAATTCTAAATGGTGTCAGCCTTTAAGTGTTTGGCGAAACTATTTCAACGGCTGGATAAAAGAGCCTGCTGAAAAGGCGCTTATGTTGTCTACTATCTTTTTTGATTTCCGCAGTGTCTATGGCTCCGTTGACCTCGAAGAACAATTAAAGTCTTATATCTCGGAAGCAATTGTTGATGAACGAATTTTTCTCAACTTCTTAGCTAAGAATGCCTTGAAGAATCCAGCCCCTTTAGGCTTCTTTAAGAATTTCATGGTAGAAAGGTCCGGTGAACATGAGAATGAGTTTGATATCAAGG
>ERZ1740059.108-NODE-108-length-43826-cov-6.249046_pt1 | contig 43826 bp, 46 predicted proteins | sample MGYA00581744_ERZ1740059 | MGnify/ENA primary metagenome ERZ1740059 (study PRJEB43018, sample SAMN04849738) | marine metagenome | isolation source: floating plastic debris | place: Pacific Ocean | collected 2008-08-28 | study: EMG produced TPA metagenomics assembly... | reverse complement strand
CACGCCGGTAAGGTCAATGCTTAAGTCGGAGGCCTGCCCTTCGCATATTGAGGCATCACCGGATAAAACTGCGATGGGCTTATCAAGGAATGTTAATGTTCCTAGGCCGCTGACAGTACCCATTTGACCCAGGTTATCTTCTACCGATAGTAATGAATAAACACCCTCGGCAGTAACATTAAGATAATACGGTGATTCTAGTATTTCGATTTCGGTTGTTTCAGCTTCATGTGAATAATTAAGAGTCCATGGAGCTGAGCCTGTCAATATAATTTCTAGTTGTCCTGCATTATCGTTACAAAGTGCAATATCCCCATCAATTACCGCAGTAGGTACCGCAACACATCGCTGATCCGGGTTATCGCTTGCCGTTGATGTTTTGCTTGTACCGTTTGGGCTTGATAATGTCCAAACCAGATTGTTGCCGTCAAATTCAACTTGGAATTGATCTTCATGACGTCCAGGTTCGAAGAAAAATGGCTGACCACGATCTTCAGGTGACGGAGTAAACTTATTTTCATTACCAATAGGTATAACTACGGCTTTATCATTCCTGTTTTCATACCCAAAGTGTGCAACATAAGAATTACTTTCTTTTATGTAATTAACGCACTCTAACACTGGCGAAACGGCTTCATTCGGAGGGCATAGGTCTTCTAAATTAATGTTAAAATCGCCCAAACCGGTTTGTCCATTTCTTTCCCAATCGAACCAGCTGGACGCGCTGAACTCATTGATATCTTTTCCTCCGGCGCTAAGACCTATTTGAAACGGATTTCCACGCTGTGAGAATGTGAATATATCTGTATTGTCGTCAATTCTTTGGAGATAGGAGGAAGAGTCGTTTAATACATAATAAATCCAAGTTTCTGTATATTTGAGTCCTTGACCCAGCTCTGTTTTAGGATCAAAAATATCTGTTGCATCGAAGTTCGAGTTTAATGCCCATTGGCTTCCATTTAATGGACCACCACCAGATGTCAGTGTTAATACACCATAGAGACTAGCGCTATTATAATCATATATAAGTTGTCCGTCTTCAAAATCAAATTTTGCATTTCCATTAGAAAAAGGGTCGCCATTCATCCAAATAGAATGCTGTATTGATCCATTCGTGGTCGATGAAGATGCTTTAAACAACTCTTGTTCTACGTCCAGATCTTCGCAGCTAATAAATGGAGGTGGATCAAGAGAACAGCTCCCTGCATTTGAAACAGCCGGTTCCTCAAATTCAATGCAGCTGCCTGCTTCATAGGTGATATTTGTAACCAGTGATTGGAGGTCGCATTGACATACGATACCATCTGCACAGATCGTAAAATCTACTTTAAAACTCTCAGAGCTGTTGGTACCTCCGAACCCTGTAATTGATGATATATAAAATCCCTCCAGGCCAGTATATTGGTCCGTTACATCAAAGATTACGTCCCAGTTATTGGAATTAGTAATGTCTTGTACCACACCGCATTCGGGAACGGCAACAAAAAGCTGATCTAAAGGAGCTATACCACCTTGATCATAAGATATTTCGAGCGTGTATGAGGTGCAATACTCTGTACTAGAAGTAATCTCAAATGTAGAAGAGAAGCCACCACATCCTGAGTTTCTATTGTGAAATGAAGCATGTACTGCAAAAGAGTTCAATAAAAAAGCAAGTATCAGTACATGTGACAAACGAAAAACATCAAGCATCATTTTCCTAATTATTATCGTAATAGCTATCTTTCTTGGAGAAAAGTTAAAGTAAGACTTGAATCCTGATAGGTACAATGAATGCTATCTATAGTTAAAAAGTAACCAAAAACTTACATCAATTTCAATACGCTATTCACTCATTAATTCAATTATTGATTCAGAAAGTTTTACTTTTTATCATTTACGTAATGGGCCAGACTATCTGCGATAGTTTTAAAGGAGATGATCATAAATATCAACTTTCATTTACCTTTGCAGTTTATTTTTTAAAAAGGCAACAATCAGCACATGCATCTTAGTGAACAAGAAATTGTAAGGCGTCAAGCAAGAGAGGAACTGGAAAAGCTGGGGATTAATCCATATCCTTCGGAATTATTTAATGTTAATGTCTCTATCAGGGAGATTCTGGAGAATTATGAAAAACGTAAAATAGATTATAAAAATATTTCTTTGGCTGGCCGTATTATGAGCCGAAGGATTATGGGATCAGCTTCTTTTGCAGAACTGCAGGATGCCACCGGAAGGATGCAAATTTATGTGCGTAGGGATGACATTTGTGATGGCGATGACAAAACCTTATACAATACAGTGTTCAAGCGGTTACTGGACATCGGAGATCTCATTGGTGTAGAAGGGCATGTATTTACTACTCAAACAGGCGAAATTTCTATTCATGTCTCTCAATTAAAAGTACTAAGTAAATCACTTAAACCCCTTCCTATAGTAAAAGAAACTACCGACAAAGATGGTAATGTAGTCAGACACGATGCATTCTCTGATCCGGAAACGAGGTATAGACAGCGTTATGTCGATCTCGTGGTAAATCCTGACGTGCGAGATACTTTTGTCAAGCGAACAAAACTGGTTAACTCAATGCGAGATTATCTGAATAATAAAGGGTATCTTGAAGTAGAAACTCCTATCCTTCAGCCTCTTTATGGAGGCGCTGCAGCCCGCCCTTTCAAAACCCATCACAACACCTTGGATATGACGCTCTATTTACGTATCGCAAATGAGCTTTATCTCAAGCGACTTATTGTAGGCGGATTTGATGGAGTTTATGAATTCTCCAAAGATTTCAGAAACGAGGGTATGTCAAGGTTTCATAATCCGGAGTTCACCCAGGTAGAGCTTTATGTAGCGTACAAAGACTATAATTGGATGATGGATCTGGTCGAAGAAATGATTGAGAAAGTTGCCATTGATTTACATGGTACCACTGAAGTTCAGGTAGGCGACAATATTATTGATTTCAAACGTCCATGGAAAAGGTTTACCATGTTTGAAGCTATCAAGCGCTATACCGGAATTGATATTAGCGAAATGCAAGAGTATGAATTGAGAGCTACTGCCAAAAAACTTAATGTACCTGTTGATGAGACCATGGGCAAAGGAAAACTGATAGATGAGATATTTGGCGAGACTTGCGAAGGACAATTGATTCAACCTACGTTCATAACGGATTATCCTGTAGAAATGTCTCCGCTAGCTAAGAAACACAGAAGTAAAGAAGGCCTTGTGGAGAGATTTGAAGCTATAGCTAACGGGAAGGAAATATGTAATGCATTTTCAGAACTCAATGACCCTATTGATCAAAGACAACGATTTCAAGATCAGCTTGAATTGGGGAAGCGAGGTGATCAAGAGGCTATGACACTTGACGAAGACTATCTTAGGGCACTTGAGTATGGGATGCCCCCAACGGCAGGATTAGGAGTTGGTATAGACAGGCTGGCAATGATTATGACTAATTCGAATTCCATTCAAGATGTACTCTTCTTTCCTCAAATGAAACCTGAAAAGAAACAGGAAGTTTCAAGTACACAGGATTTTGTGGATCAAGGAGTGCGTGAAGAGCTGGTGCAGATCATTCAAAAGTTAGGCTTTCAAACCATTGATCAATTAAAAGAAGCTAATCCGAATAAGCTTTTTAACGATGTGTGCGGTATGCGGAAAAAGATGAAGCTCAATGGGGTTAAAAATCCTGATTTGGACGAAGTCAGGAACTGGCTAGCCTAAAACTGATCGAAGAAACTCCTGTTCCTGTCAATTTTCAAGTCTTGTAGCAGTGAAGACTTCACTCTAATGGTAAAGCTGTAGCTGGTGAATCTACCAAATGGTGTCCAATTAAAATTCATCACCCAGCAGTGTAGATCGCGATTTATACCAATGGTTGTTGTGGTGAATTCATTATTTTCAAAATCGTAGCCTGAGTTGAAGTTCACTTTCCATTTTTCTGTTAGCGATAAATCACCGGAAAACCGTAGGGTCTGAGTAATATCAGAGCTGGCAAGACCGGTTTTGGTGTAATTGAAGTTGTAGTTAACTCTTAAACTCCATGGAATTTCAAAATCAATGTAGGCATCAGGGTTATTCAACAAAAAGTCCTTTTCTACTTGACTAAGGTCGGAATTAGCAATCTTATTAGAGTTTTCAGAATCCTTTTTCTGTCCTTTAGGGTTAAGATTAGTACTGAGGGCAACAGTGGCTCTACTTAACTGACCTATGCCGTTTCCAGTATTCCAGGTATATTGATCAATACGTTTACCTCGGCTTGTCCCATCGTCAATATATACGTAGGGATCTAACTGACCAGTAAAATTGACCGTCAATTTTTTCTGAAATAACGCTGTATTGGCACGAATACTAACTGGCGAAAGCTTAAAGGAATCAGCTACAATGTTATAGCTACCGCTAAAGCCGAAATTGTTAAGGATAGGTACTTTACGCGCTTGGTCTGTGGTGTCCTTTTTAGTTTTCACTTTCATTTCAAGCGTATTGGTTAGTGAGAAACCTACAGAGCCGCTCTCACCAGCAGGAGGTGAGCCAAAAATATAACCCTGGTATCTATTTGCGATAATTTCATCTCCCTCTTCGGTCGTTAAATGCTGATAATAGCCAAACTTCTCATCGCTAAAATCCGGCCGGTAGGAGAACGAAACACTGGGGTTCGCCACATGACGAATGGCCTGAATATTACCTTTTTTAAAGAAATAGGTACCGTATAGTCGAGTATTCACGCCGATACTATAATTATAGTCGTAAACTCGGTTGAATCCATCCAGAGTATCAATGACTATAGCTCTAGTAGGATCGTCAGGATCCAGACCATACTCTAATTTATCAAAATACCAGCGCTCTTCGTAGTTGATGGAAGGGCTGGCCGTTAAATGTTTAAGTAGGCGGAATGAAGTAGCTACAGGAATGGTATGCCTGAACCCGCGATTGGCATTCTTGAAATACGTGCCAAAGGTTTCAAAGTTAAAAGCGCCAATACTGTCTGTTTCAGAATCTCCAATACGGCCCAGATTATTTGTTATTTCATTTGTGCCGGCAAGAGTGTAACGTACACTAAGTTTGTCTAATACTCCTTTACCCCCGCCACCTTTTTTCTGAAATGGATAAATGTTAGACATATTAAATGTTAGAGATGGTAATAGTAAATCAACCTCATTTGTACTTACATCCTGATTATGCCTTGCGCTTAACCCGAGTGAAAACAATGAGCCGAAAGTAGTAGAGTAGCTAACATTCGAGCTTAATTTTCTGGTGAAGCTATCAAAATTTGGGTTGTTAGGATCATTGTTAATACCAAGAAAATTATTGGTGCTGTATGAAGATGTAGCCGCATTAACGGATGCTGAGAATCTACTTCTTCCCTTACTCTGCGGGCTATGACTCCAGGTTAAACGATAGTCATTTCTACTGTCCAGAATCTCAATGTCGTCACTTGTCCTCAGTTTGGTGTAGGTAAAATTAAAGTTTCCATTATAGGCATACCTTTTTCTGTAATTTGTAGTAATATTCAATCCATGTCCCCCTTTACTGTAAAGGTCACCACGTATTGCTATTTTCATATACTCGCTAACATCAAAAAAATAGCCGCCATTCCTTAGAAAAAAACCACGTCTTTCTTCTTCGCCATAAGTTGGAACTATAATCCCTGAACTGGACTCTTTCTGGGCTGGGAACATGCCGAAAAAGAAACCCAAGGGTGTAGGTACATCGTTTATTTCAAGATTAAACGGCCCCGATACTATCTTGTCATCTGGAATTGCCTTTGTCCTTTTTGACCGAATTCTAAAATGAGGGTGTCTAAGATTACAGGTGGTATACGTATTATCAATACTGAAGAGTTCGTTTTTCTCATTTTTATATACAGTCTCGCCGTGTAGAAAACCATCACCCTGCTGCGTAACCACTTCTGTTATCCTGGCTCTGCCCGTCTTGAAATTATAAGTAATGTCTCGTGTTTCGTATACTTCAGCACCATTTTTGAAAATAGGATATCCTATTCGCGTACCTGTGCTATCCAGCTTCCCACTCGCACTTAATGTGTTTTTGTTATAATCAATTATTATATGATCTGCCTCCAGCTCAATGGACCCGTACTTGATTTTTGAGTCTCCGTAAAGCTTAACAATCTTAGTGTCTAAGGAAAAGTTAATTGAATCTCTGGCAGAGTAATTGATCGTAGTCTGAATATCACCTTTGGGCTTCGGGGCGGTTAATGTAGAATCGGGCAGTTCGGTAGAAATAGAATCCAAAGCAACTACAGCGCTGTCCAATACGGTAGTATCAGCAGAAATGCTTTGGTTATTTAACAGTCCATCGGCGACATTTAGTTTTTTCTCAGGACTCTGACCTGTTACATTAGAGATGGCAAAAAGTAAAAAAATACCGGCCAGACAGGCCCTGTCAAAACACTTGAAATTCAAATTAATTAGTGCGCTTTTCGCTTTTATGGATATTTTTAGAACTTTGTTCAAAGGTATTAGATTAAGCTACAGGATGCGAAAAATTGTAAAGAATATTACCATGGTATCCCTGCTAATAGCAATTACCTTGCTAACTTCTTCTTCTAGAAAGACGAAAAGTGATTTTCAGGTAAAGACAGTCATTATTGATGCAGGGCATGGTGGGAGAGATCCTGGAGCTCTTGGAAGCTTGTCAAAGGAAAAGGATGTAGTGTTGTCTGTGTCGCTAAAAGTGGGCAAGTATATAGAAGAACATTTACCTGATGTCAAGGTCATCTACACTAGAAAAACAGATGTATTTATCACATTAAAGGGGCGTCCTCAAATCGCCAATAATAATGACGGAGATGTTTTTATTTCCATTCATGCCAATTCTTTGCCTACCGAAACCAGCCAAGCGCGTAAAAATTCAATTTATGGTACAGAAACCTATGTAATGGGAGCCCAGAATACAGGTAGAAATCTTGAGGTAGCCAAGCGTGAGAATTCAGTAATATTGTTGGAAGAAGATTACGAAAAGGAATATGACTTTGACCCTGGTTCACCCGAATCAGCCATATTGTTTTCAATTACGCAGTCCACTTTTCAGGACCGAAGCATTCTTTTAGCGACCAATATAGAAAATCAATTTTCAAAGCGAGCTGGTCGCAGAAGTTTAGGGGTAAAGCAATCTAGTCTTTATGTTCTTTGGAGCACAGCTATGCCCAGTGTGCTTGTTGAAATCGGGTTTCTTAGTAATCCTAAGGAAGAAAAAGAACTAAATGATCCATCAGTTCAAGGAAATATAGCTTCAGGAATATTCAGAGCCTTCAGGGATTATAAAAACGAAATTGAATCCTTAAATTAGCAGGGTGAGTTTATCAAAAGAGTTCAAGGTAGGGTTATTTATGGTAACCACAATAGCCATACTTTATCTAGGTTTCAATTACCTCAAAGGGATTGATTTCTTTTCATCGTCAAACAAATACTACGCTATTTACGATAATGTAAATGGCCTAAATGTTTCCAATCCGGTTTTGATAAATGGTTTCGCCGTTGGGCGAGTGAGTGAAATTCGTTTGTTGCAAAGTAGCTCAGATCAGGTCCTTGTAGAACTTGACATTGATGGTAACATAATTTTAGGGGATTCTTCAACGGCCACGCTCAACAGTGATTTTCTGGGAAACAAATCCATTTTGTTATATCCAGGAGATATTTCTAATCCTATAGATGCCAAGGATACAATCATCGCAGTCTTGGACAAAGGTATAACCGATATATTGGCGGAAAGCGCTCAGCCGGTGGCAAACAACCTTGAGGCTACTATTAAAAAAATCAATCTTGTACTGGATCAACTTGCGGGCACCGGAGGTAAGATAGATAGCATTCTGATCAATTTTACTGAAGCATCATTGGTGATTAAACCTACAATTCTTGGTTTAAAAGTTAAGCTTGACACGCTTGTGGATAACTATGGAGAAGTAGGTGATAAACTTAAATTGACCATGGATGATTTGAAACCTACGCTCGATAACTTTAAGCAACTATCTGATTCGCTTAAAGCGCTGGAATTGAACAAGACCATCGACCAAATAAATACCACATTAAAAACTCTTAATAACGCAGTTGACAAACTTACAAATAATGATGGAACTCTTGGGAGGTTAATGACTGAGGACTCTCTTTATGTCAATCTTAATAACGCGGTAAGAAGCCTGGATCAGCTCTTAATCCACATTGATTCTCAACCAAAACATTTCTTTGCTCCCTTGGGCAAGAACGCAAAGAAAATCGAGAAGGATAGGCGAAAGGCCGAAAGAAAAAACTAGTGTATTATCTAAAAGTGCTTCATTGTCTTAAGAGAAGGAAGTAGATGGCCTTTATGGATGTAGAATTTAATAAGAACGAGGATCTCAATAAACAACTTGTTTTTAAGCTTAGTTCGAAGCTTAAGCAAGTTCATCTGGGTGGAGGTGAAAATAAAATTGCATCCCATCATAAAAAAGGGAAGCTTACAGCAAGAGAAAGGATCGATTACCTCACAGATAATAATACTTCATTTCTCGAAATTGGAGCTTTCGCCGGTGATGGCATGTATCAAGAGGTAGGCGGGTGTCCCTCTGGCGGCGTAGTTACTGGTATAGGCTATGTTCATGGCAGGCAATGTATGATCGTAGCCAATGACGCTACAGTAAAGGCCGGCGCGTGGTTTCCTATCACCGCTAAGAAAAATCTGAGGGCCCAGGAAGTAGCTATGGAAAACCGACTACCTATCATTTATCTGGTGGATAGTGCGGGTGTTTTCCTGCCTATGCAAAATGAGATTTTTCCTGATAAAGAGCATTTCGGAAGACAGTTTAGAAATAATGCTAAAATGTCTGCCATGGGTATTGTACAAATAGCTGCAATAATGGGAAGCTGCGTTGCAGGGGGAGCCTATTTGCCAATAATGTCTGACGAGGCAATGATCGTTGATAAAACCGGATCAATATTTCTGGCAGGGAGCTATCTTGTAAAGGCGGCTATTGGTGAAGATATTGACAATGAGACACTTGGAGGAGCCACTACGCACTGCGAGATCTCGGGTGTTACGGATAACAAGTTTGAAAATGATGAGGCTTGCCTGGATTATATAAGGTCTATCTTTAATAAGATTGGTAAACCTGAAGATGCAGGTTTTGATAGGATAAAATCTCAAGAGCCTAAAGAGGACGGCAAAAGTATATACGGCGTCTTGCCTGATAGTCGGGTAAAGCCCTACGACATGGTTGACATTATCAAACGCTTGGTAGATGGCTCTGAATTCGACGAATACAAAAAGCTATACGGTCAGACCATAGTGTGCGGATATGGGCGAGTGGATGGTTGGGCGGTCGGTTTTGTGGCTAACCAACGAAAAATAGTAAAGAGTAAGAAGGGTGAAATGCAGATGGGTGGAGTAATATATTCTGATTCTGCCGATAAGGCCGCTCGCTTTATTATGAATTGTAACCAGCGTAAAATTCCTTTGGTATTCTTACAGGACGTGAGTGGTTTTATGGTGGGCAGCAAAGCCGAGCATGGGGGTATTATTAAGGATGGGGCGAAAATGGTGAATGCCATGGCCAATAGTACTGTGCCCAAGTTCACCATTGTGGTGGGGAACAGTTATGGAGCAGGCAACTATGCTATGTGCGGTAAGGCATATGATCCAAGGCTAATATACGCATGGCCATCTGCTCAGATAGCCGTAATGAGTGGGGCTTCTGCGGCTAAGACTCTGCTACAGATTAAAGTTTCTACCCTTAAAGCTCAGGGTAAAGAAATTTCAACTGAGGAAAAAGAGGCTTTACTTAAGGAAATTACAGACAAGTATAACGAGGAATTAAGCCCTTACTATGCCGCCTCTCGACTATGGGTAGACGGTATAATAGACCCTGCCGAAACCAGAAAGGTTATTTCTATGGGTATTGAGGCCGCTAATCATTCACCAGTGGAAAAGTTTAATGTTGGGGTTATTCAGACGTGATTCAATGTTAAATGATTGAATGATTGAATGATTGAATTTAGTATGTGGTGTCAAAATTAGAAAAGGTTGCATTTGTGGAGATGATGAAGTCCAGGACCAAGCAATTGGGATTGAATGCTATTAGAACTTTTAAACGACTTCCAAAGAATGAAGAGTCCAAAATTATTGGGCGACAGTTTTTGAGATCAGCTTTGTTCGTGGGCGCCAATTACAGGGCCGCTTGTAGAGGTCGTTCAAGAGCCGAATTTTTTTCTAAATTGAGTATTTCAGTCGAAGAAGCGGATGAGGTACTCTTTTGGGTTGAAATTATGGAAGAGAGTAAAATTTTGAATATAGATGCTTCTTTTAAAAAAGAAATTGAAGAGATTTTAGCTATATTATCAAAAGCAAGAAAGAATACGAAATAGTTGAGATGTCATTCATTCAACAATTCCATCATTCAGTAATTCTATAATTGAATATGACGGAAAGTGAACTCAAAGCTCTGGTTTCATTGCTCGATGACGAAGATCGGGAGATTATTGCGCACGTAGAAGATAAAATCACTTCCCTCGGAGAGGACGTCATACCTTTTTTAGAAAGTGAATGGGAGAGTAACCTCAATCCCCTTGTTCAGTCCAGAATAGAAGATCTTATCCATTCACTACAATTTGATATTTTGAAAGAAAAACTCCGGAAATGGTTTCTTGAAGAGTCGGATGATCTTTTAAAGGGGATGTGGTTAGTGGCAAGCTACCAATATCCGGACCTTGAGTTTTCAAAACTTAAACAGGATGTTGAGCAGCTCTACTATGAAGCCTGGCTTGAGTTTAAACCCGACGGCCATCCACATGATCAGATAAAGATTCTAAATAGTGTTTTGTTCAATAAGTTAAAGTTTGCCGCAAATACTAAAAACTTTCACTCGCCCAGCAACTCTATGATTAACTGCGTGCTGGAATCAAAAAAAGGTAACCCAATATCTCTTTGTGTAATCTATCTTTTAGTAGCCCAGAAGCTCAAATTGCCTATTTATGGCGTAAACCTTCCTAACCTATTCATACTGACTTATAGGGATGAAGCCTACAAGCAATTCTATATCAACGCTTTTAATCGTGGGTTGATCTTTTCGAGAGAGGATATTGAAAATTATATTGGAGAATTAAGAATGACACCTCAAAAAATATTTTTTGAACCGTGTAAGAATACCGAAATTATTAAACGATCGCTGCGAAACTTAATACAATCCTTTGAAAAAATTGGCGATCATGCTAAAGAAGAAGAAGTTAAGGAGTTGTTAAAATATATAACGGATGAAAATCTTTAACCCTTAATAATGCATCCAATAGGCCTGCCGCCAACTTTAGGTGACTGATTGTTCAACAACGTTTCGATATTCTGTTTTAAATACTGTTCTTTTACGTCACTGGCTACCTGCGGATTATTATCGATAGCTCCGCTATAGAAAACTAAAAACTTTCCATCATTATTTTTTAAGAGAAAAACTTCAGGGCTTTTTCTGGCTCCAAAAGCGTCTTTTACAGTTTGGTCCTTATCTGCTAAATAGGGTACATCAATACCCCAGGTAGATATTTTATTAGCCATTTCTGCGTTGGACTCTTTGTCCTCACCATGACTATTAATCAAAAGGAACTGTATGCCCTTTGACTTGTAATCCGCTACCAATTGTGTAATGCGCCCTTCGTAATAAACGGCATAGGGGCATACGTTACTTGTGAAGATCACGGCAACACCTTTAAAATCATTAAATTGAGATAAACTTACCGTGCTGCCATTTTGAACGTTGGCAAGGGAAAAGTCCTTCACCTGAGCGCGACCAGTTAAAGAGACGAGTGTAAGCAATACTAAGTAAGGGTATTTCATAACCTATTTTGTCTAGCTTTGAACATTGTAAACAAGTACATAGTCTTGTTCTACACTGTATTGTAAGTTATACTTTTTTTCAGTGTTGTTGGCAATTATGCTGCCAGAGATCACTCCTTCGCTTTTTGGCTCAAATTCGTTAATGAATAGGTTTTCGCTGAATCGCAATCCCTTTTTGCTGTAGATCTTATATAAAGCCTCCTTGGCGCACCAGCAAATACATAGTCTGATTAGGTCATTTTGAGTGAATTCCAACTCGCTATCACTCAAAAATTTCTTTGCAATTAGTCTGAGTTTTGGAGTAGGCTGTTCAATATCAATGCCTACATTTTCATGTTTATCATATATAGCTGCAACATATGGGTAGGAGTGAGTAATAGAAATTTCTCCGTTCCTTAAAGAAAGAACAGGCTTTCCATCTCCATTTTTTTTAATTCCCTGGTAATTCTGATTTAATAATTCAAGCAAAGTTTGAATGGTAAGTCGACCGGTAAGCCATTCTTTCTGCTTGATTTTACTTTTGTACGATTTTAACAAATGGATTTCTTCTGCCTTCAGCATACATTGTCTGAATAAGGTATCAATATCCTCGGTTATTTTCCATAAGGCTATTGATCTACTTGAACTGAGCTTTCTTATTTCCAGAATGGGCATTTGAATCCTGTACTTAAATCATGCTTCTTTGCATAAAAATTAGCTATAGTACATTGATTGGAAGCAAAGTAACAGTATCTAAACGTAACACCCTAACGGGGCATAATGACTGTGTTTATACTTTGGAAAGATCACAGTTTCCAAATGTATTCTTTTCCGGTGCAGGAGATGGCATGGTCGTCAGCTGGGATTTGGATGATCCGGAGAAGGGTCAATTAATAGCAAAACTGCCGAATTCCATTTATGGTCTGCATTACATGATCGAGCAAAACTTATTACTTGTTGGGCATAATTATGACGGCATTCACGTTATTGATTTGGAAGATAAGAAAGAGCTTGGTTCATTAAATATGACCAAGGCTGCCATTTTTGATATAAAAAGTTCAGGTAGCCATGCCTATATAGGTGATGCATCGGGCGCTCTTTCAAAAATGGATGTTAATAGCCTAAGGGTACATAAAACGGTAAAGGAGTCTGAAGTTAGTTTAAGAACAATTGCGATAAATGAGTACACTAATGAATTAGCCGCTGGCTATAGTGATAACCTCATTCGGGTATTTGAAAAATCTGACTTAAGTCTTAAGCATGTAATTGAGGGGCACACGAACTCTGTTTTTTCGCTGCAGTATAGTCCGGACGGGCAATTACTTTTATCTGCCGGACGAGATGCTCACATCAAGGCCTGGGATGTTAAAGCAGGCTATCTGAACCTGCGGGATATTGCTGCTCATATGTATGCCATTAATAATATCGATTATAGCCCGGATGGCAAACATTTCGTAACTTGTAGCATGGATAAATCGATAAAAGTATGGGATAGTCATACTTTTAAGCTTTTAAAGGTTATCGATAAAGCCAGACATGCCGGTCATGGAACTTCAGTAAACAAATTGCTCTGGTCTTCGCACCAAGATTTACTTGTAAGCGCCAGTGATGATAGGGCAATATCAATCTGGAATTTAGAGTTTACCTAATAAGTTGTTGTTGGTTAATTTTTTAAACTATGAAAATCACCCCGTTAGACATTCGTCAAAAGACTTTTGAGAAAGCGTTTAGAGGCCTTGATAAAGAGGAAGTAACGGCCTTTTTGGTTACACTTTCACAGGAATGGGAGAAACTCATGGATGAGAATAAGGAGCTCTCCATAAAATTAAATTCTTCTGAAAAAGAAGTGGAAAAGTTGAGAGAAGTTGAGAATTCACTATTCAAAACACTGAAGACTGCTGAAGACACTGGAGCCAATATGATTGACCAAGCGACTAAAACAGCTGAACTCCACATGCGTGAGACACAGATAAAGTCTGAAGCCCTGCTTAATGACGCCAAGGCCAAGGCCAAGGATATGATTGAAGAAGCGGAATTGAGATCTAAGCGTGCCATAGATGAAATGGAGGAGCGGGTTAGGTCTTTGGCCCAAGTCTATCGTAATCTTGAGAATTTACGCGATGACCTGCTTTCAGATATCCGAAGTTTTGCCAGTGATGCCGTCGAAAAAGTAGAGCGAGTCAAGTCTCAGATTAAAGTGGTTGATATTGAAGAAGAGCTGCTTAAGATCAAGCGGGAGAATATTGACAGATCTGTAGCAAAGAATAAGCCGGACAAAAAGAAAGAAGGTCCTCAACCGAATGATGAATTACAAATTAATGGATCTTCTTCATCAACCAATGATTCGAAAGACTCCTCAAACCAAGAAACTGAAAAATCAACTTCTTTTTTTGACGAGATTGATTAATGGGTAAAATTTGTCTGAAAGGCCTTAAGTTTAAAGCCTACCATGGCTATTATGATGTGGAACGTGAGCAAGGCAATTTATTTGAAGTAGACATCACTGTTAAAACAAACTTCCATAAGGCTGCCGTTGATGATGAACTCTCTTATACAATTGATTATGAAGACCTTTATAGCATTATAAAGGAAGAGATGGACAAATCATCAAAATTGCTGGAGCATGTAGTGCAATTGATTGTGGACCGCGTTTTAGATGAATTGAAAGGTGTCAAATGGGTAGAGGTAATACTTTCCAAACTAAATCCACCAATAAAAGGTGATTGTGAGCGTGCGATTGTCAGTCTGAAGAAAAGATCAGATGACTAAAAAGACACAATTCTCAAAAAATGAAAAAGTCTTTTTAGAAAAATGGACATTTAGGCGTGATCATAAATGGAAGTATATTATGAAGAGAGCCCTGTTGTGGGGCTTACTTATGGGGATTCCAACTCATCTGTTATCCGTCGGGTTTGACTTTAGCGCCATGGATTTAGTCGATATGCTCGGTAGAATAATTGTTTTTGGTTTCATTGGACTTATATACTATAACTATCTATTCAAAGCGCAGGATGAAAGATGGAGAGCCTACCAAACACAAAGGGAATCTAACTCTTCTTCACAAATGTGAATCCCCTGGCATCGCTACCTTCATAAAAATCTACCTCCAAATCCAATAGATACATGGTATGTTTTTTTTCTACATAAACAGGAATACCATCTACCTCAAAGCTAAGATCGCTGTCCTTTTGAGTGTCGAAGCCAAGTAGGAAGTTGAACCCTGAGCAGCCTCCGCTTCCTTTAATGCCTATTCTTAATCCGTAATTTGCCGGAATATTCTTATTTTCCATAATGTGGCGTACCTCTTTAGCAGCTTTGGGAGTAAGGGTGACTGGAACTAGTAGATCATTCATAATTACACTCAATAACCGGGAAATGACAAGCGCGGTTCAAATTTAGTAGACTAAAATGAGGGTGTTATAAAAATGTAGAGTTAAGTGAGAGACTTTTTTTAATTTAAAGTCGTTGAAGGATTTAATATAATACATGGAGATACTAATCGAATTTGGCAAAATACTACTGCCGGCAGGCGCTGTACTTTATGCTATGTATTTAGTTGTAAAATCATTTTTGGACAAGGAATTTGAAAAGCAGGCTTTGGTCGTTCGTGGTAAAAGCATTGAAACAGTACTACCGAACAGGCTCCACGCTTATGAGAGAATTTGCCTTTTCTTAGAAAGAATTAGTCCGAATAATCTTGTTGTCCGCCTAAATAATGGTGATTATACAGCTAGAGAGTTTCAACATATTATGCTCAAAGAGGTGCGCGAGGAATATAATCACAATGTTTCTCAGCAAGTATATATGAGTGATGAAGTCTGGGGTTTGGTAAAAACAGCCAAGGAGGAACTGATTGTTTCCATCAATGAATCTGCTATAGGCCTTGATGAAAAGGCTACCGGAATAGACTTGTCCAAGCGCTTATTTGATATTGCCATGGCGCGTGAGTTCGATCCCATCCAGAAAGCATTAGCTGCAGTTAAGGCAGAGATTCGAACAACATTTTGAGTTATGGAAGACGTCGAGAAAAACCAATTTTTCAAACGTGCGGTAAAAAAAGCCTCTGAGGTTCTAAAAAGCAGTCCTCGCATGCGTAATCTGGTTAACAAAGCCTCAGATAAGATTAATGACTTTAATATTGATAATGTTAAAATGTCCGGGTTTATAGCCAGGTTGAATGTGTTTATTCGCATGGTTAAAGCGTATGCACGAGGGGAGTATCGTGAAATAGAATGGAAACACATTGTTCTGGTAGTGGCGGCCTTGCTTTACTTTATCACTCCTCTTGATTTTATTCCTGACTTTATTCCCGTAACCGGTTTCGTTGACGATTTCGCAGTACTCGTCTGGGTTTACAACAAAATACAACATGAGATCGATCGCTTTCAGCTATGGGAAAGTAACACAGCCACTGATGTTAAGGAAGCCGACTAGTTTTTTTCTAATTACCCTTATCCTGGGTTTGAGCGGCTGTGGCACCGCAGTTGACAAGAATTTGGGATATAAGGTTCTCTCTTATTTTGGATATAGCATCGCGATAATGCTACCTCTTTTTCTGGTGGCCGTGGTTTTGTATTTCTATGCGAAGAGAGACAATAATGTCAAAAAGCGTTAAAATAGGATTGGACTAAGAACATTCTAAAATGCCAATCGTTTGGCTTTTAATTCGTTTTCAGACATGAGTAAAATTTTCATTTTAATCTTACTAATAGTACTGGTTGGGAATAAAGGCCATAGTCAATCGGTTTTAGGAAAAATAACTGATTCCCGCACCAACCAACCGGTTCAATTTGCCAATGTCTACTTCGCGAATACTACGATAGGAACTACGACAAATCCGGAAGGTACCTTTAAGCTTAGCGGATTTCCTGCTGGCAAGTATGACCTAACCGTATCCTTTGTAGGTTATAATACTTACTCCAGGTCACTTGAACTTAAGGGAAACGAGACATTGCAGATTGCTATAGAACTTGTTCCCGAGGTAGTAAATTTACCGGAAGTTTTCATAACGGCAGATACTTCAAATTGGAAACGAAATTTTCAATCTTTTAGAAACTATTTTTTAGGTACAACTCCTGCCAGTACTAAAGCACAAATAACTAATAAAAAGGCCTTAGCCTTTTATGATGATAATAACCAACGAACACTTTATGCGCATGCACGCGAACCGTTGGTGATAAGAAACGACTGGTTAGGTTATGAGATTACGTATGATATGATCTCATTCCAAATGGAATACCGGGATGGTAAACTGGCCTATTATGGTGTGCCTAGATTCAGCTATTTAAAGCCCAAGAATAAATCAAAAGAGAAGCGTTGGGAAAGAAATAGAAACAAAGCGTACAAGGGTTCGCTTTTGCACTTCTTTAGATCAATGGCAGAAGGTAATTTTGAAAAAGACGAGTTTTTGGTGCTTGAACTATTGAAAATCCCAAACCCGGATCGCTTGCCTGACAAATTGATTGACGAACGAATTTCATACTACCAAAAGGGAGTAAAGGCTGCATCGGGTGGTTTAGTAACAATTAGTGTTGGTGGCGCCAATGTTCTTAATGGAAGTGACAGTCTTTCTTATTACCTGAAGGAGCGCAGGAAACCGAAAGAGGTAGATAGTTTAGGGCGGCAGTTCAAAACGGGTAAGGAGTTGTTAGAGGGTGATTATGTTAATTACATTGGCATGCTGCAAATTATTTATAAAGGAGCAAAAGAAGCTTTAGAATATCCATTTAAGTCGAGATCAACTCCAGGGTATCAAGAGTCCAGGCTTCATATAAAGGACAGACTCAAATTATATGATAATGGCTATTACGAAGATGTTCGTTCTACGTATATAGAAGGGTACTGGAGTTGGATAGGAACAATGGCAAGTCTACTACCAATGGATTATGTACCACCAAACACAAAGACAGAATGATCGTTGTTGTTCAACGTGTTTCCGAGGCCTCGGTTAAGATTGAAGGCCATATAAAAGGAACAATAGGTCCGGGAGTGGTGGTACTATTAGGAATTGAAGAGGAGGATGCCGTGGAGGACATTACCTGGTTAAGCAACAAGATTGTGAATCTTAGGATATTCAATGACCCTGATGGAGTTATGAATAAGAGTATTCTTCAGACTGGTGGGGACGTGTTACTAATAAGCCAGTTCACATTGCACGCCAGTACTAAAAAAGGGAACCGTCCATCGTACATTAAAGCAGCCAAACCTAATATAGCCATTCCACTCTACGAGCAATTTATCAGTCAGCTAGCCAAAGATCTTGGAAAGCCCATTAGCACAGGAGAGTTTGGCGCAGATATGAAGGTAAGCCTGGTGAATGACGGGCCGATAACTATAATTATTGATACAAAGGATAAGAAATGACACTAAAAGAAGCTCAAGAACGCGTAGACGAATGGATCAATACTACCGGTGTTCGTTACTTCGACGAACTTACCAATACAGCTATCCTGACTGAGGAGGTGGGAGAAGTAGCCAGGATAATGGCCAGGCGATATGGTGAGCAATCAGAAAAGGAAAGTGATAAGAATAAAGATCTGGGTGATGAAATGGCGGATGTACTTTGGGTATTGATCTGTCTGGCAAATCAGACAGGCGTTGATTTAACGCAGGCCTTTAAGAAGAACATGGAAAAGAAATCTATCAGGGATAAGGACCGGCATAAGAATAATGACAAGTTAAAGTAGGACAAGCTTACCTTCTTTCAATATCGGTACTAGGTCAAACACATCAAGTTTCATGCAGTACTCAATATCCTTGTGTACATTAAGGCGATTCAGGCGTTTAGCATGTGATGAATTCTTAACAAAGCCTACAAGATCATGCTTCATACTTTGATACGCAGCTTGTACGAGTAAAGGAGAATCGCATTCATTAGCAAAGTCATTTTGAAGGCGTTCCACCAAAGCTCCGGCAAATAGAGAATCTTCAAGGTTTACCTTTCCTTTCCAGCCTGCACAGAAAACAATGACACTTTCATCCCTTTGCTTCAGGTAATTTACAACGGCAGTGATATTAAGAAATGCTCCAATAATTACGTTTAGTGCTGCCCTGGACTTTTCTATTGCCACTGTGCCATTAGTAGTGGTGGTAGCTACTTTTTTACCAACCACCTTCTTATCCATATAATCGAAAGGAGAATTTCCCAAATCAAAACCCTCCACTTTTTCTCCTCCACGTTCTCCCGCTATCAGGTAACCTTCGGCCTTCATGGCTTGAGATCCTTCAAGATTACTGAATGGAATAATGTGATCTATGCCAAAGGCTAATCCGGAAACCATGCAAGAAGTAGCTCTGAGTATATCAACAATAACTACATTTTTATCTTTAAGATTATGAAGGTGAATTAGGTCAGGACTTAAGCAAACATCTATTGTTTTCATTTAATAAGAGGTAGTTTGCTTACTTTGGCTTTTAGCGATTTGTTCCTGACGGAAACGAAGATGTCAGTGCCAGGATGAGCATATTCTATTTCTACATAACCGAGACCGATACCTATACCAAGAGTTGGAGACATAGTTCCTGAAGTTACTTTACCAATTACTTGATTATCAGCATTTAGCAGATCATACCCTTGTCTTGGTATGCCTCTGTCTTCCATTTTAAAACTAATAAGCTTTTTAGTTGCCCCTGCTTCTTTTTGTTTTTCGAGGTTCTCTTTATTTATGAAGTCCTTGGTGAATTTGGTTACCCAACCCAGGCCGGCCTCTAATGGAGATGTGGTATCGTCTATATCGTTTCCGTAAAGGCAATATCCCATTTCCATTCTAAGCGTATCTCTCGCCCCTAAGCCAATCGGTTTTATTCCAAATTCTTCACCTGCCTTTAGAACTTCATTCCAGATATGTTCGGCGTCTTTATTATGTAGGTAAATTTCAAAACCACCGGCTCCGGTATAACCTGTGGCAGATAGTATCACATGGTCAACTCCTGCAAAATCACCAACTTCAAAAGTGTAGAATTTGACTTCAGACAGGTTCACAGATGTTAGCTTTTGTAAAGTCTCCGTTGCCCTTGGCCCTTGAACTGCAAACAAGGAAAACTGATCTGATATATTACGCATGTCAGCTCCTATATCCTCATTATATTTCGTAATCCAATTCCAGTCTTTATCAATATTAGAAGCATTTACCACCAGCATGTACTGCTCTTCTTTAATTTGATAAACTAACAGGTCATCAACGATTCCGCCATCCACATTAGGCAGATAACTATACTGTGCCTTACCAACGCTTAATTTAGAGGCATCATTACTGGTAACTTTCTGAACTAAGGCCAACGCACTAGGACCTGAAATTAAGAATTCCCCCATATGTGAAACATCAAATATACCAACGGCTTCTCTTACTGTATTATGTTCTTCTTTGTCGGAACTATATCTTACCGGCATATTATAGCCTGCAAAAGGCACCATTTTAGCGCCTGATTTTTGGTGTGTTTCTGCAAGTTGTACATTCTTCAATTCCATGAATTAAAATCGTTTGATAATGAGCAAATGTAAATCAATAATGACAAAGTCTTACTTATAACATAAATGCGTATTCTTGTCGCAACCAAGACAAGAAAGATGAAACTCTAACTGCAAAAAGATGTTTAAACATTTACCAAACCAAACCCACATGAAAAAACTATTTTACCTTCTTTTACTAGTTCCAACATTTTCAATTGCTCAATCTGAGCCAGATACGTTAAAGTATTGTATTGCCGACGGCCATATTGGCCTTGGGGGATATGATCCGATCAGTTATTTCGATGAAAACAAGGCCCTACTTGGTAATGAAGAGATATCATTGGAGTACGAACATGTTACCTATTACTTTTTTAGTGATAAAAACAAAGCCAAATTCTTGCTGTCACCCGCCAAATATTTACCCGCTTATGGCGGCTGGTGTTCTATGACACTTGCCATGGGCAGGGCAACTACGCCAAAATACGATAACTTTTTGATACGAAATGGGCAGCTTTATCTTTTTGAACGCACGTTGTCCGTGAATGGAAGAGAACTTTGGGAGAGAGATCCGACGGCCAATAAAGCTAGCGCTGAAAAGAATTATAGTAAGTATGTAACTACAGGCAACATCAATTGAAGACTCTATTTGGATTTGCGTGTGTCTTTGTACTTTTTCTGGCGTCCTGCACTGAAAGAAAGGAGCAATTCACCTTTTCCACGGACATTCAAGAACCTCAGAACTACCTTTCCAGGAATATAGCTTCAATTCTTTCTGAGAAAACAAGAAATAAATTTTTAGTTGTTAACGGCATCGGATCAAGTGCAAGTCTGGATTCATTAAAAGAGGGTAAGATCGATTTTAGTATTGTTGATAACTATACGATTGTTTCGGACGAAGTGGCATCAATCATGCCTTTATATCCACAAATACTGCATGTGATGCACAAAAGAGGCGTTGAGTGTTCGACTATTGAAGAGCTGATAAAAGGGAAGAAAATTTACGCTGGGGTTCCGGGTTCTGGAACATATAAGTTCCTGAAAGACCTGATGAAAGATTATGGCATTCGAAATAAAGAAGTTACTATATTATCTGAGATAGAGCTGTTTAAAGCTGATGTCATTTTTTCTTTTACCGATTTACTAAGCAATGACGAATTACGTGATCTAGATGAATATCGACTATTTAGCTTTGATAGCGTCGAAAAGCTGGGAAGAGGATCTCTAGCTGAAGGAATCTGCACCAGGTATCCTTATTTTAGCCCCTATATTGTTGCTAAAGATGTTTATGGAGACTATACGGAAGACCCGGTTCTTACTTTGGAGATTGATGCCATATTAGTTGGGAGAACTAATTTAGATAGAGAACTGGTTTACGAAGTTTTAAAGACGCTTGATCAGAACAAGCAAAAAATAACTACTATCAACCCTTTGTTTCATGATTTTTCAGGGACTTTCGATCCCAATAAACTAAATATTCAAATGCATCAGGGGGCAAGAGACTATTTGGAAAGGTACGAGCCGACTTTTCTTGAAAAGTATGCGGAAGTATTGAGTGTCATAATATCTATATTCGTAGCGTTGGCAAGTACGTTATATTCTGTTTCAAGTTGGCAAAAAACACGTAAGAAAAACAAGATTGACGTATACTACAATAAACTGATTGCTATCCGTGGAAAAATTAATTCTCTTACGTGTTCAGAAGAGGCGGATATATTACTGGAGGAAGTAAAACAAATTCAGGAAGAGACCGTGGAATTGGTTGTTAGAGAAAAACTTATGGCAGACGAATCCTTTTCAATATTTTTGAATTTGTCCAAAATGATTGCTGATGAGATCATGGCGACATACCAACATTATAAATCGTCTGAGGCCCTCTTTTAAAAGTTCTCAGCTTCTTCTACAACTTGTTTCACAAGTTCCTCATATTCTTGTCTAAATTTTAAAAATTCAGTTGTCGAAATAAGTCCACTAAGGTCATTAAGGCTATTTTCCGCATATGTATTCAGTTCTACCTTTGCGCATTGCATTATAAATGCTTTAAGAAGCTTAATGGAATTAGGATTAACTTCTAGGGAGCTGAGTAAAATGTTATAGGCCTCAAAACCGTCTCTTAGGCTTGTAAATTCAGAGCTATGAATCACTGCTTCTTCGAAGAATGGATTCATATAGGCGATCAACTGATAATTCTTGCGGGCTGCGGTCGTATCTCCTGAAGCCTCCATTAGAAGACCGGTATAGAAGTGTTTTTCAAGAATATGCTCATTGTCAAATGCGATTCCTTGGTTAATCTTTTCTGCCAGCACCCTTACCTTTTTACTAAAGGCAAGCATTCTAAGCTCAAACCATTGCGTCTCTTCGTAAAGCATTCGATCGGTAATCTCCAGTCCACCAAGTTCCTGATAAAGGCTTACAGCCAGATCGACGGCATCATCTTTCCATAGTTTTTTGCACATATCCAGATAAGCCTGTGCTCTGTAATTCATGTCGGAAATAGTTGAAGCCAGGTTTTTGAATATCGTGATGTCACTGCTGAGCAGTCTGTATCGTATAACAAGATACTTCTGGTAATCGGCTAACTGATTAAAATTTGAAAGATCCATCGTTAAGATTGTCGACATAGTTCGTGCAATTTCTTGAGCCTCTTTATCCCGGCTTTTTTCTATTTGTTCCCAACTTTCGACGGCTTCTGCAATACGTCCGTTTTCACTAAGCGCAATAGCCTTATTAAAACTAGCTTCAGACCAGTCTTTGTTTTCTGCCCATTCAAAATATTGTGCAGCTACATCAGAAGCCTCTTGATCCAGCGCCCATGTGCCAATTAAGTTAAAAAACTTTCCACTATTTGAGATGCTACCATTTGCAAGCCAGTTTAGCTCTCTAAAGGCTTTGTTAACATTTTTATTCTTATATAGATTGAGGCAAGCTATATATTCCAGCTGTTCCCTGGTTCCGGCATTGTACGGTTTATTTGCCAATTCGAAAATCACTCTAGTGTTCAGAGAGTCCTCGGAATAAAGGTGATTAAACGATCGATTAAATAGGATAGAAGCATCTAGGAATCCCAGTACAGTATCTTCCGACAAATAAGGAAGCTCTAATGCCTTTAAAGAATTGTTGTATAGTACATAATTATTATTCACTGATATTGGATCATCTGCAATATCATATTCTGATAGTACCGAGTCGGCGTCCATACTGAAATCGCTACGGGCAACTACAGCAAGGATGTTACTCGCGGTAGTTTCATTTTTACTTTTACTATAGGCGTTATCCAAATAGTATATTGAGCTGTCGAGTATTCCAGTTTTACCGTATAGCAACCCTAAATTATTTTGTATTTGAAAACTGTTCTGGAAGCGCTTCACACCTTCCTTTGCTATAAAAAGCGCGTCAAAAAAACGGCCGTCATCGAGATAGAGATTTCCAAGGTTTACATAGGCTTGAGGTGATGGCCATTTAGCAAGTGCATCCTTATATCTTACCGCGGCTTTTTCGTACTCTTTCCGATCTGCATGAAATGTAGCAAGCGTAAAATTGGACTTGTGGTTAATGTAACCATTGTTTGCAGCCTCTTCAAAATAGCTCTCAGCCAATAAAGTTTCATTGTTTTCAAGATGCAGATCGCCCAAACCGTTATAGTAAGCAGCTATACCCTGGTTTAAAGGAACCTCCCAATTTGACTTAACGGTGAGGGCTATGAAAGCGATAAGGCCGGCAAGGCGATAGGTAAAAAAAGGCATGCTTACTGGTGCATAAAGTACTTTGTATACCTTCATATTGTCTTTAAGCGGCTGCACAAAGTTTGCTATAATGTAAAGAACAAAAATGGCACCATATCCAAGATGGCCGTAAAGAATAAAATCCCGAAAATTTTCTAGGCCCGGATCGTTAGCTGTGGCGTGCAGATGAGCGATCGTTGCAAAGCAACAAATGGCCATAGCCGCATAGAATAAGGCGCCAATAGGTAGGAATTTAAACAGATAACCGTATTGTCCCTCACGATACTTATACAACCAAATGCCCAAAACTGCGGAAATAGTAAGTAGCAAGAAGGGGTTGACGTATACAATGTCCCACTCTATAATGTTCGTTTCCCTGAGGTATGCCAGCGTCACATTTGCCAGGTAGACAACAGTGATAACTGAAAAGTGAGTTAGCGTATTTTTTGATTTGGAAGTATTTGAGCGTGTGAGCACCAGTATAATGGCTCCGATTATTTCATGCGCTACAATGAGAGTGTAAATCAATCCTTTGGCCACAGGATTAATATTACTTGCAGCCGCGACATATAAGAATGGCTGCTGAACCTGAGCTCCAAAATATATAACAAGAGCAAAAATCAGGAAGAGTATTGCAAATGTGATCAGTCGTACAGAAAATGAAATATGACTTTTAATACGATTGAAATAATAAGCCGCGGGTAAAAAGAGAAGAATTCCTATGATTAGCCCCACCTTTTGCTCAAGACCAAATAAATAGAGTAGCTCCAGCTTCATATTCATTATATATAGAACAATGAAGCCTGCGCATACATAAAATGAAAACCTCGGAAGTGTGGATTTAATGGTTATGATCACACAGGCGCAGAGCGTTGTTATTGCCAGAAAGGTGTAATAAGACCAGGCATTAGTTGCAGGTGCCGAACTGGCAAACCGTTGTGTGTAAATTGTATTATCGGCACTGTTATTTATGGTGAATGGCCCTACTTTTACACTGCCAATACTTACCTCTGTAGTTTCTGCCTGCCCTTGAATTTGCCAGTCTAGAAACACATTGTATCCTTGAAAATACGAGTATCCAAACCAGAAAATAACCTCTATAAACAGGCCAAACAGCAGCGTATATAGCATTCTGTAAGGACGATCCCAGTGCGTCCAAAACAAAAAAAATTGCATATTATTCAATTACTTTAGGTACCCTGAAAAAGTCTGCATCCTTTTTTGGAGCATTTTTCAGCGCACGTTCATGACTTAAATGATTTTTTACTTCATCCTCCCGTAAAACATTTATTTCATGAGACATAGTAGTGAGCGGTTCAACACCATCTGTATCTACCTCGTTCAACTTTTCAACCCAGGCGATAATTTTGTTCATATCCTTCATCATGTCCTCAGCGGCGCTGTCGTCAAATTCGAGACGAGCCAGATGGGCGATTTTATTGAGGTGTGCTTTGTCAATTTTCATTAGTATGCCGCTTAAGTTCAGCGTCAATGGTGTTGTAAGTCTGTTGCTTTAACTTATCTACGTCTTCTAACGTCATCCCGATCGTATCTATTGGGCGGTGAAAAACGACCTTGAGTTTTTTTAGCTTGGGCAACAGGCTCTCATCTGGTAAAATTATCCAATTATAGGGAATGGTAACGGGTACAATGGGAATTTGTTTTTCTATAGCTACCCTGAAGGCGCCGTCCTTGAACCTATGCATCTTCGGCATATTTTTAGACACAATACCACCTTCAGGGAAGATCATAAGGCTTTTCCCTTCATCAATAGCCTTAGCAGAACGCAGTATGGTCGTATATCGACTTTTCATACTTTCGCGATCTACTGTTATATGAAGGTTTTTGTACATGAATCCGAAAAGCGGAATTTTCTCCATATCGTTTTTGCCGACAAAAATGGAATTTACCGGATTTAACCCCATGGTAGGGATGTCTAGGTATGAGAAATGATTAGGGCAAAATATATACTGAGCATTCTTGTCTATTTCATTGTGAACGATAATCTGCCTCCGGAAAAAAGTAAGAGAGAAAAATACATGAGCCCACCAACGGTTGAATACCCCTGTTAAATGATGTTCTTTTTTGAAAACTATGGGAATGAGCAGTAGTAGAAAGAATAAGGTGAAAAGCAGAACAAACCAAATGAATATATAAAAGGCATGGAGCGCTCTGAGGAGTTTCATTTCGCTAAAAAGGAATTTGAAGAGAGGTTTAAAACTTATTTTTGGAAGGCCTGGGAATAAGTAAAAACTCCGTTTGTCTACCATCAATATAATTCACGCCAGTTTCATCAAAAAATGCCTCTTCTTCCAGCATTATGCGAATTTCTTTGTTCCACTCTTTAATAAAAGTAGCCGCGTTGAGTTCAATGGAATAAGCCGTATTGTAATGAAGAGGATAATCACCTGTTATGGGCACACCCTCTTGTTGATCCCACATCCCTAAAGTTGTGCCTGCCGCATGGCCATGATAGCCGATCGGATGGGTGTAGATTGAGGGTTTAATACCTTCTGCAATGGCCTGCATACGAGACTCTTTTAGCACTTTATTGCCTGTTTTTCCTCCAGCAAAGTTTTTGGTAAAGATGTCCTGCAGCCTGTTCCCCCTGGCCAGTGCAGCCTTAAGGTACTTGGGAGCATCGGTCTCACCAGAACGCAATACGTAAGCATGTTGCTGAGTGTCTGTATTGAGTCGGAGATAAGTAATACCAAAGTCCAGATGTATCAAGTCTCCTGGTTGTATGATGTTTGTTTCCGGCCTTTTTGAGAATGAACGGAGGTGATCAAATGACTCAGGGTCATCGCGTTGTATGGAAACAGTAGGGTGAAACCAGGTTAGAAGATTTAATTCTCTTACCTTTTCACGCATCCACCATACTACATCTTCCGTGCTCGTTACTCCCGGTTGAATTACGTGTTCAGAAAATGCTTCGTCAATAATATCATGTGCAATCCTACATATTTGAGGGTAAATGGCCATTTCTGCCGGAGTTCGCGTCTCCAGCCAACTTATTGCTAATTTTTCCGCCGATACTATTCGACTTTTATGTTTGTGGTGAAGCGCCCGGTTAAGGCCTTCAAGATCCGTCGCTGTTATCCCATCTGCCAAACCAAACGCATCTGATTTGTTAATACCTATTTTTTTTGGGTCGCGTTCTTCAATTATTTCTGCCAGTCGTTTCCATTGATCGGGCTCCCTTTCTTTATCCCAGGCCTTGATGAAAGTTTTCCCCACGTCATATCTTGCCACAGCCAATGTTTCAACCCCCTCTTTTAAGCCGCGATCATACATCACTAATATGGTTCTTCGTCTTGCTGCCAACCATGTGGAGGGGAGCAAGGTTTCAATAACGGGATCCTCGTTATACTCCCTTGAAATCACGATCCACATGTCAATACCTTCTCTACGCATTAACTCGGGCAAAACAGTTAGGATTTTATCTTCTAAAAGACCGTCAATAACTGCAGCACGATCCTTCATGGAAAGTATATGGGGATAATTACGCTGAGTTATGCCGGAAAAAGGAAGGATAAGCAGTATTAAAGCTGCAAGAACTGTTTTCATAGGTAACGCCAAATTTAGACAAGTTGATGATCACTTACCATCCAAGATAACCATACATCTTTGACCTTTCAAAATATCTATGCCTTCATTTATGTCTACAGTGTTTTTGGCTTCATCCATTTTTTTATTAAAACTTACTTTTAACTCTTTCCTTTTCATGGCTTCGACAAACCTTCTTATTTCCTCCTTAGTTTCTAATATGAGCATAGGTACTGGGGTAGGTTTATCATCATCACTTTTTGCTACCATTGTAACATAGCTGGTATTCGTGTGTTTGACACTCCCAAGTTTCACATTTTCAGAAATCACTTTTATACCGATGACCAGGGATGACCGTCCGACATAGTTGACAGAAGCATGTAATGATACCAGTTCTCCTACTTCGACGGGCTGAAGAAATTCTACATTGTCGATGGAAACCGTTACGCAGTATGTACCGGCATGCTTGCTGGCACATGCATACGCAACTTTGTCTATGAGAGAAAGTAATATGCCTCCATGAATTTTACCTCCAAAATTGGCATAGGAGGGAATCATAAGCTCTGTTATAGTAGTTTTTGAATAGGCTACCGGTTTTCCATTATTCTCCATGACGGAAGATAATGAAAATTAACACTTAATAACAGTGGCGCTAGGCTGCTTCTTTTACCTCTACAGGTATCATTTGCTTTTCCTTGGCCAGTTGAATTACTCCCAGCCGATTCAGAAGCCTGATCATTAAATAAGTCGGGTCTATTTCGTGCCACCTGTAACCACCAAAATTAGCTCTATTCCCATATTTATGATGGTTGTTATGGTAGCTTTCACCCATCATGAGAAAATCAAATGGTAAGAAATTCTTTGAAGTATCCTTAACCTCGAAGTTTCTGTAACCATATTTATGAGCGAACCAGTTTATGATGGCGCCATGTATAGGAGAAAGTAAAAATTGTACAGGCAACAAGAACCATAACCACCACTCCGTAGCGAAGAACCAATAAACTGCAACGTAAGCTGCTCCCCAGAGCATTCTCGATACCCAGGATCTGGCAAACTTATCAAAAGCTGTCCATTCAGGTACATTTTGAGTAAATCGGGCATCCACAGTCATTTTTTTACTGGTTATTGCCGAATAAATAGTCTTTGTTTTCCACATCATTTTAAAGAGACTTTCATCATACTTAGGTGAGTGCGGATCGTTAGGAGTATCAGCAAAAGCATGGTGCATCCTATGCATAATACCATAGCCGTAAGCGCTGAGGTAGTTAGAACCCTGGAAAAACCAGGTAAGGATAAAGAATACCTTTTCCCAGCCTTTACTCATTGTGAAAGCCGCATGAGACGCATATCTGTGAAGAAAAAATGTCTGAAAGAATAACGACAGGTACCAATGGGCTATAAAAAATATTAATATTACTTCCATGTGAAATTTTTACTTATTTTTTGTTTGTTATCTTATGACAAATAAAAAATCAAATTGTGACAGGAAAGCAGATTTTTTTTAAAGTTTTTTGAGCTTGGTAGAAATGTCACTTCCCAGGTGTTGAATAAAATCAGCCAAATGACCAAGTGCATTTGCCTTTTTAAAGCTGTTCAGAAATGATTTAGGGGTAGGAATATCAATTTTTATTCTGCTGCTTTCATTGCTGAGTTTCTCTTTGGCCCTACAGAAAAGCTGACGACAGTTGTCTTTCTTTTTATCAAAAAGATGTTGCAATTCTTCATACTCAAAATTGAAAACTTCACGCAGAAGGAAAATGGCCTTTTCAAGGGGTTCAAGCTTTCTATGTAAAACGTCTAATGCGTGGGATACTTCGTGGTCCAGGTCTATCTTTTTAAGATCTGCAAATTTATGCCAGTCGATAAGTTCTGATGGCTTCAAGTTATCAAGATACTCATTCTTTTTTCTCTTGAGTGCCTCCAGGTGATTAAGGCAATTGTTAGTTACCGCTTTGATTAAATAGGCCTTGGTATTGTTGATCTTCTCCTTTTCCGTCATCAACCATTTTAAGAAAGTCTCCTGTACAATGTCTTCCGCGTCATGGATGGAACCAACCATTTTTATCGCTATGGACTGCAGTATGGGCTGGTAGAGCGCTATGGTTTGAGCATTATTGATGCCGTAAAGGTAAATCCTAATAATCTGAAACTAGCATTTTTGTCAATTTATTAAATCGTATAGACATAACCATTGCAACTATGGTAAGGCCAATAAGTAATCCATACCATATACCCTCAGCGCCTAAATCAAATTTGAACCCTAATAAATAACCAATGGGAAGTGCAATTACCCAATAGGCAATAAATGTAAGTAGTGTGGGTATCTTAACGTCTTCCAGACCTCTTAGTGCACCAAGGCTTACTACCTGGATTCCATCAGAAAGCTGGAAAAATCCAGCTATTACCACTAGTGAGGATGCAATTTGGACCACTTCTACATCCCGGATGTACAAGGAAGGTAGATAATACCGGCCCAGGATGAATATTAATGCGCATGCTAGCATAAAAGTAATAACCATTCCATATAGCGTAAACGCTGCGGCCCGGAGGGTAGGTACGTCTTTTCTTCCCAGCTGATTACCTACGCGAATAGTGGCTGCCGCTGAAAGGCCTGAAGCCGCCATATAGCTGACAGCAGCAAGATTAACTGCAATTTGGTGAGCAGCTAACGCTTTAGTACCTATCCACCCCATCATAATTACTGCAAATCCAAAAGCGCCAACTTCGAAAATAAATTGTAAGCCCGCCGGTAAGCCTATATTGATCAGACGTTTAATTAGTTTTTTGCTGTAGAAACCCATTGAAAAACCGTTGCGAAATACAATGAAGCTCCGGCTAAAATAGATATAGCCCATCATCCAGATAGCCAGGACAATCCTGGAAATAAGTGACGCCCAGCCTGCGCCATTCAACCCTAACTCCGGAAAACCTGCCTTTCCATATATGAGTAAGTAATTTAAGCCAATATTTATCACATTACAGGCAATAACTATGAACATGGCTTGACGCGTTCTGGACAAACCTTCAGCAAATAGCCTAAAAGTTTGAAATACCATTAGCGGGATAAGTGAAAATGTAACTATGTTCAGGTAAGGAACTGCAATGGTTACTACGTCTTGCGGCTGATCCAGATGGAAGAGTACAGGGCTTCCAATAAGTACGAGTCCAAAAAGTAGGATCCCAGTGATTATATTTAATAGAAAGCCATTCTTAAGTATTTCGGATGCCCGTGCTGTGTTACCTTCTCCGTCTGCCGCAGCCACCAAGGGTGTTATGGCATATGATAACCGATACCGAAGGTCATGAGTAGATGGAAAATGACATTAGCCAAAGAAGCGCCTGCCAAAGGCAATGCACCCAATTGCCCTACCATAACACTGTCAGCTACATTCACCATCATATGCCCCACCTGGCTGATCATCACCGGATAGGCCAGTAGGAAATTCTTTTTTAGATGAGCTTTATAGTTTTGCACGTTTTTAATTGCCGGAACCACCTGGCACTGAGCGCGCCCCAACTTAAAAGGCAGGCTTCAGAGGCGGTAGATTAGATATTCAAAATTCTGGTTGCCTTTAACAAACCAGCTACACTCATGCTGTCGGTTATTTGTTGATCCATTACCATTTCTACCGCTGCTGATAATGGTAATTTTCTGATAGCCAGATCGGCTTCCGATTCTTCTAGCTCTGATTCACCTTGACTGAGATCTCTGGCCATAAAGATATGCCCCACTTCGTCGGTGACCGAATTTGAGGTATGAAAACGCATGATATATTCCCAGTGTGATGCTGTCAGTCCTGTTTCTTCACGAAGTTCTCTTTTGGCGCCTGACAACGGTTCTTCCCCAAAAGGCGCCCCACCCTCAGGGATCTCCCAGGAATATTCATTCAGAGTATATCTGTACTGTCCGACCAGCCAGGTATAACCATTGTCATCGATTGGGATTATACCAATGGCCTGATTCTTAAAATGCACTTTACCGTAAATGCCTCGTCCTCCTCCTGGATTTATCACTTGATTTTCAACTACCTCTATCCACCGGTTAGCATACTCCTTTTTAGATGAAAGTGTTTGCCAGGGATTCTTTATTGTTGCCATGGCGGCAAAGCTAGTGTTTTAATCAACTCATATGAAGAGGTCAGAACATTTGTAAATGGCAACCTAAGATTTAGCTTTGTCAGGTGTTAAAATCTTCATTTACAAAAGATAAAATTGAAGCCGGTTGTGATGAGGCGGGTCGTGGATGCCTGGCCGGGCCGGTAGTAGCTGCTGCCGTAATTCTACCAAGGAAATACCGGCATAAGCATTTAAATGACAGCAAGCAGCTGTCTAAGAAAAAGCGGGACTCTTTACGAAGTGATATTGAGAATGATGCTTTGCACTGGGCTGTTGGCGTTGTGGATAATAAGGAAATTGATAAAATAAATATTTTGAATGCCAGCTATCTTGCCATGCAGCACGCTATCGACCAACTGAGCCAACGCCCGGAGTTACTATTAATAGATGGTAACAGGTATAAACCACATAATGAAATTCCTTTTGAGTGTATTGTAAAAGGAGATGGTAAATTCCTTTCAATAGCAGCTGCATCCATTCTTGCTAAAACCTACCGAGATGAATATATGGAGAAGATTGGCTCTGAATACCCTGAGTACGGTTGGCATACAAATGCCGGCTATCCCACATCTGTTCACAGGGAGGCAATAAAGTTGATGGGTACTACACCTTACCACAGAATTTCATTCAGACTACTTCCTGAACAATTAGAGTTGTTTCCAGACCAACTTGTTAAATAGTAAGCGTACTTTTAGATCATGTGTCTGATTCTATTTTCTTATGAAAATCATCCGAGATACAAACTCGTAATAGCAGCCAATCGAGATGAGTTTTATGCACGATCTACGCAACCGGCTCACTTTTGGGAAAAGGAACCGCATATATTGGCAGGCAAGGACAGCGAGGCTGGAGGTACATGGATGGGGATTTCAAAAAAAGGTAAACTCAGCATGCTCACTAACTTTCGTGACCCCATGAATATTAAAAGCAACGCACCATCAAGAGGTCATTTGGTTAGTGATTATTTACTGGATGGAGATGATGCTTATTCTTACCTAAAGAACTTGGAGGCCAGTGGCGCTACCTACAATGGCTTTAATCTGATTTGTGGCTCGATAGACAAACTGCACTATTTTGGCAATTATCAAAACGGCGTACACGAAATCAGCACAGGCGTACATGGATTGAGTAATGCCTTGTTAAACACCCCTTGGCCTAAAGTAAAAAAAGGGAAAGCAGATCTTCAGGCGGCTTTGGAGGCAGAGACAATAAGCCCTGAGTCGCTTTTCAATTTGCTGTATGATGATGTCTATGCAAAGGAGAGCGATTTACCTGACACCGGAGTGGGCCTGGAAAAAGAGAGAATGCTATCTCCGTTGTTTATAAAAAGCTCTCATTATGGCTCGCGCAGCTCAACGGTAATCCTGATCGATAAGTCAAACAGGGTCCAGTTTCTGGAACGCACATATAACATTGCGGACTTCACAAGCTCAACAGTTTCATTTGAATTTCAAGTTTAATTTTTTCCGATAGTTCATTTTTGTTACCTTTAAGAGACCAACCGGTCGGTATTTATGAGTAGAGGTACAGATACAAAAGAAAGAATTATTACCAAGTCAGCTGAGCTATTCAACTCATATGGCTACCATGGGTGTTCGTTGAGTGATATTATGACTGCTACAAATTTGCAGAAAGGGGGGATATATAATCACTTCAAGAACAAGGATGAAATAGCGGAAGAAGCATTTGATTATAGTTATAATCGGGTTATTAAGAGATTTAGAAAGCTTTTGGGTGAGGCCAAAAGCCCACTTGAAAAGCTGTATACCGTAATAGACGCCTTTGCTTCGTTTGCCGATGATCCGGTGGTGAAGGGCGGAGGTTGCCCTATTTTCAACACGGCTATGGACTCCACCAATACGCACCCTGAGTTAAAGAGAAAAGCAAGGCTAGGCATTGAAAGTTTGATTACTTATGTGGAGATAAAACTAAACGAGGGGATCGCTGAAGGCGTTTTTCGACCTGATGTTGATGTCAAACTTTTTGCTTCGTTGCTGATTATGACATTGGAAGGGGCTATCGTAATGTCATGTGTGCAGAATAATAACTATGGGGTACAGACTGCCTCTAAGTTTCTAAAGAATCATATTAAGAGTGAATTGCTGGTAAACTCAGCTTAGATTTTTTTTAACCAAAAAAAGACCGGATGGTCTCTGCGATGAATAAAAAATACTCAACCACATTTGAAGTTAAATGGGCAGAGGTAGATCCTAACCTGCACCTCAGACACACGGTTTATCTGGATTATGGTGATCAGACCAGGATACGTTTCTTCGAAGAAAATAATCTTCCTTTTAATAAGCTGATGAGACTCGGAATAGGACCAATCTTATTTGGCACACAAACTGATTTCAAAAAAGAAGTGCTGCTTAGTGAGAAAGTAAAGATAGATTGTGAATTAGTGGATATTACGAGTGACGGTAGAAAGTGGACCATTAAGCACCTGGTGTATAAAGAAGAAGGCAGCATAGCCGCTGAAATGGTTTACCGCGGAGCATGGTTTGATCTGAAACAGAGAAAGGTAATTGCACCGCCACAAGAGGTACATGATATAATGCTCTCCATAAATGATTATAAATATGAAAAAGAAGAAAATTAAAATCCCATTTAAGTTGGCGCTTGTTGGTTTGCTCTTTTCAAAAGTGGAGTCAATCTGGCCATGGCTTGCGCACCGGTGGTTTGTGAAAATCTTCTTTTCAACAGCGCGCTTCGAGCTACCATTTGCTGAACAAAAGGCTTTGGATTCAGCGACAAGATCATCGGTAACCTTCGAGAATATGAATATCCAAATGTACGAGTGGGGCGAGGGTGTACCTGTGCTCTTTGTTCATGGCTGGATGGGGCGTGCTACCCAATTTCATGAATTTATTCCGGTATTTAATCATGCAGGATTCAAGGTAATTTCTTTTGATTCTACTGGCCATGGCTTATCTGATGGTAGCAGGTCCCATCTGATGGAATTTACGGGCATTATCAATATTTTGACCGCCAGGTACGGTAAATTTAAAATGATAGTAGGCCATTCCCTCGGGGGTGTAGCTTCTCTTCATGCGGTAAGACAGTTTCAGGCCACTGATCAACTTGTTATGCTTGCCAGCCCCACAATTGCTCAGGAGATAGTAGAAGAATTCAGGAAGAAAATAGGCGCTTCAAAAAAGTGTGAAGTATACTTTGAAAGGTATATACAGGCCACTTATGGCCAACGGTTTGAAGAGTATTCAGCAAGTCATATTATATCAGAAATTAAAGGCCTTGACCTTTTTTTAGTTTACGATCAAAATGACCGGGAAGTATCTATGAAAAATTCTGAAATCATGTTGCATAGATATCCCGAAGCTAAAATGATGATTACAGAGGGTTTAGGGCATAACAGAATATTAAAAGATAAGGAGGTAATTGAAAGTACGTTAACGTTTTTAAAGAACTCAGAAGTGGTGATGGCCTAATCGTCCGTTGTCACCATCGCTTAGTCTTCTATTTTACCGTTTAAGGAATAGTATCTCATGTACACCGTTTTAGATACGTTATTAGTAGGATAGAAAATTCCTATTTTTAGTTAAATAACATCGAATAAGGTCATGACTAAAATTATTGAGACAAGCGAAACTGCTAAGGTATATAAGATGGGTAACCAAACTGTGGAGGCCCTTAAATCAGTGTCCATAGAAATAAATCAGGGCGAGTATGTGGCTTTTATGGGGCCTTCAGGTTCGGGGAAATCCACACTTATGAATATTATTGGTTGCCTTGATACGCCTACAGCAGGTACTTATGTTTTGAACGATAATGATGTGAGCGACCTTACGGAAAATGAACTGGCTGAAATCAGAAATAAAGAAATAGGTTTTGTATTTCAGACTTTTAACCTCCTGCCAAGAGCTACTTCATTAGAAAACGTAGCGCTACCTTTAATCTATGCGGGGTATGGTAAAGACGATAGGGATGAGATGGCTTTACAGGCGCTTGAAAATGTGGGTCTTGGCGATAGAGCCGATCACAAGCCTAATGAGCTTTCAGGGGGGCAACGTCAACGTGTAGCAATAGCAAGGGCCTTAGTAAATAATCCATCTATTATATTGGCTGATGAGCCCACTGGAAATTTGGACACCAAAACCTCGTATGACATCATGGATTTATTCCAGCAGCTTCATGACAGCGGTAATACTATTATAATGGTGACGCATGAAGATGACATCGCGCATTATGCACACCGAATAATCAGACTTCGTGATGGCTTAGTGGAAACAGATGAAATCAATAACAATGTAACGCGTAGTAGGCAGCCTGAGGAGGTTTGATGGGGATGAAAGTTTACACTAAAACAGGTGACAATGGGACTACTGCTTTGTTTGGTGGAACCAGGGTTTTTAAATCCGATGTGCGAATCAACGCTTACGGTACGGTAGATGAATTGAACTCTTACGTTGGCTTGTTAAGAGACCAGCCTGTCAATAGTAATAAACATAACCTCCTTATCGAAATTCAAGATCGTTTATTTACGGTAGGTTCTATTCTGGCTACAGAACCAGGCAACGAAAAAGTTAAAGTGCCCAACTTACATCCAAAAGATGTGGAAAGGCTAGAGCAAAGTATGGATGACATGGACGAGCAGCTGCCCGAAATGAAGAGCTTTGTTCTTCCGGGAGGACATCAATCCGTTTCTTTTTGTCATATAGCAAGGTGTGTGTGCCGTAGAGCCGAACGGTTGGTTATTGAGTTGAGCCAACATGATGACGTGGACGAATTGGTAATTCAATATCTCAACCGGCTGTCGGATTATCTTTTTGTACTGTCCAGGTTAATGGCTCAGGAGCTTAAAATAGTAGAATCTCCGTGGGTCCCCATAATGTAGAAGTCGACCCATTTGGTTAACTTTGCAGTCCGGTTTGAACTACAGACCTTTATCTTTTAAACTTAATTTTAGGACCATGGTGGAGACATTAAATATTACAATTAATAAGAATCCAAATTCTAAATTAGATCAGATTGATTTTGATAATATCCAGTTTGGTAAAATTTACACTGATCACCTTTTTGTGGCTGAGTTTAAAAATGGTGAATGGGATAATTTTCAGATTAATCCCTACGATGATCTAAGAATCAGCCCCGCCAGCCCATCTATCCATTACGGCATTTCGATCTTTGAAGGACTAAAGGCTTATAAGAATGATAAGGGAGAGGTTTTAGTATTTCGACCTGATAAAAACCTTGAGCGTATGAATATCTCTGCCGAGCGAATGTGTATGCCGCTGATCCCAGAGCAGTTATATTACGAAGCATTAGATACACTCTTAGGCATCGATAGCGATTGGGTGCCATCGCAAGTGGGGAGTTCACTTTATGTACGCCCTTTCCTTTTCTCTGATGACGACTTCATAGGTATCCGTCCCTCGCAGGATTTTCGGTTCATGATCATCACATGCCCTGTAGGTGCATATTATTCAAAACCGGTAAAGGTCAATATTGAAGATCATTTTGTGCGTGCTATTGAAGGTGGAAGTGGATTTTGCAAGACAGGTTGTAACTATGGTCCTGCTATTTACCCGGCAAAGCTAGCACAGGAAAAAGGGTACGATCAGCTCATTTGGACTGATGGAAAAGATCATAAATACATCGAAGAGTCCGGCACTATGAATATAATGTTCATTATGGATGGAAAACTCGTGACCCCGGCTCTTGGAGATACCATCCTAAATGGTATTACCAGGGATAGTGTATTAACCTTAGCACGTGACTGGGGGGTGGAAGTAGAAGAAAGAAAAATAGAAGTGGATGAGGTAGTAACTGCTGCAAAAGAAGGAAGGATTCAAGAGGCTTTTGGAGCGGGAACAGCGGCTACTATTGCCCAAATTGAGCTCATTGGACATAATGGAACCGATTACAAACTCCCTGCCGTAGAAGATAGAGAGTTCTCTCATAAAGTATTAAAAGAATTAGACGACATTAAATATGGCCGAATAGAAGATAAATTCGGTTGGATTCACAAAGTATGATACAAAAAAACCATTCAACCGAATGGTTTTTCTTTTTATGAGTCGCCTTTGCGCTATCTGGATCTTTTTTTCGCTTATGTCGTTCACGGCAACGGCTCAGTATTATTTGCAGCTGAAAAAGAGAAATAAGGTCATACACACCTATTCGGCAGGCGATAGAATCAGGTTTAAACTTGAAGGGGACAACTTTTACACCAATCAGATGATTACCGGAGTTACTGACAGTACTATTAAATTTCATTTATTAGATGTAGCTATACGGGACATCAAAGTAGTTAAACTGCTTAAGAGAGATAGCTATGGCCTCGATCTAGTGTCCAGGATGGCTGTTACTGCTGGGGTTTTCTTTCTGGCTATCGATCAGGTAAACCAGCTCTTTGTTCAGGATGAGGGACTTGGCCCAAGTAGTGAGACGCTTATTATTAGTGGTAGTCTGGTAAGCGGAGGCCTGCTTATCTGGTTGTTGAAGAAAAAAAGATTCAGGCTTAAAGCTGGAAAATATCGACTGTCAACAACAGATTTCTATATTCAAAAAAGATAAGCATCTTTTTAACTACTTTATCCGTTTTATCCCATTGTGATCGTCAGATTGACAATTTTCCTGATCATTATTTCCATTACCAGTTATGCTCAAGAAAGATATCTAATTCTAAAAAAGAAAAATCGTCCATATAACGTCATTTTTCAAGAAGGAGATGAGATGCGATTTAAGTTAAAAGGGGAGCGTTTTTTTTCAAAGGCGCTTATTCAGGGCTTTGGTAGAGATGATATCAGATTTCATTACTATAGAATTAAGCTGGACGAAATAGCCGAAATAGATGTGGCCAATAAGGACTTTACCATTTTTAGCTTTAGAAGCGGGCCAGGAAAACTCTTAATAAGTGGGCTTGCCTTTGTGGCTATTGATCAGTTCAATCAAACAGTAGTCAACGACGAATCATTTGGTATTGATAGTAATACAGCGCTCATTGGCTCGGCGCTTACTTCTTCTGGAATCGCTCTAAAGCTCATTCAAAAGAAGCGTTGGAAATTCCGGAAAAGAAAACATAAGATGGAGATAGTCGATTTTCGTAATAATCACTGATTAGCTGATTGAATAAACTAGATTTGCGAAAAACAAATTCTATATGACAACAGACGAGTTGAAAGACTTGAAGGCCCGAGTAGAGGCCTTGAGGAGGTACCTTTGACTACGATAAGAAAGTAGAAGAGGTACAAGAAGAAGAATTGGTTACCGCTCAACCGGGATTCTGGGATGATCCGAAAGAAGCTGAAAAGGTATTGAAGGGAATCCGTCTGAAAAAAATATGGACAGATAGCTTTTCAAATGTTCAATCTTTGCTGGAAGACCTCGAAACACTTCAGGAGTTTTATGAGGCAGCTGAAGTCGACTCCGATGAACTGGATCACGAATATGACAAGACCATAAAGGCTATAGAGGAGCTAGAATTTAAGAAGATGCTCAGCGGTGAGGAAGATCAATATGGAGCTATTCTTGAAATCAATCCGGGAGCAGGGGGAACGGAAAGCCAGGACTGGTCGGATATGCTTAACCGCATGTACATCATGTGGGGTGAAAGCCATGGTTACTCTGTAAAGCAGATCAACTACCAGGCTGGAGATACTGCAGGTATAAAATCTGCCACTCTTGAAATTGACGGACCTTTTGCCTATGGAAATTTGAAGTCAGAGATTGGTGTGCATCGGTTGGTAAGAATTTCACCTTTTGATTCGGGAGGCAGGAGGCACACCTCGTTTGCGTCTATTTACGTGTCGCCTATCGTGGATGATGATATTGAAATTGATATTAACCCGGCTGATGTTGAGCTTCAAACTTCACGCTCGGGTGGCGCTGGCGGACAGAATGTGAATAAGGTGGAAACAAAGGTTCAGCTTACCCATAAACCAACCGGCATTGTGGTTGTTTGTCAGGTAGAGCGATCTCAACTGGCAAACCGGGAGCGCGCTATGAAAATGCTAAAATCTCGATTGTATCAGCTAGAGTTAGAAAAGCGTAATGCCGAACGAGATAAAGTAGAAGCGGGTAAAATGAAGATTGACTTCGGTTCACAAATAAGAAATTATGTTTTACATCCTTATAAGCTTATCAAGGACGCCAGAACCGGTGTAGAGCGTACGGATGTTCAGAATGTTTTGGACGGAGATTTAGATGATTATATCAAAGCCTTCTTATTAGGCTATCAAGAGCAAGTCGAAGAAAGGTAATTGCTCTTAAACGGTAATGTGAAATGCCCAATGGCTCCCGGTGAGACATTGGGTTTACTTTTTTAGAATGGGTCAAAAAGCAAAAACATATACACTTCAGTTCTGGCTGCTCTCTTTGAGCTCCTTCCTGTTTTTCGGATCGTTTAATATGGTTCTCCCTGAATTGCCGGACTTTATGCGGTCTTTTGGCGGTGAGAAATATATTGGCTTGCATATCACTTTTTTTACCATTACCGCACTTATCTCAAGGCCGTTTAGCGGCAAGCTAACAGACACGTGGGGTAGGATACCCGTAATGTTAGTAGGTGCGGCGGTAACTGCAATTGTATCTCTCTTTTATCCCTTCTTTCTAAATATATATGCATTTCTTTTTGTGAGGTTTCTTCACGGTTTTTCAACAGGGTTTAAGCCTACAGGTACATCGGCATATGTTGCGGACATCATTCCACCCAATAAGCGCGGTGAAGGTATGGGTATTTTAAGTTTCTTTGGGATGACAGGCATGGGCTTTGGGAATTATATAGGCGGCGAAATGGTATTACACTTTCCTATAGAAGCGCTTTTTTATACAAGCGCCGGTGTGGCCGTATCCTCCGTTTTGGTTTTACTAGGTATGAAAGAAACCTTGGAAAATAAACAACGTTTTTCACCCTCTTTGCTTAGAATCAATTGGGGAGATATTTATGAACCCACAGTAATAGTACCTACTATCGTTATGCTGCTGGTTACATTTTCCTTTGGCGTGGCGGTGAGTCTGGCTCCTGATCATAGCAAGGCGCTCGGCGTAGATAATAAAGGCCTTTTCTTTGTCTATTTTACCGTCACCTCGCTTTTGGCACGTGTTGGAGGAGGTTATTTTTCGGATAGACTTGGAAGAAGGTCAGTGTTGCTTCTGGCAACGTTGGTAATCGCCGCAGGATCTGTATACATTGGATTAGCAAGTTCTCCATTTCACCTTTTTACAGGCGCTCTTATGTTTGGCGCAGGGTATGGCCTTTCAAGTCCATCTATATTCGCTTGGGCTACTGATCTTGCCCCTGAAAAGTACCGTGGAAGGGCGTTTTCCACTGTATTTATGGCGTTAGAGGTCGGAATTGGTATGGGAGCATTTCTGGGAGGTCAGATATACGCCGGTAATGCGGAGAACTTACCTATCGCTTTTATTGGGGCCGGGTTAATGGCTTTTTTTGGGTTTATATATCTGGTATTTAAAAAATAAAGGCTATCAATACTGACAGCCCTATTCCCTATTTATTAAATACGCCTGACCTTACCGCTTCCTGAGCTCCGACTGTTTACTTTCCTTGCATTGCCTTTATAGTGGACACTTCCACTTCCACTTATTCTGGCATCAATTGACTCATCGGCATGAATATAGCAACTGCCTGAGCCCGAAATACGAATAGTGTGGTCTTCTGCTACAAAGTCCTCGGCATCAAGTTTTCCGGAACCACTAATTGAAATTTCTGTTATTCGACCCTCCCCTTCCAGTGTTATCCTTCCTGATCCGGATATAGACATATCCACCTCCCGGGCATTAGCTTCCAGTTCCATTTTACCAGATCCACTCACTCCGAGATCAAGATAATCCGTGGTGAACTTTGACTCTCCATATACCCTTCCTGAGCCTGAAACGCTTAACCCTTTTAAGTTTTTGACTGTGATGTAGATCTCTATTTTGTTGTTATTGTTCCAACTAAACCAACTGTTAGAACGATTTTTAATTAACAGTCTACCCCCTCTTACTTCAGTTCTGATTTCGTCTAAATCGTCTCTATCGCCCTTGAGCTCAACTTTTTGAGTGTTTCCCTGCTTGAGGTAAACGGTTCCGCTAGTAGCAAACGATATTTCATCAAACATTGCAAGGTCTCTGGTTTCAGAGCGTTGTGCTAAGGCAGTTGAAGAGATAAGTAGTACAAGTAAAAGTGTTTTAATTGCGTGCATAATGAAGGCATTTAGTTGTTTGAGTTTTAAAAAAGACAGAAAATACGTCTCGAGGTAGCCTCGTTTAGACGCATTATAATCCTAAATAGTTACAGACTAATGTAATATTGCCCTGATGATCACTCAATTCAGAACTATAGCTGATAGGTCAGAAGGATTTTATAAAGAAAAAGGAAGTAAATTCATTGGTATTGCCCTTCCCGTAGACGATTTGGATGCTGTGAAGTATTCACTCGATGAAATTCGACAGCAATATTATGACGCGCGTCATCATTGCTATGCTTACATACTTGGTAATGACGGGAGTGAATTTCGGGTTAATGATGACGGTGAGCCAAATCATTCCGCCGGCGACCCTATTTTAGGTCAGATTAAGGCTAACAACCTTACGAAAACTCTTGTCGTAGTAGTTAGGTATTTTGGAGGAACTAAGCTTGGTGTTAGTGGCTTAGTCAATGCTTATCGAACGGCCGCTTCAGAAGCGCTTAAGAATGCCGGCATTAAAACTGAAATCATTACAACCAAAGTTCGACTGGATTATGCTTATGAAACTACTAATGACGTAATGAGGCTTATAAATGATTTTCAATTGGTGATTGTTAACCAAAAATTCGAAACTTCCTGTCAGGCAATTTGTGAGGTAAGTGTTGAAAACATTGAAAGGCTAAAGCAAAAAGTGGTACTGCTGAAAAATACAGGCTCTGAAATTGAACTTACTTTTACGAATTAAAAAAATTAGGTTGTGAATATGCCTTTGAATCATTCTTAGGCGTGATCGTCATCATTAGTTTAAATATTTGATAACCAGTAATTTATATCTGATTCTAAAAAATCAATTTTATAATAAATTATGTACGAATGGACGTAGAAACACTTTGGCTATATGTAAAAAGTAAAACCCCCTTAAAAGGATTTAATTGCTGCTCAACTGTTGATTTACCGGTTTTGTAGAGAAAGTATTCTATCCACTTCAGGGGCCGCATAATTTTATGTGTATTAACTATTAGTAACTATGAAAAACACTTTTTTAACATCATTTGTCATGGCTTTTATGGTTTTGGTCGGTTGTGTATCACAAGATGAACACAGCAGGGTTAAAAATGAACTGGACTCCATTCAATTTAAACTGGACGCGGCCCAAAAGGCGGTGGCTACGTTGCATGAAGTAGGCATACTAATGGATTCAGTAGATGCCGCTCGAAGCCAGTTGAGTATGGATATGGAGATGGGAACCAATTACCAGGACTATAAGACCCGTATGAAGAATATCCAGGATTACATCCATCAAACAGAGTCTAAGTTGGATCAGCTTCAGGTCGATCTGGAAAAGTCGGATGCCAATAGGGCAGCTTACGCCAGGACAGTTAAAAAGCTTAGAAAGGACTTAGCTGAGCGCGGGAAGGAGCTATCAGAGCTTCAAACTCAGGTAGAGAACTATAAAAGCGAAAATGATGAGTTAATTACTTCCTTAGACCTTAAGAATTCAGAGCTTGAAGATAAAACCGCTGAGATTGAACTCAAAAAAGAGGAATTGACTTTAATTGAAGCTAGAATTCAAGAGTTGATGGCTAGCGCTAAAGTTAGCGAAGCAGAAGCCTATTTTGCCAGGGCAATAGCAGTGGAGGAGGCTGCTAACAGAACTAAGCTGGCTCCTAAAAGGAAGAAAGAAACTTATAAAGAGGCAATAACACTGTATCAGGAAGCGGTGGTTTTGGGGCATGCTAGCGCCCAGGAAAAGATAGATGCGCTAACTAAGAAAATTTAGATAAATACATTTGACTATATTCTCGTGGTCTCCGGTTATTGGCCGGAGACTTTTTTGTTAAGACTGGTTAGTTTGATCACATCAAAGGTTTGCTATGACCAAAGGACTATTAAACTGATAAACCTTAATGGATTGATAGAATTTATCAGCGGTCATGAAAGTCATCTGATCACTATAAAAAAAGGCTATCTCCCAGCAGGAGATAGCCTTTACAAGTTAAAGTAATTCTCTCTCCTGTTTTCCGCGCCTTTTTCAGTAAATGGTTAAAAAGTTTGATTTCACTTAAT